>Ga0180438_10004202_pt1 | contig 20899 bp, 26 predicted proteins | sample SS_ome_12_FD_132455 | JGI IMG/M metagenome (GOLD analysis project Ga0180438, IMG submission 132455) | Hypersaline lake sediment archaeal communities from the Salton Sea, California, USA - SS_3_D_2 metaG | ecosystem: Environmental > Aquatic > Non-marine Saline and Alkaline > Hypersaline >... | reverse complement strand
CTTCGGATTTGTAAAACTTCGTTGTGATAAATCCTTCGGATTTGTAAAACTTCGTTGTGATAAATCCTTCGGATTTGTAAAACTTTGTTGTAAAATGACCAATTATAACAAATATTTGTCCAGTTTAACAACACCTTTATAATCAGATACATTGTAGATAGCTGTGTGATTACTCTTTCCTGCCCAGTAAGCCTCCTCCATTCTTTCATTACTTGTGTAACCAGTGTCGTAAATAATTTTTTTTAAGAACTTGAAAACATCAAAATTTTTCAAAATTTCCTCATTATCACAATCACATCCAGACTTTGAACCACTAATGAGTCCTTTCACAGATTTCTCTATATCTTTCTTACTTCTAGAGACTCGATCAATATTTGGATCAATTGAGATAGTATTCTCTTCATCATATGGCTCTTCGGGTAATCCATATTCATCATTATTACCACAAATACATATACCTATTTTAGTTTCATCACTACTGTTTTTGAAAAAGTTATTCAAATTTTTTAATATATCTTCATCTATACCAATATCATCCTGTGTCAAATCATGACTTTTCAAATATTTCTTGTGGAATTTTGATAAACAATCAAAACAGAAATCCAAATCTACATCAATATGTAAAAATGGAACTCCTTCATGACCATTACAACAATTAACTGTTTTACATATAACACAACTATGATAATCATCTTCAAATGCAATTATTTTCTCGCAATCACTATTCCAATCATATAAATTGTCATATATGTCCATTTTGATATTTGCATTACAGAACACAAATTTACCATTTATGTACAGACTGTGTACAAACTTACAATTGAATATACTGTATAAACACATTTCAAAAATAGCGTTCGTTGTTCCAACAAATCCAACATCCTTTATCAAACTTGTACATGATTTCGGTAAAATCTCATATGTCTCATCCCCAATGTCGTAATTGTCCAGATCCCTCATTCTGTAACACAAATGCTCCATCTTGTCTTTTATCATCTCATAATTATCAAAATCGAAATCACCTTGTCCAAAAATATCCTTATAGAAAATATTGAACTCATCACCACTCATCTCATTCTCATCATACAAAAAAAATCTCTGATCAGAATGTAACTCCTTCTGTTCCTTATAATAGTCAGTTAATGTACACTTAACATTTTCCAAAACTTTTGCAGGAATTGCGAAAACTCCGCCATCTGAAACAGTCGTAACAATAATGTAATCTTGATCCTTCAAATAACAATTGTAATTCAGAAACATAACTCTCTTCTTCCCCTCAACAATCGGTTTGCCCTCATGTAGAACAGTCTTCGGAAAAATCAATCCCGCACCGCGTTGTCTACAAGTTTTATCAGAAGAGTATGCGAAACTATCATCCCCACTTGGATATAAAACTGTTTCACCACCTGAAACACATGGATCTAAACATATCAATAGAGAATAATTCTTGAACATATTCGACCCGACATTAACAACATCTGTGTGTTTACTAAAAAAATCTGACGGATCGTACTCCAAAATACGAACATTGTTCTTCACCATTACAAACTCAACTCCTGGAACTGTGTTCAGTTTATGTGTAACCATCTTATCTATCCAATTGATTATTGATTTATCCTTGATATAAACCTCCTTACATTTCCTTATCGTATCATCACGTGTGTTCTCTTGCGTTTTTTTGTTGAAAATTTGTGCGTCCTTCAAACTATATAATTCTGTACGTTTATTGATACTTTCAATATCCTCGACATCTAAAAGATTGTCGTATTCTTTAAAAATAGGATATGCCATTTAAGAAATTAAATGAATAATTTTTTAAATAGTGTAAAAAAGAAATAATTACAAGAAATAAGTGATAGCCAAAATAAGTAGAACAACAATAGCAATCATTATTGTCAAGTTAACGTAATCATTTCTGTTCAAATTGACCTTATTATTACTAAATCCCTCAACAATTTCTTCATCTTTCTTTGGAATTGGATATGGGTAAGTGTATATTGGTAAACCATTGGCTGCATAGTTCTTAAACTGTGGATATGTTCTGTACCATGGATACTTCTTTCTACCATCTCTAGCTTTCATTGGATAGAAGTTAGATGGAGCGTATATCATAGTTGGATTGGATTTCTCAAGTGGAACTTGAACGGGTCTTTCAACGACGTACTCGTTAGCTCTCGTAGAACCAAGGTTGTACTCATCCTCTTTGTGTTTTGTACCTACCCAATAGAAATCATTACTAAACTCATTACCTCTGACAAAATTGGAATTGTCACTTCCTCCAGCATTGTTGCAAACTAAACCTACAACTCCCTGGTCAACATTGTTCACTAAGTAGCAACTGTCCTTAGTGTAACCTTTTGGATTGATTTTTGGACACATTGTGCTTCTTGGTGGATAACTTACGAGTTGGCTTCTTGGTGCAGGTGGAAGAATATTGCAATATCCAACATTATGTTCATTTTTATGATCTGGTGCGATAGAGTTGCTGTTCGCGGATGGATCATATGGTTGATCGACGGAAGGAACTGCACTTTTATGAATTGGAATTTTCATTATTCTTTGCATATAATGATTAATTAGAAAATATTTATACGTCTTAAAAATTAATTACTTGGAATTACAACTCTATATGAGATGCTAACTCCATTAAACTTATTATTTCTGATGATTTTGCACATGTCTCCAACTTTCATTCCATAATATTTCGCTTGTGGATCTGTTTCGAAAATTCCAGGAAACTGATCAAGTTTAGTATCATATATATCCATGACCTTCTGTGCTTCCTCTTTTGTCAAAGGAATGTGTTTTGGAACTAATTGATGTTTTGTAACATTGAACAACATATTCCTTCTTTGGAAGAGTTCAACATTCTCATATTTAGGATGATTAATCTCTTTCCTAATAGGTGCACTCGCTTTGTCCTTTAAGACTAGAATTGATAGAACGTTTGTTGTTCCAAAACTGTTAAAAATCTTATCAACTAGTTTTTTGAGTTCATTCTTACCAAACTTAGAATCCTCCAATTGGAAGAATACATATATCTTTGTTTCATTATTATCTAACGAAATGTCAATATTTTTGTTATCAAACATGATTTTGAAGTCTTCGAAACTTAAATCTTCAACAATTTTCGGGATTTCAAACTTTCTATCTTTCAACATTTCAATACATGTCTTTCTAACTTTGTAAATTTTCTTTTTCTCGATATTGTCCATGATTATAATATAATTAATAATTTATTTTTATGTATCAAAATAAATCATTTTTATTTTTTTTTATATTCCTTACGGATAATTTACATATATTTTTTGATAGAATTAAATATATGAGTTTGGTTATACCTCAACAAATAACGTATCCAAGAGAAGATTCCGAAAAGTTCTACACAGACAAATTCCTCATTCATATAATATCCAATCGCCAATTCTACGAAACTGTTATAGAATCCGTAGAAAAAGCATTGGTGTACTTCAATCAGTGTAAAGAGTATTACTATGTTTTCTATATGCCAAACTATGGTATTAAGAAGAGATATTCAGGAAGACAGATTAAAGAGTTAATGTCAATAAGAGGAGCTAATATTTTGAAAGCCAACAAGATAGATCAACTATACTATTTCATATTCAAAAATAGAGACAAATTCCTGAAAGTTTATAAATCAATTGAACATGCTAAGAAACATTATAACAATGTAACAGAGTATAGTGTAAGTGTAGATCCTCCGTCAGATTTTTATGACAAAACGTATTACAAAAATTTCAGTTACAACATTGGAGAATTATTAGATATACATGGTTTAGCCGTTAAAGAGAGGAATAATAATTTTCCAATTCCTGTATTTTGGAAATAAAAAAAATGTAGTGATATAGTATAATGAGTGATTGTCCCGATCTTAATAATTTTGAAGATACAACATTCCCACAGTGTAATAAGTTTGTAAGTAAGAACAATTTCTGCTGTGGAGACACCGAGACTATTAACAATTTCTACAATCCAGATTGCAATCAATACAACAATATTAGTAATAAGAAGAAATTGTCAAGTTTAATTCTTACTATATTGAGACATTCCAGATTGATCTACAAGATTGCACAAACAAAAAAGATGGCAAGAGAGTATTACAATCAACATAAGAGTTATTGTACAACTTTGGATACCAGACTGATTGAAGGCGGAACTAAGACATTAAAATTATATCTCAACCAGGATTGCAATTTAGATTTCCAGGCTGGATCTGAGAATACATATGTTATGAGATTGGTTGCCGGTCTCCCATCTATGTGGGGTTGCTATGCAACTAAGGGTGGTGTTTCATATCCAAGATTGAAACCAGGACCATGGAATAATATCTGGGCAAATTACGGTGTTGGTGGTGCAACTCCATACTCTAAGGTTCTTCCATTCTGTACAAACAACAAGATTCCATTGAGTGAGAATGAAAAGAGAATCAAGTACTATATGGATAACTCCGATTTCTTGGTCAGTACACTCAGTGCTCTTAAGAACTCAATCTACACATATGCCAAACATAAATCTTTGTGTAAGGTTTTCAAAGTACCTAAGTACATGTCTCCAAACGGAGTATCTTACAAGGCAAGTCTCACTGGAAGGGAGATGAAGATGCTCTACTGTTTATACTTGAGAAGACAGGGATGTGGTGCAAGTAAATTGCCATACTCTGGATAAAACAATTTGAAAAATAATATAGATGTTATAGTATGAAGATAAATATATTAGGTTTAGATGATGTTTTAGTCGAAGAGATAATAAAATTATATATTGATGATAAACATTTTGAATATATAACTGATGAACATTGTATAGAGTATCGAATTGGATCAATATCTATGTTCACAAAAGAGAGACTTAACTACTTCAGAGAGAGTAATGTCAAGTTTTTCAAAGATACATGTGGAGTTATAATTCTGTTCAGAGCATCTAACAAGGATGACATCAAGAACATCTGGTTCAACGAACTTTTACATAATTTAGAGAAGACTGTTCCAATACTCTTTTTAGAGATAGAGGATGATCAACACAAAACCATGAATTCTGATTTTCTTAAGACATTTTACAAAAATTATGATAAAGTTAATCACTCAGTCATTAAGAAGAATAAATATATTATAAAAATGGTATTAGACAGATTGATAAAAAGAGTATCCAATCTTTAGTAGTCACTGTGCATATACCACTTTCAGTGTATCTGTCAAATTCAAATATTCATAATATATTACATATACATAAAAATGTCCATATATGTATATGTTACCACCAAAAACACAAAAGATAACTGTTAAAGGTGCAAAGTACAAATATTTATATTGTGATACATTGAGACTCTTAATGTTTATGAAGAACCATCACAACTATTACAAATCGTTATTAACAATAATGAAAGATCACAGAGGTCATAAATTTAATTTAATGAACTTTGTAGTAGAAGATTACAAATACGAATTTGATCAAACAAGTGTTAGATATCTTTTGATTCTCAACGATAAAGATGTTTTAGCCACATCGAGAGTGATATATAGTGGTAAAAAAGGGTATATTAATGATGTACATACAAACAAGAAGTATAGAGGAAAAGGACTTTGTACAGCGAATATTAAGAAGATTGTGAATGTTTCTCATAAGAAACTGAAACTTAACAAGTTCGAATTGGATGTTGATGATGATAATAAACATGCCATTAAATGTTACGAGAAAGTAGGATTTGACAGAGGAAAAAGAAAACATGGATGTATTAAAATGACAATGTTACTATAGGTTCACATAGGCAATCTTATCTAAGAGTCTCGATATTCTGATATCCACTGCCATCTGTTTCAGTTTTCTACAATTACTACACACATTTATGACAAAAGGTTTACCAAGGTAAGATCTAACAATATATTTCGACGTCTGTACTCTGCAATTTATACAGAGCTTTATCCAACCGTTTAGTGGCAGACTTTTGTAAATATAGTCATCAACAATATATGCTTCATAATCGGGACAATAGTATATTTTGTATGTTTTATTCGCCTTTTCAGGAATCATATATTTTTAGCCTCCTTTTTCTTAAAGCTCGTTAATCTCATTTAAAGATTTTATGTAGTAGAAATAATAATGACACTTTTTTCTAAAAGAAATATTATAATCGTTGTGGCAATAGTGCTGATTATAGTTGGAGGTTTCATTGCATACAAGAAATTTTTCAAAAAGGACACACCAAAGAACGTTAAAGTTATCAAGGGAAGTGTAGGATCGAATAAGAGTTTAGAAGATGTACAAGATGAGGTTTTTGAAGGGGATCAATCTCAACCAGCAGAACCAAATATTGTGAGTGACAGTGTGGGAACAGATCCATATTTTGACATAGCGATTGGTGGAGAACATGCTGGACGTATAGTGTTTCAATTGATAGATGATGTTGTTCCGAGAACATGTGAGAATTTCAGATTCTTGTGTTCTAGAGGATTCAATAAGGGTGACGATCCTGTTTATAAGGGAACAAAGTTCCACAGAATTATTAAGGATTTCATGATTCAGGGAGGAGATTTCACTAATCACAATGGAACAGGTGGATACTCTATTTACGGTGACACTTTTGAGGATGAGTCTTTTGAGCTTAAACATAACCAACCGGGTATTCTTTCAATGGCTAACGCTGGTCCGAACACAAATGGGTCACAGTTTTTCATCTGTACTAAGGAAGCACCACATTTAGATGGAAAGCATGTTGTTTTTGGTATTGTCAAATCTGGTTATGAGTTGATTGAGAGGCTTAACGAGATGGAGACTGATGAGAATGATAATCCAAAGGTTGAGTGCAGAATTATGGATTCTGGCTTGTGTTAAAAAAAAGTGAATAATTAATTGTTTAGATATGTGAGAATCCATCAAAATTATGTTTTCAGTAATTGATAATTTTGATGGTAGCAAAGCTACTACTTTTGATGGTAAACTACCAAAATATACAGAGCAGGATTATACAGATATTGTGAATCTATTCACAATAATGTTTCCAGAAGAGTACGCAGAATACAAGAAATCACATAGCGAAGAGAAGATTCGCAAACCATTAGAAGCCGAATATGACAAATGTGAATTTGTTTTTGAGAACATTTATACACAGTTGTCAGATGAAAACGGCTTAGAACTATATGTTCTAGTGAATGGTGAGAAACAGTATCTTCACTACGATATGAATAAGAATAGTGACACATATATTATGTTTGATGATCGTATTCCAGTGGAAGTCGATTTTTTCAATACGGAATCTGGTGGAAATTTGAAGTGCTATGTATACTATGAATCGTATATATGTTTTTCAAAAAACGATTTGAAGATCATTAAGAAATATATTGAGGCTATTCTTTACGATATTGAAGAGTTCTCGAAGAACTATTTCAAGGCTATAGATTATATGAATCTCAAGTATTGTAATGATGAAGTTCAAGAAGAGGAAAATGAAGATGATTTAGATGAACATGATGATTATGAAAACTATTCAGACGATAGTGGTGATTCTGGGGGCAATGATCATTTGGATTTTAAGTTCTCCAAAAAGCTTTCTTATTAGAAATAATATCTGTTTAATTATTATAATGTGTGATAACAGGACATGTGGTTATAAAGGATGTAATCAATACCTTATGGACAAAAGATTCATCAATAAATCTGTTTATTATAAAGCAGCTAATAATATATATTTTAGTACCAAATCACAACTATCTGTCTTAGATTCTGATCTTCTACCAACAGATTTCACAAACGGTTCAGGTCAATTGTTAAGCTATAGAAAAATCATTAATAAATTTGGAACTAGTAACAAGAATGAAGCTTGTAAATATGAGAGATTGGCAAATAAGATAATAATTTTCTATAATAATTTACAACTTGGATACAACTATGTTAATCAAGGAAAATGTGGAGCTAAAGTTAAAGTGAATTGGCAAAATAATGGTAATATAACTTGCATAACACCTTGTACAGCTCATGATATGTTTGTGTATTTGTTCAGTGGAAGTAGTCAATTTTACTGTTTCTTCTTAATATGTTGCAAAGTCCAGAAGTATATTTTGGAGAACTATAAGGAACGCACAAACTGTCACGAAGTCGAGGTTGAACCAGAAGTGAATTGTAATCAGTCTGAAGAATTCTTCATTTATGATGGTAATTGGACTCAAGGAACATGTGAAAATTTCTACTACGCTTAACCCCTTTTAGAAAAAGGGGCTAACACCCAAAAAGTAAACTAGTAAACCGAGTTAATGCGTAGGGGTCTACGGGGAGATGCAATCTCCCCGTCCCTTTTAGAAAAAGGGGCTAACACCCAAAAAGTAAACTAGTAAACCGAGTTAATGCGTAGGGGTCTACGGGGAGATGCAATCTCCCTTTAATGGAGATATTTTTGTTAGAGCAGATTATAATTGATTTTCAAAAAATATGTATGTATATTGTATAAATGCAAAAAGACACTGCTCAATCGTTAGTCATTATAGGTAATCTCATTCTCTGTGTTGCTTTTGTTTACATGCTCATCGCTCAGATTGAGAATGAGAATAGTGTGAAAGTTCCATATTTAAGTTTGATCCTATTCTTAGTGTTCGTGTTCCTCAACTTGGTTACATTGCTTTCAACAAATGTTAACATGTCTCACAAAATATTCTACTTCGTCTCATTTATAGCTATCGTTGGTATGATTTACATTAAAGTAACAACAAGAAATGAGAATTACTGCAATCAGAACAAACCGTTTGTTCCAGATGAGAAGTATGACAAATATTACAAAAAAGTTATGAATAGAGGTAGTAACGATTTAATTCAACCTTACAAAAGAGTTTATGGTAGAGTAAATTAGGTATCACAATAAATATATCTATATATTCTATAGTATGGTTAAAAAATATATGGATATGATCAAGAATTATGCCGATACTGTTGATCTTCACAATAAGGTGAAGGGTTTTGTAACAAGTAGATTACTAATATTCTTAATTGTTGGTATTATAATATCCTTCATATTCTTCAGTATTCTCTCATTTCTCTTCAAAACACCGTTCATTATTGTAGTTGGACTACTTATTGGATACAGTCTTTTCAAAATGTATGAGAAATACGAAAGCTTCAGGAATAGGTATTAAGCCTTACTTTGCCACTCTTTCTTAAATTGACTTGCGAAATCTATCAAGAAATCGATAGTTTTCACAAGAAGTTCAGATGTTTTGTCCAAATCACCATCTTCATACCCAATACGAACAATAATAACATTCTTCAAAGGATGTGGAATATGGTAACCTGAATAGTAGGTCTTATCAATATCACCAATATACTCATCTACCAAGTTTCCAATAGTCTCATTCTCATCAGTTATGTGATAATCAATAGCTTTCATCTTTGTTGGTGCTTTATGTGGAACGATCTTCAATCCACTTTTATCAACCAAATCCTGTTTAACAGTGTTCAACTTATCGATAAGAACATCGATACCTCGCAACATAGTCTCCTTTGCAGATAATTGTCCAGACGGTTCAATAAAAAAGTTATACTTAGCTGGAAGACCATTATCTGTTCTGAAATACTTCCTCTCTCTATCTTCATCATTAGGATCAGTGTTATCATAATCAAAATTGTAATAACATGTTCCAACCGGACAGAATCCAGCACCATCATTCCGACATGTAGATCTCATAAGCTTAGACGTCATATTGATTTTTTGATCATATTTCAATTTTGCAAAAATAGTGTCAGGATGTTTAAAGAACTTATCAATATCTATCTTCTCTTTTCCTCTTGTCAGAGTCATATCTCTTAGATAAACTGTTTCAATATCATCACCCTCATTGAGTCTGTTGAGTGAAATACTAATCTCATCCATATGATTCTCTGTTGCAGTTGTATTAATAACAGTCGACATATTCAATCTGTGTGCAAGATATTGATCGTCCAACATAGATGTGTTGTCTGTGAACTGAGTATTTAATCTAGATGTTGCAATTATCGGTATATCTGATAGAATGATTCGTCGCAAAGCGTTCACAAAACTGATTTTCATGTCAGTCTTATTTCCTTTTGTGTTAACAATCTGAAAATTGATATCGTCGCCATCTTTATTGATATTATTGATGTAACTCATTGTTGATTATAATAGTTAATTACATTTTAAATAAACTTATTTTCATTTTTTTTAATTTTTATAAAAGAATCGGGCAACGTGCGTATTTATAAGATTTCAAAAAATATCGTTATTTAGTAAATGAATTCGGAGTACCTATTCTTTTATAGTAATTTTGATACAAATAGTAAAGAGTTAATGGACAAACTCTATAAAAATCATGATTTATATCAGAAATTTCATTTAATAAATATCAACAACAAAAAATTAAGATCACTTATCCCAAGATCAATAACAGAGATACCTGCATTCCTTATAACGGAGAATGGACAGAGATTTCCACCACTCTTTGGAGCTAAAGCTCTAGAGTGGATTAAAGAGCGAAGCATACAGGCAAGTGGTGAATCGGAACTTAGTAGCTGGGACCCATCGGGAATGACAGGATTCTCAGATAACTTCTCGTCACTCGATGATAATGAAGGTGAAATGAAAAAGAATTATTCATATCTAGGAGGACAAACCGAATCTATATACACACCAGACGCTCAACCTATTTCAGGACAAGGTAACGGAGGAGGACAACAACAACAGATGCAACAACCAAATTTCTCAATGCAACAACAATCTAGACCAGCAAAGAGTAGTGCAGACGCTGCTTATGAGAGACTTATAAATCAAAGAAACCAAGAACTTCCAAAACCAATTAGTGGACAAAGAATGTAAATATAGGGGCATGCTGTCCCCGTAAGCCCCCTGCAACCTATTTATAGGAGTAAATATTTCTCTGTAATTCGCAGAGCTTATTATGAAATATGGGATTAAATTTTTTTTATATAATGGGTTTTCTTTTTTGGGATTTAAACATTTTTTTTAAAAGGGTTTGGGGGTTAGTTCAGAGATGCTTAAAAAATTGTTTGAGGTTATATAATAATGTCTGCAAAATCACTATTTTTGAAACAGAGTGAGAGTTTAATAGAGTATTTAATGAAAGAACTTCCAAATGATAAGAATATTCTTATGTTCAACGAGAAGTATTACATAGTCAAGAAGATTAATAGTGGAAAGATTATCAACGCTTTTATAAAATTCGTTCTCCCACACAAGAACCAGATCATTATGAGAAATGAGAAGTTCTTCATGGATGGAGGCGGACAGGAAAAACTCCAGTCCGAAAAGTATAAGGAACAATATCAATACTCTCTCGATCTCAAAGAGAAATGGGGGACTTTGTCTAAGGAGACAAAAGAGATTATTTGGAAGCATTTTAAGATTTTGACTATTTTGGCAGAGAAGCATGTGAAATTTCTTATTGAACAAGCACAAAGTCAATAAATTTTTTTTTTTAATATAAACAGATCATTAATATGATAGTTATATCAATGATTTTTATATGCTTAATGCGTAATAACTCGGTTTAAAAAAAAGTTATGTAGATATAGTATCAAAAATGAGCACATTTGATGAAGTTAAGACAAGAGTTAGTACAATGTATGTTGATCTTTTGAAGAACATTTATAAACATATTATGGATGCTGGTGTAGAAGGGGAGAAGCATTTGAGTAAATATGAATTGAATATGAACAAATTCTTAGAGACTCACGATAAAAGCAAAATTTTCAAATACTTTGTACAGAAATATCTTCACATCATGGATGAAATTGTTAATAGAAATATCGACTTCTTTTTGACCCAAAGACCATACATTTTGGTTGGAAACAAGAAGAAGGGAAAGAAGACAAAGAGAGAGAACAGCAATGCTACCTATCTTTTCCCAGGAAACATGTTAAGATATGTGTTGTCATCTTTGAAGAACCCACCAAAGGGTAAGAAGGTAAGTAGGAATGAGGAGATCAGTAGTATTTTTGATGAGTTCACACAGATGTTCGAAATGTTCTATAGAGCGGATACAGTAGATGAAGATGATAATGTTGTTGAGGGAGTGGATTTCTTAGATGAGTTATCTCAATATGTTTGTGATAATTTTGCTAAATCTAGTAGATTCAACAAGTACAAGATTGTTCTATCCAATTACAGAACCATTGTTGACGGAACTCCTGATGAAGTTGAGGAGGTATCTTCTGAAGAGGAAGAAGAGTCGAAAGATGATGGAGAAGGAGGGGGATTGTTTAGTGGATTGCCGTTTGGAGAAGATTTCATTAAGAACTCCACAATAGGTAAGTTGGCAACAGGTTTGAGTGAGGAATTGAAGGGAGAGTTCGATGAGGATGATTTGGAAGGTCTCAACAATCCAATGAAGGTTTTGGGATCAATGTTTGGTGGTGGAAACTCAGATGGCAGTGGAAACAAGTTACAGAGTACCATCAACAAGGTTATGTCCAAGTTTGGTGAGAAGATGAACAGTGGAGATATTAACCAGGAAGGGTTGAAGAATGATGTCAATAAGATTGTTAACTCCATGGGAGGATTGTCATCGTTCTTAGGTAAAGGAGGATTTGGAGATATTTTCAAGAACATGTAAAATTAATCACCATTGATATATAGTTCCACATCTTTCCAGATCTCTTGTGCTTTGGTGATTTGCATGATCTGTTCTATATCATCTTGAATTTTATTTACATCTTCATACATTTGTACAGCTTGTTTCTCATGAGGTTCAAGTTCGGGTATATCCGTTATACGTTTGTACATTACATTGGTACGAATACAATATTTTACTCCTTTTACAACAGATTGTTTAAGATATATTACTGGAGTCGGTTATCTTCTATGTTGATGAATATAAAGTAAGTAGTGGTCCGGAAGCATTTGTATTTTACAATGGGTATAAAGATGCACCATTATCATTTATCGATTGGATTTTCGATGAAGATATATATGACTATGTGTGTGTGAAACCAGAGTAGATATGGTTGATGCTGATTTGGAGAAACGCATTAGAAAATTGAAGTGTCTTCTTATCAGTGTAAACGTTGATAAGCATTTAGTGAAAAAAAGTGTATGAATTGTTAGACTAAAAAATATATGGCTTAATATATAGTTATGTCTGATGAAAAGAAGAAATTACAAGGCGACAACTTTTGGGGTACTCATCCTGATATCCTTTATCAAACTGATCGATTGGTGGAGTTCTTTCCAACATACCAAATGACAATGATTGAGAAATTGAATGCTGTTACCAGACTGAGTATATATATGGGTATTGTATTGGCATTAATATTCAGAAACTACATGTACCTCTATATACCAGTTATAACTTTAGCAGTCACTTACTTTATATTTTATAACCAGAAAGACAATAAGGATATGTACTTCAACTCATATGACAGTTTCCAGAATCGCGAAAATGAGATGATAATTGATAAAAAGCCGTGCACTGAACCAACTGTTAATAATCCTATGATGAACTTCAATATCATAACTGATAAGAGAGATAGAAGTCCAGCATGTGATAGTTGGGATTCTAAGAAGGTTCAAGAGAAGGTTGAGGATAAGTTCAATTACAATCTGTATAGAGATGTTAGTGACCTGTATGGAAAGAGGAACTCTCAGAGACAGTACTACACAATGCCTTCAACAACAATGCCAAACGATCAAACTGCATTTGCCAAGTGGTGTTATAGTACCGGACCAACTTGTAAGGAGAGAAGTATGTACTGTGCTCCAATTTATTCACCAGTGAAGAGTACTGTCAATGCATACAAACACACTCCAATGCAGTTCTAATAAAGGGAGATTGCATCTCCCTTTTGAACCCTACGCGACCTACAACCAGTAGACAGGGGGTTTACGGGGTCGCCTCCGGCGATGGCTTTGCCAGTCATGCCCCGTCCTATGTAACTCATATTCGTTTTCTTAATAGTTTTGTGAAATTGATTAGAATTTTCGGTTTTAATCAAAAAAAGTAAAAAATAAAATATAGATCTATTATATAGTTATCATGAGTTTTCAAAATCAGAAAGATTCTTTCAGTATAAACAGAATGACCAGATTGAACGATGACTACTCTGCAAAAGAGAGTCAAATTAGAAACAACAGACTTCTCTCAGAGTACAGAACATTCAATATGGGATCAACAAACAGAGACCAATACCTCGACAGTTCCAGTAGAGTTGGTATCTACCAGAATAATAACAAGGATGGTAGAGGAAGAATGGTTGATCATGAATCACATTTGATGAATGGGCGTGGAGGAAACATTATGACCTCTAGTGATAAGAAGATGGGCAAATCCCTAGGGACTAGACTCTTTCCAGGTGCTCCATACATGGGTGCTGGTCAGTCAACAATGAAAAATGTTGATATTGGATCTCAACTTATGACAGGTGAAATGACAAATGCCTCAAAGTCTACTGGAAGTTTTGCAGGTGTACACATTAACAGATTCACTCCACTTTTACCTTGCTTAAAAGATAACATTCAGAATGTTGAACATATTGTCCCGAGATACTGGGTTAGGGGTGGTGAAAGTACAAGAACAGTTGTTAGAAATATCGATTATTTAAGAAATTGCGGATTACGCTAAATATTTTTTCACTTTAATAATTATATGAATCATTATAAAATTATTTTCATTGTTATTGCAACACCATCTGATTTTTATAATAAGAATAAGATAGTGATGAATAAATTTATGAACAGTAATCCTAATATTAAAACACATTACATATATGGAAATGTTGATAAGAGTAGGGTGCTTGAAACAGAACATGATCTGTATTTTGATGTTTCTGAAAGTTTAGTTCCGGGAATATTAAGAAAAACTATGAAGGCTTTTGAGTATGTGAATGAAAAGTACACTTATGATTACCTAATAAGAACAAACTTATCAACATTTTGGAATTTCAAAAGGATTCTGCAAAAGATCAGAAAATTCCCAAAAAAGAGATGTTTAGCAGGAGACATCCGAAGAAGATTTCCTAATAGGTATCTATTTGGAACGGGAATTATATATAGTAGAGACATGGTGGATCTTCTTGTGAAGGATAAAGATAAACTGAATTATGGAAGAGCGGATGATATAGTTTTATCATATTATCTCAAAAAAAATTATGGAGTAAAATACATTAATGAACCAAGATGTAAAAAATTCATGGGTAGATTACCTAGAAATGAAGCAGATATACCAAGAAGATTTTCACATTTTAGGTTAAAAACACCTAGACATAGAGAGTTAGATCATGTGAAGATGTTAATATTGCATAAATTTTTGAATAGATAACATTCGTTATTTATCATTAAAAATAATAACAACATTTTTTATAATGCTCGATGATAAAGGTTATGTATTTCTTAAGGGTGTAGTGAAAGAGGATATTATCAATTACACAAATGGTCAAATAAACAATTATATGAAGACAGAACATATCTTCACTAAGATAAACTCCAAAGAGGATGTGAAGGATGATAAGTACTATGTCAATAACAATTTTCAAAATCTCAATACCTTTCCAAAAATACAGTTTTTCAGAACACCAGTTTTCAATGTTTGTGGTAAAAGAGACACTGTTACTAATAACGGTCTATTAGAAGTTTACAATCCAGAGAGAATAATGACATTCTTAGATGGTACTGTTGATATGAAACTTGTAACAACTATCTTAAAGAAATTAACAGGTGTCCAATGGAAATTCAGTAGAATGAATCTGAAATTTATGAACAATGTTGTAAAACCACAACGTGTTCATGTAGATGATCAAGAGACATGTATAAAGTTCTGTATATATCTTAGCCATGTCAATGATATTAATCAAGGACCTAACATATATATAGAGGGTAGCCATAAAGATGAAAAAGCCGTTCATGATAGAAATAAAATAAAAGTTTTTAATGGAAATAAGGGAGATGTTTTAGTGTCTTATCAGAATGGATATCATGGAAAAGCACCAAATCCCAATACTATAACAGCATACTTAACACTCTATTTTGTTCCAACAAATCCACGTTATACGAACTTTTCCAATTACATGAATCGTCCAAAATAGAGCATTGCGAATTTAAGTGGAGAGAAGAAGAGTGTTGATACAGCAAAATGATTAGCACCTAATCCTCTATAGTAATCAACAGTTTCACCATCTCTTATTCCTCCACCTGCTATGATAACAACATCATCATAGTTCTCTCGAAGAAATTTTATTAGAATAGTGTTGTACGGAATCAACGATACACCACTAAGACCTCCTCTAGGAGGTACAGGTAATGTGTTACAACAATGAAACTGTCTGAATCCCTGTTTATAGTATCTATCTATCTGATTTAATGTCTCTAGTGGCGACAGTTTAATAATACACCACTCTCTCTTATTATTAATAAATTCTCCTAAACCTTCGTCTATCTTACTTTTATCAACATTAGGACAACTGACATTAAGTTCAATACTCATATCTTCTGGAACTCTCTTAGAAAACTCAGCAATCTCGTTATCTATCTCATAACTGTTCTTCCCAACAAATGCCAAACTGACCACACAATCTTTACGATCTCTATACTTAGTGATTGCCCAATCTATTCCCCGATTTCTTAAACCAATCTTGTTTATCCATCCCTTCTTCTCCCAGGAATACCTCAATGTCCTGAATATCTGTCCTAATAGACCTTTACGAGGTTCTAGTGTAAAACTGCCTTTTATAGACATTGTGTTGGGAAGATTGATATAGTTACCAAATGGTGGTGATATAAATAGCATATTATACTTGATATGCTAATCTTTATGTAGGATATGATTATTAAAATAAATTAGTGTGCTGAACTACTAACACCTTGGTAGTCGCATTTGTATGTCTTGAGCTGTGGAGTTTGTGGAAGCTGTGGGTATCTGAACATTTGACAAGCTGGTTGGTGAACCAATGGTCCTCCCTGACCTTCACACGGGATTCCAGTGATTCCACAGCAGTTGTCGGTACAGTTTGGCTGGTACTTTTTGGATGGACATAAACTTGCAGGTCTGGTCTGGCCTCTCAAGTCGCTCTCCAAATCTACTAAGTTTCCACTAAAGAGACTGACTCCATTTCCACCAACAGTACCGAACTCTACACGGCACTTAGTACAGTTCTCATATTTTCCAGTGTACATAGAATAATTTAATGGTCCTGTACTTTCAAGCAATTTTTTCTTGTATGCACATGTGTCTGAACTTAAACGGGTTGACGCCATAATGTATATACTAATAGAATATATTTTTTTTGATTAAAAAGTTTTTTTTTAATAAAACTGTAAATTTTTTATATCTAAAGTAATATATAGAATGAGTTTCAACAGAACTTCATATGATAAATGTGAAACAAGTCTCAAAACTAAAGAATCTATGAGAGTTGGAGACTACAGTTTAAACACTCCAGTAGTATGTAGCAACTGCTTCCAGGGAAATCCAAGAATTATAGATCAAAAAACAGGCGTTAGTATGAACTCAGGAGTTGAGTGGAGATTCTATGCAGGACCAATTGATGTCGAATCTGAACTTATGAATATCAACAAACCACTCTCCAGATGCCCATCACACAAATACAATCCATGTTGCGAAGGTGCTTCATGCTCTAACCAAGGTCATCCATGTGGACAGGGTGTTGTTGCTGGTTGCAAAAACACAAAAGATCCACTTAGACACTCATGGACAAGAGCTCAGGACAACAACTTAGTCGATTTCCCAAGATGTTACTTTCCAACTGAGGATACAAGATTGAGTAATCCATCCAGCAACTTGAGAGGAACTGGTATCAACAGATTCGACCCACTCTGTTTAGATCCACAAAAACAAGTTCTCTTCCCAGGAAGTTACCAGATCCCTACCAGAATAGTAGTCAAGGATAATCATAGACCATGTGTTCCAACTCCTGCTGTTAACTCTATGCTTCCACCACCATCCAGACAGCCATGTCCAGAGATCACTAAGGTATGTGGTGCACACACTGCTCCAATGTACCAGTATGATGTCTGTGGATAGGGATAGGGAGATTGCATCTCCCTATAAGACCCTACGCGTTAACTTAGTTAACTAGGTTGACTAGGTTTACTTTTGGGAGTTAGTCCCTTTTTAAAATGGGTTTTTAGACCATAAAATCCAGTTTTTCATTGATAGATTCCAGATCGATATTATCCTTCTCTTCTTGAGAGACTTCAATCTTAATTAAATCAGTTTTTCGTTTCATAGCACTTTCCAAAACCTGATTTCTCATTCTGTCAAACTTATTGTTCATTACCTCCTTCTTATACTTAATATCTATTTCTGATGGCACAATATATTTACACTTCTTTTTAATATCGAGTATTCCATTTCTGGTTTGATCAAAGAACTTGTTGGTATTTGTGATCGACTCATTTGGATTCGTTATTTCGAAATCGATTTTTGTGAACAATGTGTCATACTCCTCATTTGCAATTCCATGAGCCTCAGATTTACCATTATAGTTCATAGCACCGGAGAAAGCCTGTAAGAAAGTTGATAGAAAAGAGAGTATACCAACAATAATCGCTAACCAATGTGATGTTACTGGATCTATTTGATCAGAATCTGATGATGCTAAGAAGGCCAACACACCACTCACTGCAGTGACTGTGATAGATGGTATAACGAAACCCAAATTAGATTGAAAGAAGACATTCTTAGCCTCTCCATGAGTATCTCGTTTATATTTGATATACTCTAACAATTGAGTGAGAATAGACTTAGTGTGCCTTCTGTTCTCTAAATCATTGAGTTTCATGACCTCTTTTAATAGAATATCGAAATGGAACTTCTGTTTTGGATTATATTCATATGTGATAGAACTATCATCTAATTTTGTCAATTTGAGAACATTATCTTTTCTCTGAACATTTTTAAACTCTATATCTTTTAGATACTTTTTGTCATAAATCATCATGTATTTAGTCTCATTGTACTTTCGAACAATTATTCCAAAACCATTTATCAACTCATTAAATTCTAAATTATTCGAATCTCTCGCCAACATATTCAATGCATTCTTGAATCTCTCTTTGTTGAATTTTCTCTTGTACTTCTCATTCTCTTTTAAGATAAGATCGTATCTACGACACTTGTTATCGAATTTTTGTTGAATATTCATTATCTCTTGTTTCTTATAGTCCAATTCTTCCTCTTTCATCTCTAAAATGTTTATTTTATCTAACATTCTGTCAAGTTTGTAGTTCTGTTCATCTATAGCACTATCTGTTGCTCTTCTAACTTCTGATGAACTAGATATCTGTGCATCTCCCCTCATCATTTTTGTTGCATCAACTCTATGTTCTTCAACAATCACTATCTCCTCTGGTGGCAACTCACTTCTTATAGAGGACATAGTTGTATCTGTTTCATGACTCCCTTCACTATTAGTCGACACATTATCAACTCCTCTAGAAATTGGCGTTGAATCATCATCAGATATACTCTTTTTAATTATCTCTATAGTAACTCCTGAAACGTCTTCCATAATGTTTGAAATTGTAAACTATTTTTTAACTTAATTGTTAATGTGTTGTGTTTTGTATTTAAAAAAATGATTATTCTTTTAAAGATAGCATGAGCGATATAAACGATTATATAGACGAAAGTGAGATGCACTTAATCAATAACTACTTGGTAAGTGAAGATATTGACTGTTTTAATTCTTTTGATAACATTGGTATCAAAGAGGATGTTCTTAGGGGAGTTTATAGTTTCGGATTTGAACAACCATCTCAAATTCAAAAATTGGCAATCAAGCCATTTATTGAAGGGCGTGATATGATTGTTCAATCACATTCTGGTACAGGTAAGACTGCTACATTCATGATTTCAACTTTGAATAAAATTGACCCAGCTCTTAAACAAACACAAGCTGTTATTATCGCACCAACAAGAGAACTGGCTGGTCAGATTTACCGCGTCTTCAAGGATCTTTCAACATACACTGATATCACAGGATACTACTGTATTGGTGGTTCATTGAGAAATAGGTACAGTTACAATGAGGATGTCAATCAGCATATTATTATAGGAACACCTGGACGAATTAGTGATTTGATTGGAAGAAACATTATTAAGAGTAAAAACATCAAGATGTTGGTCATTGATGAGGCTGACGATGTTCTTTCAGTGTCTTTCCAGAAGCAGTTGTCGAAGATTTTTGATAAATTGGCGGAGTTCAAGCCACAGTTGTGTTTGTTCAGTGCAACGATTCCTTGTGAAATTTTTGTTTTGACTGATAGTATTTTGACAGATCCGTTGAAGATTCTAGTGAAGAATGAAGAATTGAGTTTGAATGGTATTCAGCAATACAAGATTTTCTTAGGAAACACAGAGGAGTTCAAGTATGAGACTTTGTGTGACTTGTACAAGAGAATTTCCATTGGTCAGGCAATGATTTATTGTAATAAGAGGGACACTGTAGATGATTTGACGAGTAGATTGAGGGAAGATAACTTCTCTGTTTCACAGATTCATGGTGATATGCCACAGAAGGAGCGTCAAGATGTTATGAAGCAGTTTAGAGCAGGTGTTACCAGAATTCTGATTTCTACTGATATTACAGCAAGAGGTATCGATGTTCAACAGGTGTCTTTGGTGATTAATTATGACATTCCGAAAGATCCGGACACTTATATACATAGAATTGGTAGAAGTGGTCGTTATGGAAGAAAGGGTATTGCAATCAATTTTGAGACCACGAGAGATAGGAACAATATTAAGAGTATTGAGTCCACTTACAAAATCAAGATTGATGATCTTCCTGGAAACATTGAGAAGTTGGTTAAGCACATCTAATCTTTGATTAGATACTCCGAAGTGTAACGGAAGATACATCTAATCTTTGATTAGATACTCCGAAGTGTAACGGAAGATACATCTAATCTTTGATT
>Ga0180438_10004201_pt1 | contig 20903 bp, 24 predicted proteins | sample SS_ome_12_FD_132455 | JGI IMG/M metagenome (GOLD analysis project Ga0180438, IMG submission 132455) | Hypersaline lake sediment archaeal communities from the Salton Sea, California, USA - SS_3_D_2 metaG | ecosystem: Environmental > Aquatic > Non-marine Saline and Alkaline > Hypersaline >... | reverse complement strand
TATGAGCTGATCGCCAGATCCCGGAACAACATCCCGGTACGTCATGAACTCGAGATTGCTCAGCCCGAGGCTATTCTTATCGCTCGTATAACCGATCAGGCAGTACGAGAGCCCGTTGCGTTGATTCGTTCTCGTATATGCCGGGAATGTCGACCCCTCATAAGCGCCGGTATCAACTGTGATGGTCCGCTCGTCTTTTGTCAAGTCACCAACGAGATCCCCGACGTTCGCGAATTGCGTCATGCGTCCTGCGTACACCCAGCTGTCCGGAGCATCGAGACTGATATAAACATCGCAATAGGCAGTCGCATCATCGGTTCGGATTGCGGTGAGGCCGATTGCCGGCGTGTCGTTATTGTACCGGGCATCCTCTTCCCAAATGATCGGCGTTACTTCGACCGGCGGCCCGACGGAAGTATCCTCGGCAAGCGACGGATCGTACTGAATCTCCTCATAGCTCGTCAGGTAATCATCGTCCATCTGGAAGGTTACCTTTACGGCCGCATTTCCGATCTGAGCAATCGGTGGATCATCGACCGAGAATACACGGACGCGAATATCGTTCAGGTCCTCTTCCGGAATATTCAGCGTCAGCACCATTCCCGGCTGCACCCAGAGCCAGCGGCCGTTAAGCAGTATTTCATGCATACGATTCTGGAACCGGCTTATCTTCCATGCCTTCCAAGCGAGCTTGGCGACTACCGGGCCGTTCGAGAAGAAATTATAAGCAAGGTCCTCTTCAACCAGCTCTCCATCTACATCCTGCGAGAGCATATCATCGAGCTGGAAAGTCGCATCCTGCTTATATCCATTAAGCCGGTTCGTAAAGGTTACATTCAGCCGGTTCGGGCAGAGCCCTATATCCTTGTTCGTTGTCTGAACAATGGCCCAGTCCGGGGCGCCATCATTCTGGCTGACGACAACATCCTCGAGATTGATCTCATCCTCTGGGGAGTCATCAGCGCTCGGCATGAAGAAAGAGAATTGACCGTAATTGTTCCGGAAAGGCTGCCCCTGCAGATGCCCGAGTATATCCCGGACAACGGCGCCGACATTTTTCTTGTTGATTAACCTGAAGGACATCCCGATCCGATTCACAAGGCATCGCCCGGCAATTGTCTCGAGGGCCGTGCTATCAATACGCAAAATCGGTATCTCGCGAATGTTTGTCATTAAGTCCCAAATTATACATGCCGGGTTCGCATCTATGATCATATTCATGACGTACCCTGTCCCGGCATTGTCAATATCACCGCTGGCTATAATCGTCCCGTCCGGGCCTTCGTATAGCGAGAGATTTACCATTGCGTTTTCGCGGAAAGGCGATAAACCATTATCCCAGAATGGATTAACGGCATAAGCATCTCTGGCAGTCGTTCCCCATTGCTCAGTGGTTTCGTCATACGACATAACCACTATTCCATCCTCATAATCAGTCGGGCCGCCTCCGTATTGATTCCCATAGCTGTAGAATATCACATGCGGACCGCCATGCTTGGCGACCATTGCGATTGAACCGCCCATATTAACATCGGGACCTGAATTAGGCATAATTGCCGTATCAAGTATCGCCCCGGTCGTTTGATTCATCAAGTGAACATTGCTGCCGCCAGTTTCCATTACGAAGAAATATTTGTGATTACAGGTTATATCTTCCGGGGAACTGATCTGAGTAAAATAGGTCCATTCAGCTTCCATATTCGCGGGATTGTTTGCGGAGAGCTTCCAAACATGCGGAAGGCCGCGCGCGACTACAAAAATGTTGGAGGCGTTTGCACAGCAATGAACGTCCCGCCACCACTCGCCAAGTCCCCATTCGTTTTTCAGGACCGTCGTGCGTCCGGTTGGATCACTTGCGTATACTATATCTTTAATGGTTTTTTTAAACTGATACGCAACCATCTTCTCGCGGTATGTATGGGTCTCGGCGCTGATTATGGTTATAAAGGTATCACCGCCTTTATATACAAGGCATGCGTCCCATTTCCTATCTTGCCATCCGTTGAGCTTCATTCCGAATCGGGATATATCAATCGTCCGCTGAAGCTCCCATTGGGCATTGTAGACCTTGACGGTTTTCTCACTCGTATTCCAGTTGACCTGAATGTATTCGTCGAATTTATCCTTCATGATAAACCCGCCGATTGATCCATCATTCTGTTCATCGACCTTATTGAAAATCGTCGGATATGCCGCAGGCATATTCGTAATGTCGGCCGGGTAATTATGAACCTCTGAGCTCATCACCGGGAAGGTATTATTATCCTCCCCAAGATAGAAATCCCAGAAACCGATCCATGCGAGATTCTTATACGGTACTGCCTGATCAACAAGCGCATCGAAATCGGGATCGATGGTTTGATCCGGGTATCCGCGATGAACGGTTACCGTACTATCCGATTCAAATACGAACTGCTCATCATCCTTCCACATCCGCGTGACTTCAACAGGGCCGCGACAGACGCCGATCCCGGCGCTGGTCCAGTACTTGTATCCGGTAACCGTCTTCTGGCCGCCCTTGCCGCCCTCTTCGACTTTCTCATACCGGAGCGGCCCTTTGTAGATCATATTGCCCTGATGCTTGACCGTTCCGTAACAGAGGGCGATCGGTATCTTGGAGGATGCTGAATGAGCATTGACTGACGTGTACGGGTCCGGAGCCTCAGGCGGATCTGGCGGGAATAAGACCGTGCCGAGAACCCCGCCGATGATGTAACCGGGCGCACCAAACGCGGTGCCAAGGCCGAATACAAGGCCTGTGCGCGCGAGAGCTTTGCCGGTATCCGTCGCCATTATATCAAATCCTTATGCCTGTAAACTGCCGCAACCGATGGAACCAGCGCGAGACGGCGCTTGCGCACCCTGCTCCTGCTGACGGCATCAACGAAGTAATCCGGATCGCGCTCGACGATGATCCCGACATGGCTTTCCACGCCGAGAACGAAGAAGGTCACCAGATCCGCCACGGCCCGGCTTTCAAAAGGAATCTGAACCGCATATCTGAGTATGAAATTCCGGAACAGGTCCGGGTCGACCTTTTCGCCGGCAAGCAGGCGATCCCGGGCGATGATCGGGACCTGCACCCCTTCCTCGATCAGACCAGCCGCCTGATACGGTCTTATGGCAAAGCGCGCACAATCGACACCACGGCCTTTTTGCATACAGGAGTGCCTGTATGGCGTTCCGACCCAAGATATGGCCTCGTCGGCGATTTTACGGGCCGTTACGCTATTCATAATTGCTCCGGCTTCGGTACATACTGGAATCCATAGAAATTGTCCGTATTGGCATAGGTCAGGCACCCGTTATAAACCTTCTGGCAGCTCGGCCAGAGCTCATACTGATCCCCGAAGGATGGGATGCCTGGGAGAGGCGGCATGAGCTCGATCTGGCCGACCGAGTATCCTTTAACCGTCGCCGATATCCCGGCATAGGTCCCGGTGGTCATTATCAGCTTGCCGCGCTCAAAGAAATCATCAGCTTCGGTCCGGGCCGCATCAACGATCTTTTCCGCGTTCGAACCGACCCCGACAGATCCGCTTACTTTTATCGTCGAAAGGTCCACGGTACAGGTCGGCGACCCAAATACGAGATTGCACGATTCGCCGTATATATCGCGCGGGACGTTCTTTTTCAGGAGGAAGAAGATATCCCGGAATTCAGCCGTTATGTGCATCCGGTCGATCTCGACGATCCCTGTGAAGCCGTTGAATTTCAGCCGCCAGTTATTCGTCGGATCATTCAGGCCGATCTGGTAAAGGAAGAATTCTGCCCGGTCCAGTTTGCGCCGATTCCGTATAGCCGCGACATCCAGCAAGGTCCTGTTTATATCGCCGATGTACATCGTGGTCCGGATCGTTCCGACCTTGATGGCCGCTTCCTGTTCCTGCGTATCGCGCGTAATAGGCTGGGGAGTATAGTCGGCCCCGCCCCAGTTTATTTTCTCTGAATGGCTCGTGAAAAAATCGAACGTTCCGTCCTCATATGCGATCTTGTATGCTTCGATCACCGTGGGGTTTTGCTGATCAACAGCGTCTTTGAACGCCATTATTCCACCCCTTCCTCTGCGAGGACCAGCGATATATCATTCAGCTCATACGAACGGAGGACGTTTTTCCATCCACCGGTGAAGCGAACGCGCCGCAGGACGCTGAATTGTCCCTCGATCACATCACCGGGTGCAAGCGCCGTGAATGGGCCAATCGCGCCACTGTCGGAGCTATCGACGGCCGGCGCCCATGGAGATCCATTTTTCCATAGACCATAACTCTCGAAATTCCAAAGCTCGTAAGATCTTGATTCGCTTCCGACCGAGAATATCCGGGCCGCCTGAAGCGTCGTTTCGCCGCCGACGGCCGTATAGAATGTATGCCGGGCGACGACATTGCCAAACCCGTATTCATCTCTGAAAAGAAAGCTGTCGATATTGCCACCGACCACCATGAAGAATTCGATCACGGCATCCTTCTGGGCGGCCGTCAGTTGGCCGAGATTGATCGTGAAACGCATCCAGTCATGCGGATCGTGAACCAGCGATTGCTTGACCGTTCCATTCGCATTGCGCTGGACGGTTACGGCAGGGATGAACTCCGCCTCATACGGGAACGACGGGCATCGTACCTCGTCGTTGAATATCAGATTTGTTTTACCCAATGGCATACCCCTGCTTATAGGTCTGATTCATCTGCTGGATGAGCTTCGGGTTCCGGAGGAGCGAATCCTCCACCCCGCGCTTATCGGGCGAGATTATATTGAAAGTTATATTCGAACCGCCGCCACCGGCCCCGGAGAGGCCGAGATTTCCACGTTCATCGCGTCCGAGTGGAATTACGGCCTCCGGTCCCTTCTCACCGATGATCGCCGCTGTCGGGCTCGTCACGATGCCTCCGGCAGCAAGGCCCGGAAGTTTATCTCCGCCTGCCGCGCCGCCGGAAAGCGCGCGCATAAATGCCGCCTGAAGCGCCATTTTAATTAGCGATTGTGTTACATCCTGAATCGTATCATTAAACCCCTTCGCGCCCATAGTCATATCTACAAGACCACCGGCAATTGTACCCTGCATATCTTCCCATTTAATGCGGAGCTTATCTGTTTTTTTCCCTTTGTCATCTAAATTCTGTCCGGCAAGCCCGAGCCATTGAACCGCCGCCTGTCCGTACTCGACAACCTTGGATTTCACGGTTTCCCACATGCTGGCAATGCTCGAGACTTTATCCTTTGCCTCCACCGTGAGCTGGCCGGTCTGTTCAAGCGAAGCGCGCATCGCATCGATTTCAGTTTTGGCATCAGCCGTTTTATCCTTGAATATGCCCATCGCATTGACGGCCTTAGTTATATCAGCCTGAAAGAACTCAACGAATGACTGGTCCTCTTTCCCCGCCTGCTTCTTGGTGATCTTATCGATCGCCCGGGAATGAGCATCGACAGCGCGCTGGAGAGCCTCTTCGTACTCGCGCTCATTTTCTGCCATACGTTCACCAAGCGGAGCGATTTCAATCTCGGTCAATGCTGTCCTGTTTGCATGGGTAAAATGAACAACTTTGCGGAGCTGTTCATAAGTATCATCCATCCCCAATACTCTGGCGGTATTTTTCATATTAACCGCCAGATCATGAATCATATCCATAATCGATGTAAACATCGTTCCGAAATTGCGGATCAAAGGATTTATAACCGTATTGACGGCAAAATCACTTAATACGATGAATATATCACTCACCTGCCTTTTGAGCCAATGCCAACTCTTTACGATGCCCCAGATCAGGTCCTGCATTCCCTTCTGGACCGGCTCAAGGCTCTCCAGCCAGCGCCCGAACTCGACGGCAAGGATGGCGACGCCCAGCGCACCGATGATCGGGATGAGTGTTCCCATGATCCCCATCGCCATTTTCATAAGGCCGACCGAAGCGAATATTGTCGCCTTTCCGAATACGATCATGGCATTCGCAAACGCGACGAGCTTAACCGAAAGGTGAATCGCGACTATCGCGATGAATACATTTTTCAGCTTGACCATCCAACCCCAGAAGGTCTGTATCGCCGCGACCACTTTGAGCACGTTATCGGATACTGCCGCGCTTTCAGTCTTGATCCCGGCCAGTACCCGGATCGTCTGCGTTGTGAATTTGATCGCATCTTTCAGTGCCCCGGTAAAGCCTGCATCGCCGATCATGAGCATTACCTCTTGGAGCGTCGATATCAATTCAAGATACGCGCCTCGAAGCGTGTTTTCTATCAGATCCGCATTCCGGGCCGCCACTCCTTCGGCCGCCTGATTGGCCGCCGTCAGATCGTTGATCTTCTCAATATTCTGCGTCATCGCAAGCGCGGCCGTTGCCGCACGCGCTCCGAAGATCTCGAAGGCCTGACTGGTATCCATCCCGGCATTGCGCAGTACCGTGAGCGCCTGAACCAATCCGACCTTCTGCGGATTGACCTGATCGTATGCCACGCCCAGACGGGCCATGACCTCCACGGCTTTGTCGGAAGGAGCAAGCAGATCCGCGAGGACCTGCCTCAGACCCATACCCGAGCGAGACCCGCGCAAACCCGCATCCGCCATGACACCCATCGCCGCCGCCGTCTGCTCGATCGACATCCCGACCTGCGATGCAACAACACCGGCATAGCTCATGCCGTCCGCAAGCTCCCGGACCGTAGTATTGGATTTATTCGCCGTACTGGTCAGAACATCAGCCACCCGGCCGGCCTCATCGGCGCCAAGATTGAACTGCCTGATTGAATTGGCGACAAATGTCGAGGCCTCCCCAAGATCAATCACGGCCCCGGTCGCAAGATCGAGCGTTGCGGATATCGCCGCGACACTCTCATCAGCCGCGAAGCCGGCACGTGACAGATTGAGCAATCCCTCTGCCGCCTGCGATGCCGTAAATCGTGTCGTTGCACCAAGCTCCCGGGCCACCGTTTGGAAGCGCTCCATCTGCTCGGTGGTCGCCTGTGTGACGCCCTGCAACTGGGCCATGGTATCCTGAAAATCCATGATGGTAGTTGTCATCTGCCTGATGACCATATACCCGCCGACGGCCGCGAACAGCTTAAGCGCCATTCCCCGCATTGCACCCATCGCTCCGGACGCGCCCATGGTTGCGCCGGTCATCTGCTGCACAGCAGCCTGATACTGGCGCGCTCCTTGGACAGCGCCGCGTGCGCTGATCGCAACTGCAAGTGTCGCTGTATTAGCCATTCTTTTCCTTCTTCTTTTTCTTCGGCTTCCGCTTGGGATCGTTCAGGTGCATTCCGAGCCACGCATCGTCTATGAATGTGACGAGCTGATATAGCTGATGCTGGGCCTCTGAATCGCGTATCCCGTTAAGCGCCATCCAAGCGTTCAAGTCGCTGACGGATATCGGGTTTACATCGAATCCGTATTGACGCCTGTTATGAAGCTCGATGAACGCATCCCATGCCGGGATGAGGTCGATTCGAACTTCAGGCCTGGAATCAAGCGCTTTTACAGGTTGACCGCGCTTCCGAAGCGCCTCGAGCTTCGGCAGGTATTTGCCCCACTGGTACTCCCACTCGAGGCGCGCCTTCAGTTTCCCTCGGCAGCCTTTTGGTCCTGAATTGCAAAGAGCGAACGTTCCTGAGCAAGCGAGAATATCTCGCGGTAAAAATCATCAATCTGGAGCGCCTTCCGTGCCTCTTCCTTGGAAAACGGGATCGGCTTGTCGTGATCGTCCAGCAAGCCCCGCCAATCGAGCAGGATCGTTTCGGCAATCGCCTCACGCATGAGCTCATCGGCCGTATCCAGATCGACATCCTGACTTGAAGTCAGACGGCGCATCTGCTGTTTGCCGTTTTTCATCATAAACTCTTTGAAGCGCGGATTGCCGATACGAGCAAGCTTAACCTCGAAGCCATGCTCGTACGGCACCCACACGCCATCCTGCTCCGCCTTCGTGTCCGTCTTGAACGCGGAAAGTCTCATTCCCTTTTTGTCGGCCATTGTACTATCCTTCATAAAAAAGAGTGTGCCGGTTTAAGCCGCCGGCCAGATTATGATCCGCATCGTGATATCCTCGGTCGGATTCATGAATGCTTCGAAAGAAATGCTCTCTGCGAGCTCGGTATCCACCCCGCCGGCCGCCGTCTCGTCGTCCGACATCTGGAAGCTTGGGATTTCGAGTACCGTGCCATTGCCGAGGCCAAGCGCCCCGGAGGTCATCCCGTCTTCGATCGCGACGGCGATCCCGGCCGCCGTATGGGCCAGATACTTCGCCTTCTGGGTATTGTCCTCGAACAGAAGCTCGAGGTCCCCGGTAACGCCGAACCGCCCGACACCGATCGCATGGTTGGCCAGCTCCCCGGCGCAACGGATCGCGCGCAGGTTATTGGTTACCTCGATCGATCCGGACATCAGACAGACGCTCCCGTGATCGATATTGATGAACTGGATGTCGTTGGCCGAGCTGACGATGTCATTCTCGTTGGCAGCATTCGGAGATCCGTCGCCGCTCGTCGCCGTCTTGGCCTGCTCGTCCTTGCCCATGAATCCGAAGGAGCCGGTAATCCGGCCATCGACAGGGATATCAAGGCTCAGGCTCTCAACCATCATTCCACGGTAAAGCTCGAGCACATTCGTCAGGTCTTCATGCTCACGCTCAATCGCGAAAGACGTCGGGGCGACGCCGTTGACGATCGAGGCACCCTGAATGATCGTGATGCCGGTCTGCCCGGCCGCATCGACCATATTATCCTTGTTGCTGACCGTAAAAACGCCTGCGGCCGATGTGGCCACTTTGAAATAGCCGTTATTCCCGACGTACGCTCCCGTGTAACCGGAAACGCGGACCCAGCTCCCGACCGTGGGCGGCGTGTCCCATGCGACCGAATGCGTGAAAGTCCCCGATGCCGCCGTCACGTCCACCTGCGCGGCCGACGCGACCGTTACGGCCGAGGCCCATGCCGCCGCCATCAGCAGCGCACGCAGGAAATCGTGATAACTGGCATACGAATATTCGAAGTTGAGGTCACCCTCGGCTCCGATCCCCGTCCGGATCACGTTCGGGATCTGGCGATCCGACCTGATCTCTTCGGACACTTCCGTCTGCTTGGAGCCTTTCAGGCTTTCGCCGGTTTCACGCAGGTTGGTGAACTTCGGCGGCCCGGCAGGCACCTCGCCCCATGTCGTCTCCTCTACATAGCGGAGAACTGTTCTGTTGGCATCGCTCATCGATTGCCTCCTACAAAAAAAAGTACACTACGTTTGAATGAAATCGGCTCGCCACGGCTGGGTCACGTTGACCTGATACTCGCCGCTATTGCGTCCAACCACAGTCGGATACGGAGCGGCATCGAACTTAACGATCGTTCCCTCCGCATCACCAACATTTATCCTTGCATAATCGAAAGCCTTAATGGCAAGCTCCACCGCATCGTTGACGTCCTGCTCGTTCGAGCCGAGCGGACCGAATACGGCGAGATCAAGAATGCCGCTAAGGCGATAAGTGTTCTTTGCGCTTATGCAAACAGTTTCCCCGCCGGCAGGCCGGATCGAAGCGCGAATCCAGACCGTGTTATCAGGCTTCTCAAACCCGAGCGCATTGTCGTGCTGAATCTGATACGTGCCGCCAAGCTCGGTGTCGACCCGGGTCTTGATGGCTTCGATCATCGCGCTATATCCCATCAGCTACTCCTATGCGAATGTCGCCTGAACGATAGAGATCGATTCGCGAAGCATGGCAAAGGGCGCTATCTTCTCGGTCCCGAACTCTATATATTCCGCGTAGAAAACGTTGTTGTATAAATAAAGCTTTTTGCCGATCAGCGATCCCTGACCACGGATCGCAGTTATTGATCCCATTGCCCTGTCGATCGTGGCCCGTCCGCCCGGGTCCGGCGGCATTTCGCTGGCCATGTCGATCTGTTCTCCGACCTGCCACCCGCCGCGCAGACGCCCGGTATCTACCGGCGTCAGGAATACGACAGACGTGAGCAGATCTGAAACGACCTTGGTCATGATCGTATCGAATTTCTCCGGGGCGGCCTTGTTTGCGAAGGCCGACAGCTTCCGCGTGAAATCGTCCACGTTGACGAATCGCGCATTCACTGCCATAGCTTATCTCGCCAGCCATATTCTGTATGCCTGTGTCAAATCCCCGCTATCAATCGGATCAACCTCGATGATCCGATACGTCTTCGATGTCTTGCCATCTACCATCCGGGTCGTGCGTTTCGGATCAAATGGAATATCAAGCGCCGCAACCAGACAGGTGAATGTCGCCATCGGCCGGTTCGTTTCAGGATCGAGCATCTGAGCCTGACGCGGAGGCGTTATATACCAGCTGTGGTCGGTTACATCATCAGCTTCGTAGAACGTCGCGAGACGCCCGTATCCTTCGATTTTGTCTTTGACCTTGTTCTGGTATTTTACCTCATCAAGCTCGCGGCTCATCCTCTCCTGACCTCCACATTCATGCCCGATGCCTTGCCTTCCAGATACGGCGCCAGCAGGGCGTCAATCGTCGCGGCGATCTCAGACCCACTTGTCCCGGCCAGATATTCCTCTTCAAACTCGAGGACGTCAATCTTGATCCGCTCCATCTTGAGCTTCCCGGGATTGTCCGCGTCCGGAAAGACGCTGCCCTCGTTGTTGAAGTAGACCGCTATCTGAACCACGGCCTGCTTCAGGAGCGCCGGGATATCCGTCGTTGAAAGGGTCCACCCATCATCGTCCGTGACATCGAAACGCGGCCATTGAAGCGCCTGCGTTCCGGAACCCTTGACGCCTTTCCAGCCGCCGTAATATTTCTGGTCAACATATCTGGTGCCATTGTTCAGCGCGATCTTCTTCAGGTCCTCCGTCACACCGGATGCCCATGCAAGCCCGAAGTTTTCGACGATCTGATCAGCTTCGGCCACTGAAGCATAGCTCGTGGAATCGCTTTTCCCAGATCCGTCCTCAACTACAAACTGAATGGCCATCTATTACTCCTTCGGCTTCTTCTCGGTTTTCTTTTTGGGCTTCTCTTCTTCGCGGACCTTATACCCGCGCGCCAGATACATCGGCAGATCACATTCGCGGATCGCGACAAGCCCGGCCTTCCCGATTACCTCGATAACTTTCATCCTGCTCTCCTTGGAAAGGGCAAGACGAGCTGCCCGGCGCTGTAAACACCCCGAGCAGCCTCGTCTCACCGGCATAGATTAACTCTCGTCCTCGGCGATCGCGTCAAGGACCGCTTCCTTCTGCTCGGCGAACGAAAGGCCGTCGAGCTCAACGTCTATGCCGTTGCTCTCGACGATTTCCTCAAGTGAGGCCTTTGACCTACACTTTTCGACCGCTTCCCGCAGTGTGTAATTACCCTCATCAGCATCAGATGCTTGAGCCGAGGGCGGCGATCCGGACCGGGACCATCCATCCTTCTCCCACTGCTTGAGATCGGAGATGTTCACGATCAGCTTCTTTCCCCCTTTGGTGATTGTACACGTCGGGATCGACGCGGCCGGTCCCTTCGCAAACGCCAGAGGAAGCAGCGCCATCATCAGCGCCACCATTGCTACCATAAAAACCATGTCGGCCTCCTTCAAAAAAGAGGTGGGGAGGGGAGGCCACAATAGCCTCCCCATCCCCATCTCGGTTAATCCTTATACGCGCGGACCGCAAGGTTGCCGTCAAGGACACCGAGCGCGAACAGGGTGTCGAGGACGACGACGACCTTGGAATTGTCCCCGTCGTAATACAGACGCGAACGCAGCGAGAGGTTCGTGATCGGATCGGTCACGCTCGCCACCATGGCGCCCAGCTCATTCGGCAGCTCGTAAGGCAGCAGACCGAAGGCCATGGCAAACGCATTGCGGTGGTATGCCATGTTCTGGGTGGAGCTGGCGACGATGGTACCGGTCACTACCGCGTCGTCAGCCACAGCCGCCGCAAGCGGCGGAGTAAAGGAAACGTCGCCCTCACCACCGGTGAAGGTGACGGCTGCGGTAACCGCATACCGCTGGGTGTTCCCGGCGATCACGAACGTGTCGCCCACGGCCCACGTACCGCCGTCGGTGACGCCGTCGATGTGGATCGTGCTCACACCCTTCGCATACCCGGCGCCGTTATCGATCGCGCCCACCGCGTCTGCGCAGACGCCGCCGGTGTGCGTCTGGACGTTCTGGTTCGCGAAGAAATTAAGCCCGTACCGCTGGCCGAGGGCGCCAGAGATCTGGGTCTGGACACCTTCCGCGCCGGCACCCTGCCACTGCGCGAAGGCCGAGAGACCGAGCAGGTTCTGCTCCATCTCGCCGTCGACCATGAAATGCATCATGGCCGGGTCCTTCATCGGGACCGCGTTATCAAACAGAACGCGGCGCGGCCCGGTGATGTCCGTGACGACCGAACCCGGGGTGGCGTTCAGGTCATACAGCCACGGCACCTGCTTGTACAGCAGGGCCAGCTGCTGGTCGATGTAATCGGCCAGAGCATACGCGGCCGGACGGATATGCTGCTCGATAATGTTCTTCTCGCTCAGCGCGAGCTCCTTATCGGTCAGCGCGAAGCGGACCTCTTTCCAGTAGTCCAGCGACAGCTGAACCGAACCGGTGTCGAGGTCTGCAGCCGAACCCGGGGCATCCTGAGCCGTGAAGCTCGAGGGCTTTTTGATGTTGATCTTGTCGCCGCGCCCGTAGGTGCGGTATTCCTGATCATAACCCCGGTAAACGGTGTTGGCCATGCCGAGGGCTTTCTCCAGCTGGATCAGCGCCTCATTGGCATAGAACTCAGGGACATAATAACCGAGTGAATTTGCCATAACTTAAAACTCCTTAGCCCTCAACAAGCTCAAGGCGCAGACCCTCCTTGGCGGCTCTTTCACGTGCCGCCCTGTATTTGGATACGTCTCGCGCTTCTTCTTTGGTGATGGTCAGGACGCCTCCATGAGGGCTTCCTGTGGATGCGTCTCTTCCACCGCCGCCTCCGCCGGCACTCCCGGCTCCCTTAAAAGCGGCAGGGAATTTCTTAACCATCCCCTTTACGAGTGCCTCGATGGTGATCGGCTTCGCCTCGCCATCAACAGCAGGCTCTCCCTGCTCGGTTAGCACTTGGATGTCGAAATCGTCATCCTTCTCGATGACCTTGACCCGACCCGATACATGCGGAAGTAAGAGCTCGACGTCACCCTTGGCGGCTTCGATGGCCTTCATGGCCTGATTGTCCACCAGAAGCTTGCGCAGCTTGCCCATGAGCTTCTCGCTCCGGCCCGTCGCCGCGCTCAACTTCTCGTTGTGCTGTGCGACCAGCTGCTCGGCCTGTGCCTTCAGCTTGCGCTGAACCTCGGCCTCCATGTCGATATTGCCCTTGTCGAACTCCTCGATCCGGGAGAGGGCATCGACTGCCGCGTCGAGATCGACCTCAGCATACTTCTCGAATGCCTTAGCCTGTTTCAATGCGGCCTCCTTGGCCCTCCGCTCCTGATTGAGCGCGTTCTTGAGCTTCCCCGTATCGGCGATCTCGTAATCACCGACTGCCACGCCGTTAAGAACGTACGCGCCCCCATCCTCTCGATAGGCTCCACGGTACTTCTCCGGCACCTGTGTGATGTCCTCGGTCCTCAATACCAATTCATCGACCATCTCGGTCTCCTCTCAAAACATTGGTCATCCGAAGTCTCTCCGGCGGCGCGCCTCTCGCACAGCCTGACCTCTTGAAAACTATTCTTCATCGTCCTTCGCCTCAAACTGAATGCCATTATCACCTTCGAATGGAAGGCTGTGGCTTACTTCCCCGGAGGCAATCGGAAACGGTATGCCGTCCGGGAATGCCGCACACGCGAAGGCCTTATCGGCCTTGTCGTAATGCTTGCAATTCAAACACGAAGTATCGGTTCTTGTTTCGCTCATTGTATCACCACTATATTTTTAGGATTGAATACTACCATCTGCGGAAGACCGGTGGTAATGTTAATCGCATCGATTCCGTTATTCGACGCCCACCAATTGATCCGTTCGGTCGTCGAAAGCTTGAGCCCAGCCGCTTTCATTTCACGATTAATTCTTCGATATTGCCGCGACCATTCATCGTAAGTATAGCTTGCAACATTCTTGACGTTTGCGCGAGCTTCGAGAACCGTACCGTACCGTGATGCGGTACCTCTGCTTGGAGTGAAATAAACACCATCGCCAAGCATGCGACCGTTGTTCTCGGTGCTGATACTGAACCCGTTTGTCGTAATCGAATCGATCCGGGCCGCGAGCTCCTTCGGATCTGTTACGACGCCGCGCTCCGTGATCCCGGTCCCGTGATAGAGCGGGTCCTTGAACACACTCTTAGCCGCCCATTCCTCCGCCTCCTTGGCCGTCATCGTCGGCTTCCATTCAAGCACGGCATCTCCCGGCTTGAGAGGATTCCCGGCGCGGTTCAGACCAAAATCCTTGAGCAGGATCGTCTGACCGTCCTTGCTGACAAAATCGGATATATTCCTGACCTTCCCGTCGCGCCACATACCCGCCCGGACCGGACCGAGAAGCTTGTCCTGCACGCTCTGCGGCTGAGTCTTGAGCCATGTATCGAAGTCGGGCGGCGCCGCGATCTTGCCATCCATACGGCTGGCCCCTTCCTCGCGGTAACGCTGAACGAATTCCGGTTCGCGTCCGTCAAGGCCCATCTCCTCCCAAGATCGCGTGACGTATCCAAGCGTCGAGCGGCAATTGTAATGCTGAGGCGGCACGGCGCCGATATCGTCGATCGGATACACCGTCCCGTTCAGAGACATGCAGATCATACTCGTGCGGTCATCAAGCGTGGCTATATACTGGACGCCCTTGATCACGTCACTGTTCGCCTCGGCGAATACCAGCCTCGTCTGCGTCGAGGCATAGTTGGCGGCCGTTCGTGCGACCGCCTCAGCATTATCAAACACCCGCTTGATCCCGGTAGTCGTGAATGCGTCATACGAACGCAGGAGAAGGTCCTTGGTCATCTGCGGGATGCTCTTGCCCTCGATCATGCCGATCCGAAAAGCCTCGTATATGCCATCCTGCGCCGTCTGCTCGAGCTGGCCGAACCACTCACCCATCAGCTTGCCGTTGAAAGGCGTGTTGAATACCGTATTCATCAGCAGATCCGGGGAAGGCACAAGGAATTCCCACGGGAACGGCATCGCGTCCGAGAGCTCCTTGGCCGATTGAAGCGCCTCGTTCCCGGCGACGTCAAGCACCCCGGATTTCATCGGCGCGTTCACCCGGTCCCACCCCATTGCATCCGTGAGCGCATTGCGCATAGCGATCAGACGCTCATCGGTAGACGTCAGCGTATCGAACGGCAGGCGATTAAGCGCCTCCGCTATATCCGGGAGGACCTCATCGCGTATGACGCGCTGTACCTCGTGCACCATCGCATCAGTCGCACCGCGCCGGCGGAGCTCTGCGGTAAAGGCGCTCTCGATTAGGTCCTCATTGACTGACGGCATTAGATCGTCGCTCCCACTTCACCTATTGGCTGTCCCGCGCCGGCGCCCTGTTGCGTCTGCGCGTTATTAAACAAACTCAAGCCCCGGCCCTTCTCAACCTCGACCAGCGCCTTTTCCTCGTCCGGATCAACCTTGTCCGAAAGCCGGCCGAAACGCTGCATCTCGCGGATGAACGTCCGATGCGAAAGGTCACCCATCTTCCGAGCCTCGATGACGTCCTTGACCTCCTGAGCCTGCTGGGTCGAGAATACAAAGTCCTGATAAATATTATACTCGATATCATCGAGCGCCACGTCGAACCCCATCCACGCAAGAATTAACTGCATGGTCTTGCGCATGACCAGATTCGCCTCTTCAATCCAGCTCTCGATCTGCGACCGGCTCTTGCTCTCGTTCGCCGCTATCCCGGTGGCCTTGACATTGGCCAGCCTCTGGATCATCGGAGCCATGCCGAGTATCTCCATCCGCTCGCTTATGTCGTGGATATCGTTCCAGCCATTCTCCGCAGGCTTGCCGTTCGTCTCGACCCGGGCCATCTTCGCCTCCGGATTCTCGGAAAGGATCGCCTGCGTCGGCGCGACAGTCAGGCCCTTCTTCACCTCGTCCTCGGTGAACCCGGACCCAACGAGTATCCCGAACCGGTCAAAACGCAGGATGTTCTTCTGGTCGCTCCTGCTGATCCAGTCCTCGAGGTTGACCCATGCCAGCTCAAGGAACGGCGGCAGCGATGTCAGCATCCCGGTTTTCTTCGTGTACCCGGTAACGATCGGAATCTCGTCCGGGGCCTTGCCGGCCATAACGAAGGTGCCGCCGCCATTGGGAACATACTCTTCGCTGTTGCCGGTACGGCCGGCGCGCTTCTCCCGCCGCCAGAGCTTATAGCCTTCCGGGGTGATCACGCGGATCTGGTCGTAGACCGTCTGTTCCCAGTTGTCCGTGTCGGCAATATGGGTCTCTTTCACACGGACCTCGATGAGCTTGTCCGTGCCGTTTTTCTGTTTCTTCGATTCCCACCCGATCACGTTCGTGGTTTTCAGCACACTGCACAAAGGCTGAAGATTCTCGGCCTGCTCGTCAGCCTTGGTGGTTTCATCCGGATTGTCAATCGCCGGATAGTCAACAAACGTCGAGGCGACGCCCCAGCGCATGAGCATATCAAACACTTCCTTGGCGAAGGCCTGATGGTGCATGCCCTCGCCATCCATGTTCTCCATGATCGGATCGATCGCCGCAAGCGCCTCATCGTTGCCCTTGATATTCCATATCGCCGGCCGGGAGAATGGCCGCGCGACATACTTCTCGATCGTGTCCTTATACGCGTTGTTCAGGAACGAACGCTTCAGGCGCACGTTATAGTTTTTCGTTTTCTCGTCCGGTTCCTGCGGGAGCCATTTCGTCCGGGCGGAGCGCATCGCTGGCGTCCCGCCGAGAAGGTCGGCGCAGAGGTCCCAGCTCCCTTCATCGGCCATGGCCTTGTATTGTACGCAAGGAGTATCAACTGCCATCTGCCCGGTCTCCTATATCTGTTTATTTTCCGATTTGTACCCGCCGTCAATCGGATGGCGTTTCGCAATGTAGTATCCAACGCTATCCGAATGGTGGGTCCGCTCAGTATTCGAATCCTTGTCGATCTTCCCGGTTCCTTCCTTCTCGACCATGACCTCGTCGAAGTCAGTCGCGTGGTCCGGGGCCGTCACCGGATCGACATACATCCTCACCTGCCCGGTCGCGCTCGAGAAGCGTGAATTCACGCTATTGACCCGCACGCGTTCAAGCGGATTGCTTCGCGGAACCCGGAACCGGAGCCGACCTTTGAACACCGGCGCCAGCATCGCCTTGATAATATCCCAGTCGCTCCCCCGCACCTTCGCCGATCCCCGGGCGCCGCCCGTCGCATCACCGTAACAGTAAACCATACCGCGATGCGCCGACCATTTCTCGATCAGCTTCTCGCATACCCGCTTCGTCGTCGAGCTATGCGGGATTGTCACCTCGCCTATAATCAGCGTCGCATCGGCCCGTGCATCCTCGACGCGCTGTTCCCGGCGCTCCTGAATTACGCTGGCGACGCCCGGTTCGACGTTGAAGTCAAAGCCGAGATGGAGCGGCGCGTTCGGATCGTAAGGCAGGCGCTTGGCGGCATGGACCTCACGCTCAAACGCGTAATAAGCCCTGCCGATGAAATGTACAAAGTCGGCCTCGTATTCCTGCTTGAAGGTGAGCTCATCCATCCGCTTGCGCGCCCGGGAGATCTCCATCTCGGCCTGTTCCTCACCAAGGTAGATGGCCATAACCTCAAGGCTGGTCCAGTGATGGTATTCCCACTCGTGCTGGTTCTCCTTGGCCTGTGCGAACTGAGCCGTCTTGAAATAGTGGTTCCTGCCTTCCGGGACGCCGTACTGATCGAGGCCGCCAAGCCGCTCCGAAAGCGCCGGCATCACGTGCTGTTCGATGACGTCAGGTTTCATATTCGCGACCTCATCGGCGAACACCCAGTTATAGCTCGGGCCTTCAAACCGATCCGGCTTGTCCATCCCGATCAGCCAGATCTCGCTGCCGTTAACGAGCCTGATCATCAGGTCCGTCTCGCTCTTGTCGCGGATCACGTTATTGACCGAGAACAGCCGCTTCAGGTCCTCCCAGTAGATGCGTTTGACCTGCGAGTATGTCGGCGCAGTATAGGCGATCCGGAAGTCGGGCCAGAAGGTGTTTTGCAGGGCCATCTTTGCGCCGCGCCGCTTGGCGACCTTCGTCTTGCCTGAGCGCCGACCGGCCGGTACGACATTGAACCGCTTGCGCGAGAGCTCGTACCGGGCCTGCTTTGGATGGTGGTCGAAGTATAGCGGATCGACAGCCGTCTTGGCGAGTCGGACCGGGGACCCGACCGGTGGCGGAGCGAGCATCGCGACGCTCATCCCGTCGCCTTTTCAAACATGATATAGCCGATGTTATTGCGCTTGAGCCACGCCTTGGCCTCTTCAGCAGTGAACTTCGCTTTCGGAAACCGGTACGCCTGAGCCGTCGAGCCGCCGCCTCGCTTGAGCGGACCTCCGTAGATCATCACGCCATTCGAAAGCGTGCGCAGGACGACGATACGCTCAAACAGCGCCGGCGATTTTACTCTGGCCGCATGGAAGTTGAGATATGGCATCACTTACCTCCTTTCGCAGAAGCGCCGCTGGATGAAGGCGCGCGTTTCGGCCTGCGCTTTTTGGATTTCGCACCACCGGCATCCGGGTCCGCGAAGGACCCGTCCTTTCCCGTGAACCGCTCGAGGCCGGCGTTCATCTGATCCAGCGTCTCGCGTATCGCCGCTGCCTTGTCCGTGACTTCTTCCTCGCGATCCGGCTGATCGGACAGGCCCAATAGCGCCTTGCCGAGCCATATCAGCATCGTCGCGTGCCCGCCCAATGCCTTCTCGATGGATTTCTGCATAATCTTGCGGCCGATCTCCGCGTTCCCCTGCCGCCAAGCAATCGCGACCGGACCGTCCTCCGCCATCCACTTGGAAAAGCGCGACCGGCTTACTCCGATCGTGTCCGCGATTGTCTGCTGTTTGATGCCGTTCGCCGCGAGCTCGAAGATCTCGTCCAGAAGCGCCTTTGTTGGGTTTTTCCCCTTGAAAAATCGGCGTTTTGGCTTGGCTTCTTTTTGCGTTTTCGACACCGCCCGCTTGTTTCCCGATTCCGACACTTTGGGCTTGCGGGGCAGTCATAGACCCTTTCACTCAAGAAGCTCGTTTTTAAATAGCTTGAGCCGATTTCATGCTCGTATATAGTATTGCTCGCGCTTGGCTGATTGTCTAATTACTTTTCCAATCTTTTTTTTGTTCAGTACTCACACGGGTAATCCTTGCCCTTACTGCGTTCGTCCAGTTTGACAAGGCCGAGGCGCTTGAACTCCGCCCGGATGAGACCGACCGAGCATCCGAATTCCCGGGCAATAGCGGCCCAAGAGTGGCCTTTAACGAACCGGGCGAGCTCCGTCTTGGTGAATCGTCTCTGGCGCCGTCCCCGGGGCGCGACGCCGACACCGAGGACCCTGCAGATATGCAGGAACGTGCCCATGGAGCACCCGATGATCTTCGCCGCGCCGCGCATGTCGCCGGCCGTTCGCAGAGCTGAAAGCGCCTGCGCCTTGGTTACCGAGAACTTCCTGCCGTTGTATGTGCTGCTCATTCGTCGTCTCCTTCAGTAAGCGTCTCCGCCCATTCGAGCGCGAACTCCGCGATGCCTTTGCCGGGCTTGAGCAGGTCCTTGATGACCTTCGTCGCCTCGCGTACAGCATCGGCGACGTTCTTCTCGTGCGCGTTGATCAGCGACCGGGCCTTGAGGTCGATTGCGGCCCGGACGACGTGCTCTGGCGAAGAGTACCAAGCGAAGGCATCCCAAGAGACGGCGCCCTTGCGTTTGGTTCGCTTCTCGATTACAAACGATTTGCGCGTTGCGTTGATGCGCAGTATTTCCTTTTTCATTTTTTCTCCCTTCGGTATTGTGAGAACAGGCTGGTTAAGTCGTCTTTCTGTTTCAGGCTTTCGTCGATGCCTCGAGCCAGCGCGTCGTAGTCGATTTTGACTTTAGGCCTAATCGGCGGAGGCGAGATCATCTTCTTTTTTCTGGTCCCATTTCCGGAGATGATCTTATCGCCCCGATGATCTCCCTCGAGATCATCTCGCGATTTTTCCGCGAGATCGTCGTTGATGATCTTCTGGGACCTCGGGATCATCTCCTTCGGAAGGCAGAGCGGAGGTGGATCCCCGGCCAGTACCGGCGCCGGCGCCGACACCACGCCTCCGGTACGGCGCGGGTATATACCGACGTGGCAGAAGGCTCCTTCGCGCGTGAACTTGAACTCAACAAACCCGTCCAGGCATCCGAAGATCTTGACCTCATCGGCCGTCAGGTAGATTCCCTGCATGACCGTGAACTCCTTTTCCTCGAACACGATGCCGACGCGCCTGAACAGGGAAACCATATCGCTGTAATCACTCATTCGGCACCTCCTCGAGCTTGACGCCTCCGAGCTCGAGGCCCTTGTCTGCGGCGACGAGATCATTCCACCAGAGCTGGACGACGATGCTGCCGTCCTCGAGGTCGCGCCTGCCTTTCCATACGGCGGGGATCGTTCCGGATTCGCAAAGCCGATGGATCATCTTGGCGGCGCCGACAGCCGGCAGGACCTTGCTCTGCCGAACGATCCCGGCATCCACCGGAATCAGGTACGAGCGCATTTGCTTGGCCTCCGGGCGAACCTCCCGGCCGCAGGTCGGACAGCGGCCTCCGTGCTCTTTGAGCAATTCCGTGATCTCGCTCGGGGATATGGTCGTGCCGATATGAAGCCGGGCCTGACCGTCAGGCTGGAGCTCGGCGATGCGGACCCAGATGGCGTCTCCGCAGAACGGACACGATTTCCGGATCGGAACGTCCGGACCGACGTAGTCAAGCGGCAGGTTGATTACCTCCCTCGAGCAATGCGGGCAAGTGATGG
>Ga0180438_10004200_pt1 | contig 20907 bp, 21 predicted proteins | sample SS_ome_12_FD_132455 | JGI IMG/M metagenome (GOLD analysis project Ga0180438, IMG submission 132455) | Hypersaline lake sediment archaeal communities from the Salton Sea, California, USA - SS_3_D_2 metaG | ecosystem: Environmental > Aquatic > Non-marine Saline and Alkaline > Hypersaline >... | reverse complement strand
CGCCATACACTTTGTGGTCGTGTGAATAGTCGTTGGGGGCCGTCGAGTAAGTTGCTTTGTCGAAGACTCCTCGCAATGACCGGATGGCCGCCTGCCCAGACTTTCTGCGGGGCAATATGTTCAGGAATTGGGGAGCATCAGATCAACAACTGCCGGTATAGCCGCTGGCTCAACATGGATGCTCCTGATTGCCTCGACAGTCATTTGGCTGGTAGTATCAGCCAGGCGATGCATGGGGCTTGCGGATCCTCGCACGCGGTGCGGCAAGAGGAGAATTGAACGATGGATTCAGAGAAGACCAGCAGACGGGGGTTCTTGAAGACGGCTGCGGTTGCGGCGGGGGCGTATGCGGTGACGCGCATCGCGCCGGCACGCGCGCTGGGCGCCAATGAACGCATTCGGTTCGCAGTGGTAGGCTGCGGCGGCCGAGGTTCGGGTGCGCTGCATGATCTTATGGGTCGCGGCGAGGCCGACAACGTTGAGGTTGTGGCGGCAAGCGACGTGTACCAACGGCGGTTGAGCGGGGCTGCGGCTGCGTGCAATGGGGCGGGGTACCTGGACTACCGCAAGTTGCTCGAGCGCACCGATATCGACGCTGTCTTCGTTGCGACGCCGGATCACTGGCACGCCAAGATCTCGATTGATGCCCTGGAGAGCGGCAAACACGTCTACGTCGAGAAACCGATGACGCACACGATCGAACAGGCGCTTGAACTTCGCGATACGGTGAAACGCACCGGCAACGTGCTCCAGGTGGGCCCGCAGGACACGGCGCAAGACACCTTCTGGAAAGCGCATAAGGCCATCAAGGCAGGGCGTATTGGCAAGGTGACGTGGTTGCAAGGCAGCTACAACCGCAACGCGCGCACGTGTCTTTTCAACGACCATCAACGAATCGATCCGACTGCGGGGCCGGATAAGGCCGGCGAGGACTACGTGGATTGGGACATGTTTCTCGGACACCGGTGGGGTTTGGCGCCAAAGCGAGCATGGGAACCGGATCGCTTCTTTCGGTTCCGAAAGTATTGGGATTACAGCGGCGGGGTTGCTACGGATCTTTTGTACCACAAGCTGGCGCCGTTCTTGTTGGCGGTGGCGGGTCCGGACGGCGAGTACCCGAAACGGGTTAACGCAAATGGCGGACTGTATATCGAGAAGGACGAACGGGAAATACCGGACACATTCCTTATGGCCGTTGACTATCCGAGCGAATACAGCGCTTTTCTTGTCAGCACGCTGACGAACGACACGGGACTTGCCAACCGGATCTACGGGAAGTACGGCACGATGGACGTCAACGCGGGTGCGGACCCCGTTCTTTGGGGTAACGGGGCGTTCGGGAAAGAGTTTATGGACAGGAACGGCGGCGAGGGCAAAGAGCGGATTCCGGTATCGCCGTTGCGCGACATGACGGGCAACTTTATCGACGCCGTCCGAGGCCGTGCGCAGGTGTACTGCAACGCGGACCTGGGTTGCTCGACCATGGTCGCCATCCGAATGGCGGTTGATTCGTACAGGAAGAACAAGACCTTGCTATGGGACGCTAAGAAGGAAAGGGCAATTGGCTGAGATGGGAAATTCCAGGTTGGTCGCGCTGTTTGCGTCAAGTCTCGTGGCCGTGGCCTCATGCGCCGGATTGTCGCGTGACAAAGAGGACCCCGAGTGGATCGCACTGTTCGACGGGAAGACGCTCGACGGCTGGATGACGAGCGAGGGGCAGCCGAGCAAGACGCCCGTCGAGGACGGCTGCATCAACCCGCACGGTTGCGGCGGCTACATGATGATTCACGAGAGAGAGTGGTCGGACTTCGTTTTGTCGCTGGATTTCAAGATCAGCAAAGGCTGCAACAGCGGCGTCTTCGTGCGAACGTTCCCGTTGACGCCGTTGCCCGGCAGGGACGTCGGCTTCAACGGCATCGAGGTGGCTATTGACGATACGAAGACGGCGGGGTATTACGACACCGGGGCCATCTACGACTTGGTCAAACCTACGAAAAACGCGATGAAGCCCGCCGGGGAGTGGAACCATATCGAGATCACGTGCGACGACAACATCATCGAGGTGGTTCTGAACGGTGAGAAAGTAACGCAGATGGACCTCGATGAGTTCGATGAGGTGGAGAAACGTCCGGACGGCACTCAACACAAATTTACCGGCGTTGCCTACAAGTACCATCCACGCCACGGCTACATCGGCCTTCAGGACCATGGCAGCCCCTGCTGGTTTAGGAACATCAAGATACGGCCGATCTAGAGACGTGATTCGTGACGGCAGTTTATGGCAACGCTTGCGTTCCGCGCTTGTCCTGTAAACCAACTTCGATGAGGAGATGATGATGCTTCAAGCGCCATGGCTTGTTTTGGCGGCCTTCATAGTGTGTGTGGCCCCGGTGTCTATTTCACACGCTGAGCAGGAGGAACTCGGGGCGCTGTCGCGGATCGGCAAAGGCGGCTATGTCCCACTCCGCCTAAAGCGTTTCGACGGGAAACGCACCGAAACATTTGACACAAGCTTCGAGGAGTGCGCACCGGGACGGAACAGCGCCGCAAACGAGTGGAGTGCCTTCGGCGCGCCAAGCGGCAACATGGATTTCAACGCGATGGGTCGTAATTTGCGCGTCCGGTACCCGATTTTTGACCTGGTTTTTCGTGTGTACGACGGGGACGCCGAGATCAAGCCCGACACCCTAGACAGTTTCCGGCTGGGGCTCGTCGAGAACAGGTACCCGGCCATCTGGGGTGGATGGCAGTACGACGGTCTCGTTTACAGAGTCTCAGTTCGGACGGTGCCCAGCGATGAACACGGCAATTACGACCTCTACAAACTCGAGGTCCAGAACCCGACTGCCCAAGCCGTATCGAGCAAGCTTGCCGTTGGATTCGACGGACCACCCGATATGCGCGTCGAAGACGGTGTGGTCCGTGGTTTGGGTGACGCGCCGTTCGCTATCGTCGGCCAGCCCTGTGAACAGCAGCTAATCTATCGGGACTGGGGGTTGTGCGATAAACGGGCGTCGGCGCACACCATCGGGACCGGCCATTGGCAAGCCGACCCGGCTGTGGGCCACCAACGCGTGGGCTTGGACGGGTTGCCCGTGGTGTATCGCGTGAAGGCGGAGCCGGTGAAACGATACGTTGTCTATCTGGCATGTACACCGGACCTCCCCGGATATCATCTCGAAGAGCCGAAGGCGTCGGGCGATCTCGTCTACGAATACCGCGTAGAAGGTTGTGAGCCGAAGACGCTTGACCACATTGAGTATTTACGCAAGAACCTGCCGCCGTGTATCGGTTTCGAGGGCGCGCATGATACGGATGGCGACGGCTACATCGAGATTGCTGCCGGGGTGACCGAAACGTCGCGTTGCCGACACACGCGCCTTGGTGTGATTTACGTTTTTCCTGACGGCACAGAAGTGGACTCGCTCGAATCGGTGTACAGCGGCGCCATGAACGATCAATGTGTCTGGCATATCAACGTGGGTGTTACCCCCGAACAGTGGTGGAACAACCAGCACTACGACAAGAGCGATGTCGGCTTCGCACGGCTCAAGTTGGATTACGGCGAGCGGATCCAACCCGGTGAGATCAAGACGTATTGGCTCAAGGTGCCGCCGATTCATCGCCGCGACGCTGTCAGCATGAACTATATCGGTCATGCGTTCCGCGAAGTGTTGCCCGGGGAAGCGATACCACCCTATAAAGCCGGTCGACTTGAGGCACTGCGTGCGGCTGACCCGTGCACGGCCGAACGCCGATTCACCAAGTTTTGGGACGCCTTTTTCGGTCAGGCAACCCAGTTCGAGCTGCCCGATCCCATCCTGAACGACATCTTTCTTTCCCGGCTGGCCACACGCGCGATCCTTGATGTAAGCATTAGCGACGAGGTTAGCTACAACGCCTGTTCGCCGTTTTTCTACTTTGACCACGCCTACCGCGATATGTGCTACTGCATCGTGGCCCTCGACATGGCCGGCATGCATGAAGCTACCGAAAAGCTCCTGAATGTGTATTGCATGGACGTTGCGGATGTGCCGAAGGGTCCGCTGGCCTTCGACGGACAGCCGCTGCAACTGGGGATGCTTGAGGACGGGTTGTGGCAAACGCGACCCGGGCAATATGACACACAAGGCCAAAACCTGTGGGCGCTGGTCCAGCATTATAAGCTCAGCGGTGACCGGGAGTGGCTCGAACAGAAGGCCTATCCGTACATCAAGCGGGGCGCGATGTGGATCGTAAACTCACGCAACAAACATATGAACGAAGTCGGCGATCCCGAGGATCCCCGCTACGGCCTAATCGAACCCGGCGGCATGGAGGTTCTCAGATTTGGTGAAGGCATGCACATGTATTACATGAACGCTTTCGCCATTCTCGGCCTGCGGGAAGCGGCCGACGCAGCCGAATCGCTAGGATACGAGGGAGACTACAAGCTGTTCTTGAGCGAATGGGACGACCTCAAGAAGAGCCTGCACAAATCGTTCGAGCAGACGTTCAAGCGAACCGGACTGTACGAGGGCCATCTATGGTTCGGCGTCGAGCCGGAAGGCGTCGGGATGTACGGATTCTGGGCGCACAACGCACTGCTGTGGCCGTGCCGCGCCATCGAGCCACACGATCCCATGCTGGTCGCAACCTACATGCGCCTGGAGAAAATGGGCAACGCCTGGGGTGGCGGCGTACACAGCGAAGGAAAAGGCGGGTGTTGGCCCTACATCGGCGTCGATCGTGCCATCGGCAGCATCCTACGCGGCGAGCCGGAACGGACGCTCGACTATTTCTGCGCTCTAACGGACACGGCCGGCGGGACGCTCAGTTGGGGGGAGGGCTATAGTGGCGTCATCTCGAGTGGCGACCAGCCGCATAATTGGGCCGACCATCTGTGGCTGCTGAATTTCCGGCACCTCTTCGCCATGGAGGATGGCGGCACGTTGATGGTGACGCCGGCGCTGTTCCGGAGATGGCATCAGGGCACGAAACCCACGACGGTGCGCGGGCTCGCGACCCATTTCGGCGACCTCGACCTCACGATCCAACCCGAACCCGAAGGCGGACGCATTGAATACACGCTCAAGATCTCGCCGAAAGGCGATCAAGACGAACGGAAACTCGAGCGAATTGTGCTGTATTCGCGTACGGCCGATGGTCGCCGCGTCGAAGCCGTCCGCATAAACGGCAAGCCGACTGGAAACTTCACCAATGAGGCCGTTATCATCCCGGGACCCAAGCGCGGCAGGAAAATGAGGATAACGGTCGACGTGGCGGCATAGGCGTCTCGGAACACTTTACACGCGTTCGCCCAAATCGGCACGCCAATCGGTAACAGCGAGATGGTTGAAAGAGCCATAGCCGTGTCATTCCTAACTTGATTGGGAATCTCGTTTCCCGGCAGCCGAAGCGGGTACGCGAAGAGATTCCCGCCTTCGCGGGAATGACTGCCCAGGGATATTGGCCTTTCAACGACCCCGGTGGCTCCTGCGCCTTCGGCGCCCGGACAACAAGTAGTCCGGGCCACACTGGAGACGGGAAAGGTAGAGCCAATAGCGAAAAAGGACACCGTTGTGAAGTTAGTAGGTCTCAGTCCGATGCTTGAGGAGGCGCAGCGCGGGCGTTATGCGGTCGGCGCGTTTAATTACTGCAACGCGGAAACGGCGCAGGCGATTGTCGAGACAGGTTGCCGTTTGCGTTCGCCGGTGCTGTTGCTGACGGGGCCATGGGAAGTGCCGCTGCTCGGCGCGAAGGCGCTGGTCGAGATAGCCGAGTCCGTCGCGGCGGGGGCCGACGTGCCGGTTTGTCTGCATCTTGACCATGCCGACAACCTCGAGTTGGTGGCCGAATGCATCGAGGCGGGTTTCCCGTCCGTCATGATGGATGCGTCGGCACATGATTTCGAGGAAAACGTGCGGCTGACCAAAGCCGTGGTTGATATGGCGCGGCCGAAGGGGGTAACGGTTGAAGGGGAACTCGGCGCCGTGGGGCGGGTCGACGACTGGGCGGTCGAGGGGGCGCACGGCGCGTCGCTGACCGACCCGGTGCAAGCGGCCGAGTTTGTCGCGCGGACGGGCATCGACGCCTTGGCGGCGGCCATCGGCAACGCGCACGGCATCTATCCACAGCGGCCTGTGCTGGATTTCGAGCGGCTCGAGGCCATCCGCGAGGCAACCGGCGTGCCGTTGGTGCTGCACGGCGGCAGCGGTACGGAACCCGATCAGCTTCACCGCGCAATCGACATTGGCATCAGCAAGGTGAACGTCGCCAGCGAACTTGGCCGGGCGTTCCTAAGCGCCATCGAACAGGCGATGGCCAAGAGCAACGGCAAGGTGTGGTACGCGCACGCGCTTGTCGAGGCGAAGGCCGCGGTAGCGGCCGTCGCGGTGCGATGGATGCGCGAACTCGGGTGCGCCGGCAAGGCGTAAGCCTAATACTGTTCACTTAGGGCTCGGGTATGTCATCCTGAGCGTATGCGAAGGATCTCATTTCACAGGAGGCATTGGCTGAAACCAGATTCTTCATTTCGTTCAGAATGACTCAAGCTGGCGTTTGCATCTTAAATGAACGGCATTGGGCTTAGGCCGGCGCATGCACCGGGCCTCGGACGGCTGCGCGCCTATGGTTTCCCGACCAGTTCCCTGAGTCGCTGGACGTAGTGGCAGTAGTCTGGCCAGGACACGTCGTCGGGAATCAGGTGGTCGAGCTCAGGTATGTAGCGGCCTTTCTCGAGGGCGGGTCGCACGCGGGCCAGTTCGGCGTCTATGGCCTCGGGACCTTGGGCTAGGGCGCGTTTGTCGATGCCGCCCATGAGGGCGAGGGGTGGGTATTTGGCGCGCCACTGATTTACGTCGCAGCCCGCAGCCACCTCCATCGGGAACAGGTAGTTGACGCCCGCGTCGATCATGGCGGGGGCAATGAGGTCGGGGTCGCCGTCGGTGTCTACGGACAGCACAGGGATGCCGCACCGTTCCGCGAAGGCTTTGATCCGCCTGTACTGCGGCCCCATGAACTCGATCCACTGGTCCGGGCCGATTAGGGGTCCCTGCCTGCTGCACATGTCCTCCCAGATGTGGATCATGTCCACCTGGAACTCGTTGGCCACGGTTTCGAACACGGTCAGATAGACCGAGGTCATATGCCCCATGATCTCGTGGAGCAGGTCGGGCATCGTGTAAAACGCCATGAGGCACTCCTCGTCACCCAAGAGCCACCGCACGGAGCCGTATATGCCCACATCCGGGAAATAGCCCAACTGGATCGGGAGTCCTTGCGCCGTCCACTCGGCGCATAGCGCCCGCCAATCCCCTTCGAGCCGTGCCGGATGGTCAGGATCGAGCCGCTCCTCCTTGAACCGCTCCCAGTCCTTGCGGTTCTTCACAGGGAACTCGAGGAACTGCGACATGGACTCGTGGTTCTTGAAGTTGACGCGCTTGATCCCCCAGCCGTCGATGAAGGTCACCGTCTCCTGGTCTTCCTTGAGCACGGTCGTCTCGATTCTGGGGCACGGCCCGCAGTTGACGGGAACGACCCTGGGCAGTTCATCGGGATCGAACGCGGTTCGGTGGTCCGTGACGTGTTCGGGTTTGCCCTCGCGTTCCCAGCGGCGCCAAGTGGTGGCCCAGGGTCCCCAAGTCAACCAATACGGCGGCCGATCAACCGGCTCGCCCAGAATGGTCCGAACGAATCGTTCGCGATCCGTCATTCGGCAATCCTCGCTCTCACATGTTGCGCGCAGTCGCGGAGTTAAACGGCGGGAAGTATCGCACACGGCGCGCGTGCCCCGCAATGCGCCGCGGAGTCGTTTTGGTTGTGTAAGAGCAAGGGGATATGGAGATAGCAGGGATGTGGTGATGGACTGAGCGGGTGCTGCCCTTCTCATTTCCTCATTTCGGCCATCCCCTTATCTCCTTTACGTGCACTCTCCGGAGAACCATGATCCAGCAATCTCGTGCTCTGTCCACATCTCCGCGATTGATTCCGAATGCTCTACATTTTGTCCTCGGAATCCGGGGAAGACCTTGTCCAGTTTGATTCTGCGTCCTCAAAATGCTCTCATTCCCATTGGATAACAAACAGGCAAATCCACCCGTCTACGGCGCGCATACGAGGAGACGTCGTGTTGCGACGCAAAAAGGAGATTGCGGCGGTGATTCGGGGCAATTGCTTTAGGATCCTATTTGTTCTCATTGCACTGACGGCCGTCACTGGCGTTGGGTGGTTTGAGGGCCTAACGTCGCACGCGAGCGGCCTGTCAGAAGTACTGCCCGGCGTTGCTGCAGAGTCCACAACGAACGGCGGCCCGGCAGCCGCAGCCAAGCCGCTCGAGGGGGAATCCCCAGACGCCCAGGCAGTCCGTGGCGGCAAGGCGCTTTCCCAGGGTCTCCTAGGTACCTGGCTGAAGGAAGAAGCAAGACAAGAAGGCCATGCGTATCCTGGCGACGAGCACTGGCGTCTGTCCGTGACTTTTCGCGACGATGGCCGCTTTGTCTGGCATTCACAACGGCGAGTGGATGACGGGGAGTCAGTCGATGAATCGCTGAGGGGGACATACGAGATCGAAAAAGGCTTTCTTGTCACGTACCTGTTTGAGGCGCCCTCGAAGGCCGCAGAGGAGCGTTTGCCTGAGTTGCTCGCCTACTGGCCAAAGCACTTGCTGGGGCAGCACACGTTCAAGCGCCGCGGCGATACGCTTATCTTGGGACACGATGGTGCGAAGCTTTGGATTCATCTGCGGCGGGAGTCTAGCCCATTCCCGCAAGGCACGGAGAGGGATTATCTGCCGTTGTGCGACGCGAGTATCGACGCCATGATGGAAGCCATTCACGCGGACATCATGAAACTGCGCGACGAATACCCATGGTTGGAAGGCTATGCCGACGGCCGCTTGTATGAGGTCGGAGGATACAAGCGAATAGAGTATGCGACTGGGGAATCAGCCTGGCCGCCACCTAAAGTACCCGACCAGATGCAGATTAGAATCTTGCCGTTTGACAAGTATCGTCCGTATCGCCGTCAGCGAGGCGGGCCAACCGTATGGCGGATTGCGGAAAGGGATCTGGTCGTCAAGGCCGGTGGTTTCACGATTCGCGAGCCCTACGGCCCCGAACTTGAAGAGAAGATTCTGCAGATTGTGGGCCGACGCTGCACCGAACTGCGTTTTCTACTGGATGAGCGCTAGCCTGATCTGGTGACGGCATGCTGCTTATTAGCCGCTGAAAGGGATACGTGCATGAACGAACCCACTGAAGATGCGGTACTGGCGAAGATCAGCGCCTTCTACGAGCAAGTGGTTTCTGCGTTAACCTCCGCGCTCCAAGTCCGGGACAAGAATATTTCTGAGCATGTTTCCCGTGTCAACGAATACTCACAGTTGGTTGCCCTTGAGCTTGGATGGGATGCGTCTCGCCGCAAGGAACTCCGGCTTGCCGCTCTCCTGCATGATATTGGCAAGATCGCTCTGCCTGATTCTGTCCTCTTTAAGAAGGAGCCTTTGACGCCGGATGAACGCATGCAGCTGGATAGTCACCCGCAGCGGGGCGCTGAGATGCTTGAAGACGTCGAGTTCCTCGTTGCGATTGCTGAGATCGTACGTCACCACCATGAGCGTTGGGACGGCTCAGGCTATCCTGACGGCTTGGCGGGCGCCGAGATCCCCGAGGCAGCCCGACTGCTCGCCGTTGTCGATGCCTTCGATACGATGACGGTCGCCCAACCCTATCAGGCGGCGAAGCCGGCGGCCGAGGCCGTCCAGAAGATCATTGAGGCGTCGGGCGAGCAGTTTGACCCAAAGATGGCTGAAGCCTTTCGCCGCTGTTGCGAACGAGGCGAGATCCAAGAGATTCTGACGGGGAACGACGAAGCAGACTGAGCCAGGGAGGCATCTCCATGAATGAATTTGAGCCTACATCCTCTCCCGGGAATCTCAACGCGTATTGCGATGAGTTGAATGCCGCCTTGGATAATGGGCAAATTTCTGAGAAGCAATGGTACGAGGCGAGAAAGAAAGCCACGGCTACGGCATACCTTTCGCGTGGCAATCCGCGGGCGCAGTCGGGGCACGGGGGCGACGAAGCCCGGTGGCGCTACACGCGGGTCTTGATGATCTTGGAAGCGATTCACAAGGATGGCTCGTTTCTTGACGTGGGATGCGCTAACGGATACTTGATCGAGTGTCTTGAGAGGTGGGTTGACGGTTCCGGCTTGAATGTCGACTTCTATGGTGTCGATATTTCGGAAGAACTCATAGACTTCGCGCGGAAGAGGCGTCCTGAGAGATCGGATCGATTCTTCGTCGCCAATGCCGTCTCATGGACGCCCGCCGGGCGATTCGATTTCGTACATGCCCACGAGATCAGCTATGCGCCAAGACACCGTGAGCGGGAATTCCTGGAGCATTTGCTTGCAGATTACCTGAATCCCGACGGACGCTTGATAATCGGGCCGTGGGCTTTGGGTCGAGATCTCATAGACCTGGAAGAACGCCTTTATGCCTGGGGATACGAACCGACCGGCTATCTCATCAAGTCGCAAGGCGACGACCCTGGTCTCACGCGCAAAATGCTCTGGTTTGACAAGACGTAGCAACACTGCTACAAAAGAAAAGTGACGATGAGCGTCTAGTGTGCCAAGCGCGAAGTTCATTTACAAAGCCATCGGCGGCCATGCTTTCCCGTCATTGCGAGGAGCGAGTCCCCGAGCGACGCGGCAATCCACTTGGTTTCTCGCGACGCCTCGGTGTGTGCCTAAGGAGATTGCTTCGTCGAAGACTCCTCGCAATGACGCGAGGGGACACTTACCGCCGATAAGCGGTTCAGGAGAAAACAGGCTCGACTTTGTAAAGGGATTTCGCACTCGGCATACGAGCACGCATATTGAGCCGAATGCTCGCGAAGTTATGCCGCTCGTCTGTACAAGGCTTGGCGGCATGGCGTGAATGGGAGAATACCGCGATGAAACTTTTCCGAATTCTTTTGCACGGGGTGGTTCTCCTTCTGGCGAATTTCACGGGCATCTTCGCCGGTTTCATGGCCTACAACCTAATGAAGCCCGCTAACCAGATTAGCGTTCAGGTTCCCGTTGCCGCAGCCCTTTCTGTTCTTCTCTTCGTGACGTGGTCGATCTTCGTCCAAGCCTTCCCCTCTAAGAAACTCGTTCTGCAGGGCCCGTCTGAGTTTGCGTGGGTGTTTCTGGCGGCCCTCGTTTGGAATCCCGTCATCTTTGTTCCGGTTCACTACGTCACCCAGGGCTACCTCACTGCCCCTGGGAACATCGTAGCCAGCATGGCGTTTCAGCTTCCGGTCAATGCCATAACGCTGGCGCTGACATGCGCGATCACCCGAAAATGGGTGCGACTCGCGGGCGAAGGCGACACGCCTCAGCCTTGCCGCTAATTGATAGCAGCGAGATGATTCCGTATGAGCGCACATCTGACATACGCTAAAGCGTCGAAATACGATCCTGACGTGGTCTATGCCCATTGCAGCGGCCCCGGCGGCCTCAAGGTCGCCGAGTTCATTGCAGACAGGCTCAATCTAGACCCGGGCCTTCGTCTCCTGGATGTTGGCACGTTTCACGGGTATCAATCCTGCTTCCTGGCGAAGGAATATGATGTCGTTGTCGTGGGCATTGATCCATGGGTGGATCCGTCCGACCCCGAAGGTCTCCTCTGCGTCGAGCATCTTGCGCGGAACGCTCGTGCCCTGAGCGTGGACGGCAGTGTCCTGCCAGTCCGGGCCGGCGTGCCTGAAACCTGCTTTGCCGATGCTTCATTCGACGCCGCCTACTGCACGACGACGCTCGAGATGATTCGCGGGAGCGAAGGGGAGGCGAGGTACCGGGCATGCTTAGCGGAGGTCTGCCGCGTGCTCCGGCCGGGCGGACTCTTGGGTTTTGGGGAGCCGATGCACCTGGATGTTGAGATGCCGAAGGACCTGGCCCCAGTCTACACAAAGGGAGAAGGCGCCGACATAGAGGGCTGGGCAAAGTGCTTTGCGGCCATTGACGAGACAACAGAAGCGTTCAGGTCGGTGGGCTTCGAGGTGCTTGAGGCCGACTACGCGCCCGACGCACAGTTGTGGTGGGAAGAGTACTGTCAGTACACGCCGGGCTGCAAGGCCTGCCCAGATGGCGAAGAGGCGCAGACTATCCGATCGGACGGCGGCAGATGGCTCAGTTTCGGCTATGTCATCGCACAGAAGCCTTGCCCAACCGTGGCACGCGGGCCTCGCGTCCCCCGAGAGGCAGGCGGCGGGGACGACAAACCCGCCGCCGGCTTGATATAATGACAGTCGCCACACACGAGCCGGAAGGCCCGGTGGCCGGCGCGGCGACCTTCGGGCGCGGCAAGCCACATGGCAGGTGAAGGAGGTATGCATTCATGTCCCATGAATTCAGCGTCGTGATCGAACGGGATTCAGACGGGTACTTCGTCGCGTCGGTTCCGGCGTTGCGAGGATGTCATACGCAGGCAAAGTCGCTCGATGTGTTGATGAGGCGGGTCAAGGACGCGATCGAACTCTGTCTGGAAGTCGAGGAACCCGACCCGAACGAATTCGTGGGCGTCCAGCGAGTGGCGGTGGCCAAGTGACCAAGCTCCCCGTAGTCAAGGGTCCACAGGTCATCAGGGCGCTTCGGAAACTGGATTTTGAAGTCATCCGAACGAAAGGCAGTCATCGGTTTCTCAAACACGCCGATGGTCGGTGCACGGTCGTTCCCGTGCATCGCGGCGAGTCCATTGGACGAGGGTTGCTTGCCCAGATACTCAGAGACTGCGAGATTACGGCGGACGATCTGAAGAAGCTACTGTGAACGAACAGGCTTGCCCGCCCGCAGCGCGTCGTGTCTTTCGTCACTGCCGACATACTCAGCGCCGGGCGTCTCGGTACGTGTTTCACAGCGGAAGACAACATGGCCATGATACTGACGGCAAAGAGTGTGGGATTTGCCGTAATCCAAACCCGTTGCGTAAGCGCCTCTCGTGACCCCGGCCGCTGAGCTTTAAGCGTTTCTTGACATGGGATTGGCCGTGCGAAAAGACCTAGTAGAACCCTACTGGACACAACCGGAGACGTACGTCCCAGGGCATTTTGACGCCAGTAGATATACAAAAGAGAATGTCTCGTTCTGGGCGTCGCATTTTGTACGTTTGGCGGAAATTGCGCCGCATCAACGTGTCCTCGATATTGGCTGCGGCACAGGAGGCTTCACCATTGCCATCGCCCAGCGAACGGGTGGTTGGACGGTGGGACATGACGTATCGCCCGCCCTCATTGCGTATGCCAGGCGAAAGAATGGCTCTCACCAGGTCCAGTGGATTCTCGGGGACGCCGAACACCTCGAATTCGGCGATGGATGTTTTGACCGCCTGATCATGTCGCTCGTCATACACCAGGTTCCGAACAGGAAGCGCGCCTTGCAGGAGGCCTATCGTGTATTGAAAGGCTCCGGCGTGCTGATACTCCGGACTATAGCGCCTGAAGAAGTGGCCAGGCGCGTTCCGTTTCGGTTCTTTCCCCGGATTGCTGAGTTGGAGTCTGCGCGAATGCCATCCATTTCGGAATTGTCGCGTGTCATCAGGAGCGTCGGATTCCGGCTCATTCAGATGAAGACGATTGAGCGCAATCTGCCTCTTAGGTTGTGCAAGGTGGCGGGCAGTCTCAGGAGAAGGGAAAGGCCTAGTTTTCAGCTTCTAACGGAGCAAGATATCGAGTCAGGGATCCATAGAATGCGCGAGGAATGGCAAGCGTGCGGGCAGAACTGGGTAGACCCCAGACCTACCGTATTTATGGTCGCCAGGAAAGCCTCGGAGACGAAGACCTGATGACAAGCGCAGACAGCCGCACGCTGGCCGCTGATGACGGCCACCATGTCTGGAGAACGATATGACCAAGCCGAGAGCCAATGTGGATATCGTGGTAGTGGAGGACGCTCTGGAGGCGTTTGCGCTTCGCGGCGCGCTGGAGTATTGGAGCGTCCGAGTGAACGTGCACTGGATAGGGGCCGCGAGCGATCTAGTGCGCGTGTTGGGCGGGGGGGGCCGATTTCGACGCACGTCGTTTTGATGTGCCATGGCGACGATGTCGGTTTGCGTTTGCCGGAACTCGCACCGGCGATTGAAGAGCAGCAACCGTACCACCGCGCCTTGACGCCGGACGACTTGGCCGCGTTTCTCAAACTCCCTGAAACCGTGGTTATTAACACGGGCTGTTCGCTGGGGTTGCCGCCGTTCGCCGACGCATTCATGCGGTCGGGATGCAGAGCCTACGTCGGCCCGACGGGCGACCCGGAAGGCGACGCGTCTCTGTTCTACGCGCTTTGCTTTCATTACGAGTTGTTCTGCGGGGGAAAGTCTGTGAGGACTGCCCACGACATCGCGTCGTCGCACGATGCGCAAACGCGGATGTTCCAGCTTTACGAAGAGAAGACATAACCGCCGCATTGAGTGAAACGGGCCGCCCAACGTGCGTAATCGCTCACCGCGGTGTTCCGAAGACGGCTTGTTCCGAATTGAAGGCCTGGAAGCAGGCACGTACACGCTCGTGGTATTTGCAGACCTTGATGAGTTTTTGTTTGATCCCAGTTCTTCGCCGTACACTTTTGCGACCGTTACCGTTCTGGAGTCCCACGAAACGCACATGGTTCTTGGCCCGGAGTGGTTGACAGAGTGCTTTGAGGGCAACGGGGATTAGGGTAGCGGATGAGACGGTGGCTGGCAGCCGCCCGTAGGCGGGATTTGGTTCTGGCCACGGCTTGACAATGTAGCCCATTCGTGCTACATTCTGGACGGAGTGGAAAGAGGTGTACCATGAGTAAGTCCGCGACTGTTCGGGCGCGCGTTGAGCCCGAGCTTAAGCATGAGGCCGAACGGGTGTTCGCGGATCTTGGGCTTTCTGCGACCCAGGCCGTTACATTGTTTTACCGACAAGTGGCGATGCGCAAAGGCCTCCCCTTCGATGTGGTCATTCCGAACGCCACTACGCTAAAAACGTTTGAGGATACGGATTCGGGCAGGAACATCGTGGTGTGCAAGGATGCCGCCGACATGTTCGAGAAGCTCGGGATCTGATGGGCACGCCTGTCTACACTCGTCAATTCGAACGCGACGTCAGGAAATCCAAGAGACGCGGCAAGGATTTGGAGAAACTCAAGATCATCGCTAAAGCGCTGATCGACGGCAAGGAACTGGATCCGCTGCACCGAGATCATCAACTTATTGGGGACTATACCGGGCGCAGGGAGTGCCACATCGAGGCCGACTGGTTGCTCATCTACAAAATCGAGGACGATAGAGTGATCTTTGAAAGGACGGGCTCACACGCGTACCTATTAAGGAAGTAAGCCGTCGGATAGCCGCCGCCTTTATGTTGCGATGGATCAATTGTGCAGCGTGTAGACGATACGTCTCGCACCCTAATGGCCGCTCGCTTGCGTCAGTCCCCGCTTTTAGCTCATGCTTACCCGGCGATTAGGGAATACGTTCGTTGTTGACTAACGGAAACGAGGAGCCTATGCAGAAAGGTGCGTGCCGTATAGCGGGTGCAGGCATCTGTTGTCTGGACCACATCGTGGTGTCGCCGCAAGTGGGCTGGGGCGATACGGCGTACGTTACCGACTACCGGGCGCAGGGCGGGGGCCTTGTGGCGACGGCGCTCGTGGCGTGTGCGCGGCTCGGGGCTCGGTGTGAATTGTTCAGTCTGCTCGGCGACGACCCGATGGCCGACCAGATTGTATCGGAACTCGAGGATGAAGGCATTGGGACTGCCGGGATTGTCCGGGTCGGCGGGGCGGGCAGCCCGTTCAGTTTTGTTCACGTGGATCAGGATTCCGGCGAACGGACCATATTTCACCGGGGGGACCCGAAGCTCGTGTGGCCGGCAACCGCGGACCTCGCCGCGATTGCGCAGAGCGATGCACTCCTGGTGGATCATTACTTCCTCGATCTCGGAATCGCCGCTGCCAAAACGGCGCGGGCCGCGGGCGTGCCCGTCGTGGCCGATGCGTTGCCGAGTCCCGAAACGGCGGATCTATTGCGCGCGGTCGACGTCTTGATCGCGCCGAGCCATTTTGTGCGGGATGCCGGGTTTGATAACGACCTCGACAAGGCGCTGGACGCTATCCACGGGTACGGCACCACCACGGCGGTCATTACGCTTGGGGCGGACGGCTGGGTGTACTCGGATGCAGCGGGGCGGGGCCGTGGCGGCGCATTCGAGGTCGACGTGGTGGACACGACGGGGGCCGGCGACGTATTCCATGGGGCGTTTGCGTACGGCCTTGCCCGGGACTGGCCCACGGCGCGGTGCGCCGAGTTTGCGTCGGCGGTCGCCGCGCTCAAATGCACTGAGGTGGGCGGAAGAACGGGCATCCCGAATTTCTCTGCCACGCTCGAATTCCTTCGTGCCCAAGGCACGCTTGACTGGTCGCAGGGATAGGGGCTGCGTCACGGCACGGGGTATTCGCTTGGGGGCACGCCAAGGCAGTGGTTCAGGGCTGGCGCCCTCCCCCCTGCTCTCATTTTCTCGGGGGCCACGGCCTGACACGCTCAGACGCGAACGCACGTGGACAGGTGCGGACTAACACAGACGGACACGGACTTTTTGCCTGTGGTTTTTGGGGTCTACCGGATTTCGCGTCGAAGTGCTATAGTAGTGGGCGAAGGGTGCGGCGCCATGTTCAGGGGAGGCGGTCATGTTTACTGAGAGCGGGGTGCTGTTTCCGACGGATTTCTCGCCGTTTGCGCGTTACGCCATGCCGTACGCCGTGGCGATCGCTAGGCAGTACAGGGCCACGCTGCATTTGGCGCACGTGCTGGACTCGGCCGTGTTTTCGGTGGGGGGCGGGCACGGCATATGGCTGACGAAGGCGGACTCGGACAACCTGCTCGCCTCGATGCGCGAGCATGCGGAAAGCCGCTTGGCGAACCTCGCGGAGAAGGCGGAAGACGCGGGGGTCGAGACGCAGTGTCACGTCGTCAAAGGCAAACCGCAGAATGAGACAATTCGATTGGCCCGGGAATGCGGTTGCGGCCTCGTTGTTATTCCCACGCACGGCCGGTCCGGGTTCGATCGGTTTGTGTACGGCAGTGTCTGTGAAAAGGTCGTGCGGCAAAGCCCGGTGCCTGTCCTGAGCATCAAGCATCCCGAGCACGATTTCGTTGCGGAAGACGATTTCACGATACGGCTCGAGCGGGTTCTTTTCCCCACGGATTTTTCCGAGTTCTCTGGGCAGGCCCTGCCTTACGCGGTTTCTCTTTGCCGGGAGTTTGGCGCGAGGCTCACGCTCGTGCATGTAACCGAAATTCCGCTCATCATGCCTGAGTTTCTTCCCGAGACCGTAACGACGCTTGACGAAACCGCGGAATCCTCTGCCCGCGAATCGCTCGATGCTATGACAGCCCGCATAGAAGACGTCGTCGTCGAGGCCGAACTCAGGCGCGGGCTGGCCCATCGCGAGATATGCCAGGCCGTGATCGACGGGGACGTCGATCTCGTGGTTGTTCCCACGCACGGCCGGTCAGGCATTGCGCAGGTCCTTTTCGGCAGCGTGGCCGAGAAGGTAGCCCGGCTTGCACCGTGCCCCGTTCTGACGGTTCGGCCGCAAGCCCGGGCGGGCGGCTTCGAGACGGCGCCACGGCCCTGTTGAGTGTGGACGAATGTCTTACCGGCCCGCCGTTGTTATACCAAGTTGCCGTCAAAAAGACGTAAATGAGGAGATCTTGGCCCAGGGACAGACACCGTGTTTCGCTCCGTTACACTGCGCGAAAGACGGCGTCAGTCCCGTTTGGCGGCCAGTCACGGTTTTTTGCCGTTTGAATGCAACTTGGCATTAGTCGCCCCACCCCAGCGTATGCCGGCGCACGCAGAGTCCTTCTGTGAGAAGAACCGCGGGGTCGAGCATGACTTCGAGGAAGGCGAATGGGTATTCGCACAGGGCTGGGTTTACGATGAAGCTGAGTCCGTCGCGCTGGATCAAGTCAAGACCTGGGTGATAGTGGCCGCTCACGGCGAACCCTATGTCGTATTCGTGCATGAGGCCGATTACTTCCGGCGCATTGACGTAGTTGAACGGACATTCGGCGGCGCCGGGCGGAAACAGCGGCACGTGCTGTATGCTTACGATGGGGCCGTCAAATCCTGTCCGGGCTTGGGCCATCCGCTCGAGGTCGGGCGGCATTCGTCGGGCATTGTATTCGGGCTGTTCCGGGTCGATGAACGAAAGGCACCGCACGCCTTTGACGTCAACGTACTCTTCGGGTCGGGTGAATACGGAGTAGAACAATTCCGGCTCCGGATCGTGGTTGCCCGGGATCGCGATGACGTCGCTTTCCAATCGGCTAACGACATCATGCATTTGTTTGAGATACCCGAGGGCGGCGGGACGGTTCGGCTCGTCGAGCAGGTCGCCGAGAATGAGCGTGACGTCGGGGGCAATGGTCTGATTCACATGTTGCGCTGCCCGGGCAAGCAATTCGAGGCCTCGAGCCACCGCCCGTTCAGGATGTTCAAGGTCGTCGCGTTCCGCGAAATGCATATCGCTTAGGACGGCCATCGTAAAAGTTTTCGTTGGGTTCATCTCCGTCCGTGTCCCCTCGTGTACGGCAACGTTGACTCGCCAAACGGAATATATTATAAGTTTACCCCGTAGCTTCAAGGTGGGGTCTGGGCGTTCTGGGGATTTCCCTGGATTGGATCCGGGGAAACAGCGTGACCCTACGGCTTCCGGGATGGGGCGAAGAAAGGGCGTGCCATGCTGATTGTCCGAGGGCGAGATATTGTGCGCCGGTGCAAAGGGAACCCGCTCATCACGATTGACGACTTGGGATTCCGGTGCGCCGATGTGTGCAACGCTGGCGCGATAAAGACAGAGAGCGAGTATATTCTGCTGCTGACGATACAAACGCAGGCCGGATTCTCGATCGTTTACCCGGCGCGTAGCACGGACGGATATACATTTGACGTAAGCAGTACGCCGCTTCTGGAACGTGCCAACGAGGCGCCGTTCGCTACGTACGAGAATCAAGGCGTGCTCGACCCGCGCGTAACCTATCTGGAGGGCACGTACTACATTGTCTATGACGCGTTGAGCGATCACGGCTATCGGTTGGCGTTGGCCAGCACGAAAGACTTCGAGAGCGTCGAACGCCTGGGCCTGATCTCGGAACCCGACACCAAGGCGGGCGCCCTGTTTCCCAGAAAGCTCAACGGCAAATATGCCCGGCTTGAGCGCCCTTGGGCCGGGGGCAGCATTTGGGTAAGCTACTCCGACGATCTGCGGTACTGGGGGTGGTCCGAGGTGGTTATGACGCCTCGGGGGGGGTTCTGGGACGCGTCGCGGATTGGCGTCGCAACGCCCCCGATGGAGATGCGGGAAGGCTGGTTGTTTGTGTATTACGGCATAAAGGACACGTCGGCCGGGCCGCTTTTCCGACTCGGGGCGGCGATCCTGGATCCCGACGAACCGCATATCGTCAAATACCGGACCAACGTGCCGATTCTGGCGCCGCGCGAGGAATATGAACGGATCGGCGATGTACCCAACCTCGTCTTTTCGTGCGGCGCCGTGCTGGAACCCAACGGCGAAATGAAACTGTACTACGGGGCCGCCAACTCGTGCATCTGCGTGGGTACGACGAAAGTGGACGACATCCTCGCGGCGTGTCAGGAAAGCGATAAGGAGTTCTGACGATGCTGTTCAAGATCGGCCGGGACATTTTCCACCGCTGGGAGGGCAATCCGGCCCTTACCTTGGCGGATATTCCTTTTCGGTGCAACACGGTTTTCAACGGCACGCCGGTCAAGCGCGGCGACGAGTATCTTCTGCTGTTACGCATTGAAGGACAGCAGGGGTATTCCTTTTTTGCCTTGGCCAAGAGCCGGGACGGGTTCCGTTTCGACGTCGAAGAGAAGCCTGTGCTTTTGCCCGCCCGCGACGGCGTTTGGGGTCGATACGAGTCCCAGGGCATAGAGGACCCCCGCGCGACGTGCATTGACGGGACGTATTATATCATGTACACGGCCACCGGCGACTACGGTCACCGTATCGCGCTCGCCAAAACGGATGATTTCCATGCGTTCGAGCGCGTCGCCCTCATCTCCGAACCGGGCAATAAGGACGGTGTCCTATTCCCCGAGAAGATCAACGGCCAGTATGTTCGGCTCGATCGGCCTATCGGCTTGGGCACGGGCAGCATCTGGATCTCGTACTCGAACGATTTGTACAGTTGGGGCGACTCGAAGGTGCTTATCAGCCCGAGGTCGGGTTATTGGGACTCGTATCGCATCGGCGCGTCGGCGCCGCCAATTCGTACGAAAGAAGGTTGGCTCGAGATATACCACGGCGTGAAGATGACGTCTGCCGGGCCGGTTTATCGCGCGGGCACCGTGCTCCTCGATCTCGAGGCCCCCTCGAAAGTCGTTGCGCGTTGCAGCGTGCCGCTGCTGTCGCCTCGAGAAGACTACGAGCGTGTGGGCGACGTGGGCAACGTCGTGTTTGCGTGCGGCGCGATCGTCGAGCCCACCGGGGAAGTGAAAATGTATTACGGCGCCGCGGACACGTGCGTCTGCGTGGCCACGGCCCCGCTGCAAGAAGTCGTAGACTGCACACTGAATCACAATTCGCAGAATTAGGCTTTCTCGCGATTACCAGGATTTCGGGCAGTTGGTGTGTTGTACCAGGGCAACTTGAAAGGGATGGCGCATGAGTGAGAGTCCGCAGATTCATTTGATCTGCAACGCGCATTTGGACCCCATCTGGCAATGGAACTGGGAGGAAGGGCTTACGGAGGCGATGGCCACGTTCGAGGTGGCGGCCGACCTGCTGGACGAATACCCCGAGTTCGTTTTCAACCATAACGAATCGGTGCTTTACGAGTGGACCTATGCCCATCGTCCCGATTTGTTTGACCGCATCAGGAAACAT
>Ga0180438_10004199_pt1 | contig 20908 bp, 15 predicted proteins | sample SS_ome_12_FD_132455 | JGI IMG/M metagenome (GOLD analysis project Ga0180438, IMG submission 132455) | Hypersaline lake sediment archaeal communities from the Salton Sea, California, USA - SS_3_D_2 metaG | ecosystem: Environmental > Aquatic > Non-marine Saline and Alkaline > Hypersaline >... | reverse complement strand
GGGGGCCCCTCTGCAATCACGCGTCCGCCTGCCAGTAACATCAACTGGTCGCAGTACTGGCTCGCGAGGTTCAGGTCGTGGAGGACGACGAGCGTCGCGAGCTCATGTTCTGCCGTGAGTCGGCGTGCGAGGTCGAGGATCTCGATCTGGTGGTTTATGTCGAGGTGTGCCGTCGGCTCGTCGAGGATCAATACGCTGGGCTGCTGAGCGAGCGCCCGCGCGATCATGCACCGCTGCCTTTCGCCTCCGGAGACTGCGGTGATTGGACGATCCGCAAGCGCGGTGGTGTGCGTCAAATCCATGGATTGCCACGCCACTTCGTAGTCGCGCGATCGCTCTATTCCGAACCGAGAGAGATGGGGGGCCCGGCCCATCAGGACGACATCCGCCACCGAGAAGTCGAACGCCACGGCGTTGTCTTGCGCGACCACCGCCACTCGTCGCGCGAGATCGCGCGCGCTCATGCGGTAGATATCGATGCCGTCGAGGAGTACCTCTCCGCCGACAGGAGGCAGCACTCGGCTGAGCGCGCGCACTAGGGTGGATTTCCCAGAGCCATTCGGCCCGACGATCCCGAGCGACCGACCGCGCGCCACGGTCAGGCTTACCTCGCGGATCACGGGCTCTCTGTCGTATCCGACCGTCACCGAGCGCGCTTCAAGCATCTGCGCCCCCTAAGCGGCACGCGGGCGAGTCTTCAAGAGGTAGAAGAAGAACGGTGCTCCGAGGACGGCCGTGAGCACGCCGACGGGGAACATCTCGCTGATTGCACGCGCCAGCGTGTCGGCCCACACCAGAAAGGAAGCCCCGATCAGGCCGGCCGTCGGCAGGAGCAGCCGGTGGTCGGGCCCGACCAGCTTTCGAGCGATGTGGGGGATGACCAGCCCCACGAATCCAATGATGCCGCTGACCGAAACCGCAGCCGCCGTGATGAGAGCTGCAAGCATGATCACCCTGGTCTTGAGCGTCTCGGTCTCGACTCCGAGATGCCGCGCCTGCTCTTCGCCAAGGGCGAGCAGGTTCAGGTCGCGGGCATAGGCGTAGAGAGCGATGCACCCGGCGGCTATCAACAGCGCGGCGACCGCCACGACTCGCCAGTCCAGTTGGCCGTAGAGGTTGCCCATGAGCCAGAAGACAACAGTCTGAAGATCCTGGCCGGCGAGGGTCATGAGTAAGGTCACCAGCGCCCACATGAAGGAACCGACAACGACTCCGGCCAGGATAAAGGCGTCGCGCTGTATGCGCAGCCGTGTGCGCGCGAGCCAGAGCACGAGCAGCATGGTGAGGGCGCCGGAGCCGAACGCAATGAGGCACTTTGCTGCGCCCCCGGCCACGTGGCCGAAGTGCAGCACCGTAGCCGCGCTTGCGCCGAGCGCCGCGCCGGCCGACACGCCGACCAGATAGGGATCGGCAAGCGGATTCATCAGCAGTCCCTGCAGCGATCCCCCGGCGACGGTCAGCGCGGTGCCGACCATGGCGCCGAGGGCCACGCGGGGAAGCCGCAAATGCCAGAAGATGTAGGCGAGCTGTGCGTCGTCGCCGAGCGGCCGCCCCGCCAGGTAGCTCCGGGCCGAATCGACGATGACCGCCAGCGGCACAGGCTCGGCCCCGATGTTGGCGGCGAGCAGAACGGTGGCCGCCAGAAACGTGCCGAGGCCCGCCACGAGCAGGCTCAGTCGCGCCGGCAGGGAGCGCCGCTGCGGATTCCCCGGCGCATTCATCTCACGTCCCCCTCCGCATCCTCGGCCTCTGCAACCTCGGCGACCTGCGGCCACATGACTTGAGCCGCGCTTCTCTCCTCCAGCGCGCGCACCTCCTCGCCCAGGCTCTCGTGGACCTGGGCCAGTCGCCAGCGGCTTTTTGCCTCCAACTTCCTCATATTCTCGGCCCGGTACTCTCGGGGCCGACGCAGCATCAAGAACATCTTGTCGGTCGCCTCGGCAACAGAGAAGTACTGGCGGACGATTCTCAACGCGGCGTTGAGCTCCGACAGCGCGGTCTGAAGGCTCTCCGGGCCCCTTCCCCGATCGTACTCCCGCAGGGCAACTCGGCCGAGCTCGTAGTGAGCGAAAGCATAGTTCGTGTCGATGTCAACGCCGGCCAAAGCGCGGTACCTGTTGGCAGGGCTGTCCTCCAGGGCTGCCAGTCGGCGGTAGGTCCGCACCGCCTCGTCATCTTGGCCGAGCTTCCGGTAAGCGTCTGCCAGGCACAGGAGCGTCTTTGTGTGGTGAGGATAGAGGTCAAGCGCCTCACGATAGCACTGCACAGCCTTCTCTCTTTGCCCTATCTCTTCGTAGAGCCGACCGAGGCTCACTCGAGTGCCGTGGTTCGTCGGTTCCAGCTTCATCGCGCGTTTGATTGCGCGCTCGCCCTGCTCGACGAGTTCGTCACCCTCTTCATCGTCTCGAAAGCTCCCCACGATCCCGAGGACGAGTCCATACTTCTCCCACGCTTTCGCCCATCCCGGGTCATACTGGGTCGCCCTCTCGTAGTGCTTCACAGCGGCCTGCGCGTTCCCGGACATGAAACTATCGTCGCCCCTGTTGACTGCCTGCTGGGCTAGCGCGTTCCGCGCCGGAAGGTGGGCGCAGGCAAGAAGTACGAGTGCGACGGCCAGCACCGCCACGACCCGGCCCCCCATGGTGCCCGGCCACGGGAGGCTTCGAGCCTCCGCGGGGTCGGAAGGCAGAGGCTGCGCGTCGCTCCGCGCCCGACGCCGTCTCCCCCGAGGCTTCTCACCGGCTTCCGGGAGGGGCGAGACGCCCCGGCCCAGGGACTGGTGAGCCAGCATTCCCGCCATCAGCCAGAACGTCACGCCAATCGCGCCGATGTACCAGTCGTACTCGAGGAAGCTGTGCACGAGGAAGGCGATGGCTGTGCAGAGGCCGGCGATCGCTATCGCGCGGTCTCGGAAGTCCTTCGCGGCGCCCAGCGCTCGTTTTCCCGTGAACAGCACGGCAACCAACAGCCAGAGGAACGTCACCCCTCCGACGGCGCCGAGCTCTGCGAACATCTGGAGGTAGTTCTGATGTGCCGCCTCGACATAGCCTGTGATCGCGTACTTGGGGTAGATGTACTTGAAGCCGGAGGGACCTACCCCGACCCAGGGATGCGCGGCGGCTACCCGCGTCGTTCCTTTCCAGGTGAGGATGCGGAACGCGTTGGATGCCTGCTGGGCCCCCAAGGCCGAAGTGAAGCGCGACCGAATCGGCTCCATCTGCCAGGCTGCCAGCCCCACCGCGAGTGCTGCCAAGACCGCAGCCATCGATGCCCATCGCAAGACGCGACGCCCCCGTGCGCTCTGCCACGCCGTCAGCACGAAGTAGAAGGCCATCGCGACGATGAAAGCAAGCATCGCACCCTTCGAATATGTAGGCAAAATGGCAAGCGCGAGTAGTATTGCGCAGAATTCCCACAGTAGCCACCGCCACAACGCGGTCGCGGCCAGGGTCAGGCTGAACGCGAGCGGGAAGACCATGGCCAGGAAGCCACCCAGTGGGTTCGGATTGAAGAAAGTGCTGAATATCTGCCAGCTCGGGTTATCGAGCTGGCGGAAAACCTCCACTTTCTCTCTCAAGCCGTAGAGCGCCACGACGATCGCGGCGGAGAGAACGAGGGCGACGAGCAGCCACCGTACGGGGTCGGAGTCCTCGCGGCTGGCCACGATGAGGGCGCAGGTTGCGCCGATCGCGACAACCGTGAACAGCGCCAAAGCGACGCCGGCCTCGCCCGGAATCGGAATGAGCACCGTGAAGACGGCCGAGCAGCCGAAGCACGCCGCGACGAGATTGGCGGGAGTGGCCGGCAGCAGCGACCGATTCGCCACAAGCCAGAACAGCAGCACGCCCACCGTCAATCGCGCAAGCTCGAGCAGGCTTGCGTGGTGGCTCACGGAGAAAATCGCGCTCACCGCGGAGATGACGAGAAGCAGAGCCGCGGGGAGGTTGATGGCACTCGGGAGCACAGCCGGACCCCGGCCCTGCAGCCAACGACCGACCAGGGCGGCCAACACCGCGATCCCGATGAACGATGCCACGAATGCCTGCCCGACCGAGGCGGAGAGCGTCCCCGCAGAATGTGTCTCCGGAATGGCGACCCCACCCCACAGAATGGGTGCATAGAAGACCGCGATCAGCAGTGCGACGTCGTGCACGACGGCCGCTCCGAGGAGGCTCTGAGCTGGTTGATTCGAACGGCTCATCTGTGTCGTCTCCGCGGACGTCGCAGCAGGTCGCGCACGCGGTTGCCCAAGGTCTGCACCATCACGAGCGCTCCTCGCACCCAGATGCCGAAGCCCGGCAACCATCGCAGCACAAGGGGCCACCGGGCCGCGTAGTGCTTCCGGTAGAAGCGCGCCATGCTGCGGTGAAACGCGAGCACCATGGCTGCGGGTCGCTGGTCGCTGCCGCCGCCGATCCGGTGCACAATCACTGCTTCGGGCAAGTAGTAGATCCGCCAACCGGCTTGGTACGCCCGGAGGCACCAGTCCATATCCTCGGCGTACATGAAGAATCCTTCGTCGAACCCGCCGACTTCGTGCCACGTGTCCCGTCTGATGCAGATCGCGGCCCCCGAGACCCAGTCTACCTCGCGAACAGCGTTATGATCCCAGTCGGCCATCAAGTAGCCGCGCGTGAAGCGGTTCCCCGGCGCGAGGCGCCCAAGGACCGTGTTGCGGAAGATAGCCGCCATCGGCCTCGGAAAGCGCCGACACGAGAATTGGAGCGTCCCGTCGCGGTTGAGCAGGCGAGGGCCCACAGCCCCGGCCTTCGGGTGCGAGTCGAGGAATGCCACCATCTTGTCGAGCGCACCCGCGTATACAACGGTGTCTGGGTTGAGCATGAGCAGGTGTCGCCCCGCAGCCTCGCCGGCCGCCCGATTGTAGCCCCGAGCGAAGCCGAGGTTCTCGCTGCTCCGCAGGAGCGCGACGCCCGGGAAGCGGCTGCGCACCATCTCCGCGCTGCCGTCCCGGGACGCGTTGTCCAGCACGACCACTTCCAGGGCGAGCGATGGCTCAGTGTCGAGAACCGAGGTCAGAGCTTGCTCGAGGTCTGTGCGTGTGTTCCAGTTGACGATGCAGACGGAGAGATCCGGAGGTGGCATGAGCGCGGGACCGGCTCCGCTATTCAGCCTTTGGCTGCCAGCCGGGAGCTGGGGGCTCTGCTTCATCCACGAGCATGATCGGGATGTCGTTCTCGATGCGGTAACGCCGGCCGCACTTCACGCAGATGAGGCGCTCTCCTTCGAGCTCGACCCGGACTTTGCAGTTCGGACATGCCAGTATCTCAAGCAGTGCAGGATCCAGCGTCATCGAGATGTGCCTCCTGTGTTTGCCTCCACGAACGAGAAGCCGCTGGCGGCGGCCGCCGAAGCGTCCGCGTCTCGGTCGTCGCCAGCACGCGAGAAAGCAGGCGCTCTATACGGTCACTTGCTGGCGCAGCCCCACAGTGGCGAAACGGCCGGCGACAATGCCGGTCAAGGCACCGGCTATCAGCGCCCACGGCGCATTCTTGAAGCCCACAGCCACGAGGAGGCCGATCACCAGTCCCAGGAAAGGGCCTTTGCGCAACCGGACGAGAATGGCACCGAGCCCCAGCCCAAGCACAACGCCCGAAGCGAGGCCGTACTTGATGGCTACCATCAGACTCGGACCTCGGCCAAGCCTCAGGAAGTAGAGAAAGAGCACCATCTCGCCAGTCACAGCATACTGAATGAGGGCGATGATCATGCTGATAACCAGCCCAGCGAGCAGGCAGCGGACAAGTCGTGTGTTCTCGGAGATCTCGCTGGTCGGCTCTGACTTCCCCATGCCTGCCCTACGCTGTGCCAGCGGGTCGCCGCCCCCGGGCATTGCGGAGGCCGGCTCAGGGCGCTTCTGCGGCCGGAAGATGGACTGGTCGTCGCCGATGTACTGCGAGATATCGATCGAGGTTTGCGTGGCATTATCCGACAAGCCGTGGCTGGGCTGGCCGGGTCCCCCAGACGTTTGCTGGGGCGAAGGTTGTGCGCCCCCAAGAGGTCGCAGCCGATGCTCGGGCTCCTCCTGCTCTGGCGGCTCTGATGCGGCCGGCGGTTCCTCCTCCGCGGGAGCCTGCGCGAAATCCTCCTCTACCAGGTCGACGCCTTCTTCTTCGCGCACCGCTGGCGGCTCTGCTGCGGTCCCAGCGGAGTCATCGCCCGAATTATCCTGCCTGACTTCTTCGGCCGCCTTGCGCGAGATCGTCGCTCCCGCCGGCAACATCGGCCGTTTGCACCACTCGCAGATATCGGTGGTGCTGCTTTCCATGCCACATCGTCGGCACAGCATTGGCTACAACGCTCCTCTCGACCGTCCAGCACCTCCGTTGGGGGCGCATAGAAGCGGACGATATCCCCCGCGCAGACTCTCCGCTCCTCTCATTATGCCCCCCCGAGGGCGGCTTGTCCAGGGGTAGGCCCCGCTCCGCACGGGCATTCAGGCCGCCACATCCCCTTCGGCATCACCCTGCCGGCCTGCGGCCCGAGACGCCGCCAAGCACCTCCCCCAGCGCCCTCACGAACCGCTCGCTCTGCTCCTCGGTCCCCGTCGTCACGCGAAGGTGCGTCGGCGCCCCGAAGATATCCCCCGTCCGCACGATCACCCCCCGCCGCAGCAGCTCCGTGAACACCGGCCGGCAGTCTCGCCCCACATCCACCCACACGAAGTTCGCCTGGCTCGGCGTGTACCCCAACCCAAGCCGCTCGAATTCCCCGTACAGATACTCCTTCGCCTTCCGGTTGAGCGCCCGCGTCCGCTCCACCTGCTCCCCGTCCTCCAGGCTCGCAAGCGCCGCCGCCTGCGCCACACTGCTCACGTTGAACGGCTCCCTCACCCGCGCCAGCGCATCCGCCAGCTCCACCGTCGTCGCACCATACCCTACCCGCAGCCCCGCCAGCGCGTAGATCTTCGAGAACGTCCGCAGCACGATCGCCGCCCGCCCCTCTCTCACCAGCGCCAAGCTGTCCGGGTACTCGCCGTCGTCTACATACTCGTAGTACGCCTCATCCATCACCAGAATCGCGCGCTCGGGCAGCGCCCCAGCCAGCACACCCAGCTCGTCCTTCGTCACGATCGTCCCCGTCGGGTTGTTGGGGCTCCCGACGAACACCACCTTCGTCCGCTCGGACACCCGCGCGGCCATCGCCGCGATGTCGTAGCGAAAGCCGTCCATCGGCACGTAGACGGGCGTGCCATCCATGAGCTTCGCGGTGAACTCATATTGGCTGAATGGCCCGGTGCACATCATGATCTCGTCGCCCGGAGAGACGAACGCAAGTCCGATGTTGTGGATGAGCTCATCGCTCCCGTGCCCGATCAGCACCTGCTCGGGCTCGACTCCAAGCTTCTTGGCAAGCGCCCTCCTGAGATGATAGCAATCGTTGTCCGGGTACAGCCGCACCTCCTCCGCCGCCCGCCGAATCGCATCCACCGCCCTCCGCGACGGACCCAGCGGGTTCTCGTTCGACGCGAGCTTGATGATGTCGGTCAGCCCGTACTCCCGCTGCACCTCCTCGATCGGCCTCCCCGGACTATAGGGCGTCAGTTGGTCCACACAGGGGCGGGTCAATCTTGGCTCACTCATTCGCCCTTCTCCTCGATGTCCTCGTTGTCGGCCACCGGCTTCACCCGGAGCTGCTTCGTCTCCGCGTATTCCGCCGCAGCCTCGATGCAGCGCTTCTGATTTCGCGGGATCTCCGGCGAGCGCATCAGCCGCCTCACGCTCGCGCTGCTGACCTGGGTTACATCGTCCCAAAGCCCGAGTGGCTCCAGGATTCCCCGCAGCCGCTCCGCGTCCCAGGTCGTCACCCGCTTGTACGAACGGCGTTCTGCCACATAGCCACCACCCTCGACGCGCTCCGTCTGACACCGATCGAGGTAGTCCTCGATGCTGCTGCGCAGCTCGGCCCGCCGATCCGCCGCACTCTTCTCCTCCCGCTCAAGCTCCGCGTACTCTCGCAGCAGAGCCGCGATGTCCACGTCCAGATCATCGGGCACCGCCGGCGCGCGGAAGAGCGGACAGTGGGCCCGGTACATACACCAGTCACAGTGGCGACCCGGGTTGACATCGAAGTCCTCTAGCTCTATGCGCACGATCACGTCCTGTATCTCTTCTCGCTTCGCGGCGAGGAACTCCTCGCTTTGCGTGAGCTGCATCTCGTAGTCGTGCAGCAAGTAGAGCAGTGTCGTAGTCACTTCCCGACCGGGATAGAGTCGGTCGGCCGCCATCCGGTAGATGGCGAGCTGCGCGTCGTTCTCGACGTCCTTCTGCGGAGGCATTCTGCGACTCGTCTTGTAGTCGATTATTTCCAGTCGCTTGTCCGGCAGGACGTCGACGCGGTCGATGCGACCGGTGAGCGTATGTCCATCCCCGAATGGTATCGTAAAGAACTGCTCCGTGGCCGCCGTTGCCCGGCCCTCCTCGGGTACGGCGTGTCCCTCGTAGTGCCGCCTCAGCATCTGCACGCCGTCCTCGAAGTATGGCTGCCGGTCCTGCCCCGCAACCTCCTCTTCCCGTGCGCGCCACGCCCGCACGAACGCTTCGATCACCTGCTCCAGGTCGGGGCGCCGCAGATGGCGCGGATCGTACATGAAGTTCAATGCCTCGTGTACCGACGCGCCGAAGTGTAGCGCCGCGGGTGTGGGAACCGCGATCCGGTCCACATATTGAAGCTTATACTGCTGGGGGCAGGTTTGATATCTCGCAAATCGCGAGTAGCTAATCCGCATCGCCTGCATCCTCCGATGGAGGTTCGGACTGCTCTGCCTCTCCGACGTATAGGGCGCGCTTGAGCAAGAAGTGGCGCTCCGTCCACTGCCTTCCTTGCTCCCGTGCGGCCCTGATCTGGCTGAGGAACATATTGACCTTCGCGTCCAGATCCTCGGCATGGTGGAGTGCGATGGCTTCGGCGGTCATCGGGAGCTTGGGTGAGCCGAAATCGGCGGTTCCGTGGTGGCTGAGGATCATATGGCTTAGGCGCAGCTTCAACTCCTCGGGAAACCCCTCGATTCGGTCGGCGCGGGAGCGCACCATCCGCTCTCCCAGAGCGAGATGGCCGAGCAGCTGGCCAGCGTCGCTGTAATCGAAGGCTGTCTGCCAGGTGAGCTCCTCCGTCTTCCCGACATCGTGGAGTATCGCCCCCGTCAGCAGCAGATCGCGGTCGAGATCGGGGAACATCTCAGCGACTTTCGTGCACAGTTCGACGACCTCCGCCGTATGTTCGCACAGTCCGCCGACGTACGCGTGGTGGAGCGTCTTCGCTCCCGGTGCTGTGCGAAAGCGCTCGCGGAATGCGTCGTCCCGGAAGAAGCTCAGCAGCAGCTCCCGCAGATGCTCGTTCCCCACCGACTTCACCACCTCCGCCAGCTCCTTCTCCAGCGCGTCGATATCCTTTGCGCTCTGCGGCAGGAACTCGCGAGGGTCCGCCTCCTCGGACGGCACGAACCGCACCTGTTCCAGGCGAAGCTGAAGCTCGTTGCGGAACGTCTCAGTTGCGCCTTCCACGGCAACGACGCTGCCCTGCTCGAACCCCTCTGCAACCGACTCCGCGTCTTCCCACACTCGCGCGACGACGCGCCGGCCGCTCTGATCCATGAGCGTCAGGTCGAGGAACTTCTTCCCCGTCCTTGCTTCCCGCAGTTCCTTCCGCGCCACCAGAAAACGCCCCACGACTTTCTGGCCTGGCTGCAGTTCGGCTATCTTCCCTATAGACACCGATCGCCTCCTAGTAGCGTCGCACGACCCGACACCCTGCATAGTATTTCGACAGAATGCGGCGGTAATCCCATCCCTCGTCGGCAAGCCCCGCGGCGCCCACCTGGCACATGCCGACCTGGTGGCCCCAACCGGCTCCCCAGATGACGAATGCCACCGGCAGTTCGTCTCCTTCCCTGACCGCGGATACTGCCAGAGAGGCGGAGTTGAGGTTCCCCAGCACGCGCCGGATCTTGGCCGGGCCGCGCACCCGATAGAGCTTCCGGCTGCCAATCACCGTGAGTTCCCGGGCCATGCCGGAGCGCCCGCGGTCGGTCACGCGGAGGTCGAGGAGCTTCCCGAAATCTCCCATTTCGGCTTGTATAGTCTTGCGCAGCTCCTCCCGCGGAGTGATCGACCACCAACGTATCTTGCTGGAGCTGGCGTACGCAGGCTGGTTGCAGTTCACCGGCGGCGCATACTTGAGGTAGACTTCGAGCTGGTCCTGCGAAAGCGGGAACTCGAGGCCCACTCGCTCGCGATCGAAGTCGGGCCCGCCTCGAAGGTATGGTACAGGTTTCTCACCGGGCCAGTAGTCCTCATTGCTGGCAGTGTGCCCTCCGCAGGTCGATGAGTAGAGCGTATCCGCGAGTCGACCCTCGTACTCCAATACCTCGCCCCATGTTTCGGCGACTGCCCGGTCCGTACTCGCCGCCTCACTCGTGGCCCCGCCGTAGACCTGGCAGTGTTGCCCCGCGCACAGGTCAAAGCCATCGGAGCGGTGGCGCCCAGCGTTGATCAGCGCCTGGCCCCGCGCCGCCACCGCCTGCGCTTTAAGGGCCGCCAGGGGATAGGTAACCGGCATCTCCGACGGCACGACTCCGCGCAGATACGTCTCAATGTCGACCAGGTTCACCGCGGCAAGCTCGCCGGCTCTATCGCGGCGCACCTCCAGTATGCCGCGGTATTCGCGATCTGTGATCTCGTCCCAGTGGCCCTCGACGCCGTGCAGGGCCACAAGACCGTCCTCCGGCGGCAGCAGCCGTAGTCCGTGGTCCACGGTCCAGCTCTCAGACTCGGCCTCGCTGCTGAGGCGGAGACGATGGGACACGGTGCGCACCGTCCATACCTGTCCCGGCGGTGCCCAGGCAATGACGCGCTCGCCGCGCAGGGCCTGGATGGTTACGCCGGCCGGTCCGGAAAAAGAGATGCTCCCACGGTGCTGGAGCAGCCCGATGCGGATCTTCGGCAGCTCGCCGGCGGCCCACTCCGGCTGTCCTGCGACAAAGACGAGCAACGCCACGAGGACCCACTTGAAGCGAAATCCCATGCGCCCCCTTGCCTTCCACAGCCGCCGCGACTAATCTAGCATGAAGGCACAAGCCGCGTCAACGCAGGCAGGCTGCTGGGGTCTGCTCGGCATCGCCGGGATGCACCGGAACTCGCCGGGGTACTTACAGCCGTAGTAAGAGGGATTGCCCCCCGGCCGGGGTTATGCTAGCATAGCTCAGTGCTTCCTCCCGAGATTCCTACTGAATGCGCGGGCGGTATGTCGGCCTGGTCGCGCAACCCGGCCGGCATCGGAATCAACGAAAGCTGATCTGAGCTGTCGAGGCAGGGGGGAGACGGATGAATGCGGCGGGCGAGAAGCCGGGCAGGGGATACTACGCGTGTCGGAACTGCGGACGGGTGATCTACCTGAAGAGGGACGGCGAGGCGCTGCCGGTGTGCCCCGAGTGCAACGGCGAGCAGTGGGAGAAGCTCAGTTGATCTCACAGGAGGCGAACGGTCTGTGACGCGTACGCCCACCTCGCGCCGGGCGCAGGAGTAACGCAACGCAAGCGGGGTGGTCGGCAGAGTTGCACGTTGGGAAGCCGGTCCACGCGGTGCCGACTTCCGCCTTCGGCGGTTCCTGTGCCCAACGGAGCGGACTCCGGAGCGCTTGCCTACACCGGTTCCCGGCACGCCCACACCGGTTCGGGAGCTGCCCCACGGCAACCATGTCCACGGGCCGCCGGAGGAGGGAGCCCGGCTGGCGTCGAAACGAACCTGCACCGGAGAGGAGTAACCTAGCACCGATGGCGGACAACGCGTCCCGCAAAAGCGCGGAAGAGCAAGACCAGGAGAGGAAGGGGAGACTCGGCTACGAGGACCTATCCATGAACGTCGTGGCCGCGTCGGCCACCGCGGAACGCAGTGAGGCCGGACGACGCGCTGGCGGGCGCTGGCTGATCGTGATCGGCGTGCTCGCAGCGGCTGCCGCTGTGTTCTTCGGCGCCCGGACGATTGGGAATGCACCGCCCGGACGAGAGGCGGAGGCGAAGCTCCGAGAGAAGCTTCGAGAACTGCCGGCATGGCAGTCCGGTGTTGTGTTGGAGACACAGTATCTGGCCGGCGATCGGGTGCGGATCGGAGTCTCGCCCCGGCTATCCACCGCGAAGGAACAACATCGGGAGCAGATCCGGGAAGCCACGAAGCAGGTCATGGAGGTGGTCATCGAGGAGCGTCCTCACCGCGACCTGTTCATCGACGGATATCAGGGCGACGAGAAAGTCGTCCGAGCCGAGTACCGCCATAAGAGCACACTGATCGGACCCGGCGGCGAGCACCTTCCTGACATTGTTGTGCGCGTCGAGGGCGATCCTGCTGGCGGCATAGGGGAGGCGTTCGGCCGTTCCGGGAGACCTGCCGTGGGCCGGTAGGTTGTCCCCGTGCCGGCTGGATCCAGGGCCCGCCTAAGGCGGGCCTTTTTCGCGTAGACCGGCGGCCCCGTCCGCTTTTCGCCCGTTCTGTGGAACAAAGGGCCTGTACGTATCGACCTCAGAACTGCCATCTTCTGTCATCAGAGCGACGATGAGCGGCACTGCTCGGGCGGGTACAGCGGATTCCGTGCCCGCCTGCCACACAGGGGTTTCGATGCTGGATGCCCTGGCGCGCGTCGCGCGTCAGGTCGCTCTCTATGGCCCTGCACACCGCGTCTCCGAAGTCGCTCTCGAGAGAGCCTGTCGGGAGCTGGCCGGCGCCGCCGGGGGCCAGAGACTTGAGATTCGTGCCCAGCAGGATGGGCTCGTGCTGAACGGTGAGCAGCTGGGCGCGGGCAACCCGAACGTGGTGCGGTTCCACACCTCCATGCGGGACCGCCTCATCACTGCCATTGAGTTCGGCCCTCGCGTGCGCTCGGACGACTTGGGGCGCCTCCTGGAAATCCTCTCCGAGGAGCCTGAGGACGTGCTGTCGCGCGGAGGGGCCGTCGTACTCTTCGGCCACGATGGCGGTTGCAGCATCCGAATCGAGGAGTTTGACTTCACCAAAGAACTCCTTGTGTCGGAGACTGCGTGGCGTCAGCTCCAGTCGACGATGATGTCGGAAGAAGCGGGCGGGCTCCGCGAAGTCATCTCCTCGTGCGCGGAGAGCCTGACTCCCTCGGGTGAAGAGAGCCGGCCCGGCGAGGCCGGGCTCGCGGTCGGCGATCTGGAGGAAGATATCGGGGAGCACGGAGCCCCCGAGGCGGTGGTGTCGGCGGCGATCGCTCGGCTGATACAGCGATCTGGGGAGAACGCCTGCCTCGGCGACGAGGAAAGCTGGCGCGCCTGGCAGGAGGAGATGGCTCGGCGGCTTGGGGCACTCAGTCCGACGTGGCGGGCGCGCATCTTCCGCGCCGCCGCGGAGCCATGCGGCGATTGCCCCGACATGCTCGCATGCATCGCTGGCGAATTGGACGCCGCGGACTGCGTGTCACTCGTGCTCGACCACCCGGACTCCATTCAGGCAGAGAAATCCGCGGGATTGGCGGTTGCCTTGGGGCGCATCATGGCCGACGCGGGTCGCAGAGCTGAGATAGAAGCGCTCCTCCACCATCGGGCATTGGCGGGCGGCGTGTCGGAAGAGGTGTACCAGAATGTGGTCGGCCTGCTCGTCTCGCGGGTGAGCGGGGTGGCTCGGACAGAACCTACGAACGTTATGTCCAACTCGCGTGCAGAAGACGCCACTGAGCGAGATCCAGTGGGGGGCGAGCAGGACCTACAGGACCTGATGGCCACCATGGAGCCACAGGCGGTGCGGTGGTCGCGCTTGCAGATGCTGGGTGAGGTGCTGCATACGGAGCTGACCGTCCGGCAATACGGGACCGTGATCAGCTTGCTCACCAAGGCTGCGGAGGAATGCAGCGCACTCGGCGACGCCGACGGGCTGCTGTCGGTCCTCTCTTCCCTCCGGCAGGAGGCGCGACAGGGCTCCGATCAAGACGCGTCGCGACGGGTTGTGGCCGGCAGCGCGCTTGCACGGGCCGGCAGCGAGGAAACAATCACGTGCCTTATCAGTCTCTTTGAGGATGCCTCTGCCGAGGCGAGGCGTGAAGTCATCGCAGCCCTCGGCCTGCTGGGAGAGTCCGGGATGGACGCGTTGGTGAAGATCGCAGAGACGGGGGCAGAAGGCGACCTCCGATCGATCGTCGACACGATGCTCGGGAATGACGCGCCGGTCTTCCTCCACCTCCGGGAGATCATATCGCAGGCCCACGGCGACAGGGCGAGAGAGCTGTTGGATGTCGTGATCGACAAGGCGCGCACGGTAACGGAGATCACGATGGCGACGCGAGACGCAGACACCGCCGCCCAGCTCGAACTCGTCCGCCTGGTCGCAGCGAAGCGCAGGACCGATTCAGCAGACGTGCTGATCTCGCTTCTGTCGGACTGCCCCCTGACAGTGCGGCTTGCGGCAATCGACGGGCTCGCAGAGCTCCGGGCAGAGGCCGGTGTACCTGTGCTCTGCGACATCGTTGCCGTCGAGAACGACTTCGGCGACGGAGCGCGGCTGCGAGAGGCCGCAATCCGGGCATTGGGGGCCATCGGCTCCGGAAGGGCCGTTCCGGCGCTGTGCGAAGTCCTTCAGCGCGGCGCGTTCCTGCGCATGCTGGGCAGCCCGCGCCCGCGGGTGGCCGCGGCGGAGGCGCTGGGAATATTGGGCGGGCCCGACGCGCGATTCGCGCTCGAGCAGGGAACCCGCAGTATGCACCGGGCGGTGCGAGAGGCGTGTCAGAGCGCCCTTGCCCGCCTGCGGGCCAGAGAGATCCGTCCTGCCGAGGGGAGGCGACATGCTCGCTGAGCCGTTGAGTCCGAGCCCCGAGGCAGCCCGCGCCAGCGCCGAGCGGACAGTCGCCGCAATCGCGCGCGCCATGAAGAACGTGAGCTTCTACGAAGTCACACACCCGGTTGTCAAGCAGGTATTGGGCGAGGCGGTGTCGGGCCTCGGAGAGCACCTCGAGGGTCGTCCTGAGTTCGTCCTGAAGTTCACCAATGGCTACGTCGTGGTTCAGGACACCCCGGTGCTGAGCCAGAACGCATCCATAGGAAACCTGGTCGGCGCCTGCCACCGGCGCGGGGCCGACACGATAGTGTTCAGGCGCGGCGTCGATGAAGACGAACTGTCACACTTGGTGGAAGTATTGGCGACAGATCCCGGAGATGTCGAGGCCGGCGGCGGTGTGGGAGAAGCGCTGCTGGCGAGGGGCGTGCGGCGCATCGCGGTGCACAAGCTCGTTTCCCCGGGAAAGGACGACGGCGCCGACGACCCCTCCGGCTGGCGGTGGATGTACAGCACGGCGCTCGACGTGCTGCGCGGAGCGGCGGCCGAGGTGCGCACCGGTCGCCCAATCGATACCGACAGCGTGCAGTCGAGCGTGCGCGAAATCGTGGACGATATCATGGGGGATCGCTCCATCGTCTATAACCTCAACTGGATGAAGGGCATGGATGAGTATACCTTCATCCATGCGCTCCATATCTGCATTCTCGGAATCGAGCTGGGACGCGACGCGGGGCTGCCCAGGGAGCGGCTCGAGCAGCTCGGCACCGCCATGCTGCTCCACGACGTCGGCAAGATATTCGTCCCTCTCGAGATCTTGCGCAAACCGACGAAGCTGGAGTCCAACGAGTTTGCCGTGATGAGCCGGCACCCTGTAGACGGCGCGCTGGTCCTCGCCCGTGAGGATGATCTGCCGCCCGAGGCGGCCCTGGTGGCGTTCGAGCACCACATCCACTTGAACTACAGCGGTTACCCGAAGATGCCCCGCCTAAGGCCGCTCAACATGTACAGCCTCATGACTAGCATCGCCGACGTCTACGACGCCCTTACCACGATGCGTCCCTATCGGCCTCCACTGGCCCCCCATACCGCGGTCTCAGTCATGCGAGACCAGTACGCCGGCCGCCTGGAGCCCAGGCTGCTGGAGCGGTTCATCAAGATGCTGGGCCCGTTTCCATGGGGCACTCTCCTGCGCCTGCGAGACGGCCGCCTCCTGGTCGTCACTCGGCCGAACCCCGAGGCCCCGGAGAATCCTCTCTCCCGCGTCATCGACGTCCAGAGTGGGGTGCCAACGGTGTCGCAGGAAGAGGTCTCCCTTCTCGAAGTGACGAGGGGAAGGGAGGGTATCACCGTCGTGGACCCAGTGGCGCTCGGGCTCGACCTCACAGCGCTCCTGCATCGAAAAGTGGTCGGCGGCGGCGCGGAGACCGACGACTAGAGAGTCAGCAGATCTGTTCGAAGCTGCGAGGTCCGAGCGCGCCGTCCCGCTGGGTGGAATGTGTCACCGCGCTGTATCCTCGGCTGTTCCCGCGGCAGCTTCAGGGCGAGGCACCCTTTCGACGGTCACCGCGGTGACGAACGCGTCCCGCTTGCTGCCCTTCGCGTTGATGCGGAAGTCGTAGCCGCCGCGGTTTGCGAAGTTCACGTCCGACAAGTCGAAGCGGTACCTATGCCAGCCGTACCCCGGGTCCACCCACTGCCAGCGCGTGAAGCGGTAGCCGTCGACGGCGTCATACATGATGTTGAAGCCGAGTTTCCCCGCGCCCATTGGACATCCCTGGCACTCGACCGTGATTGCCACGCGCGTCGCCCCGCGGTTGAAGTAGAGCCATCTGTCGGCCACGTCGAAATAGATCCACGGGTTGTCCAGCTCTGCCTCTCCCCTCCGGGACGTCATGTGGGTACACACCGCTGCCCTGCCCTCCACCTGCCCCTCCGTCACAGCGCCTCCTCGCAGACCGCGGAGACGGCGATTGTAGAGGCCGAACTCGGGCCGATCCGCCATCGAGTAGTCGGCGTAGACCATCGGCAACTCGGACAGCTCGGGGCCGAGACGGGCTGCAAGGACGTCCCGGCGCGTCGGCGGCCCGGCCTTCGCGATCTCATCTGGGGCCAACCCCCGGACCACCACCGGTTTGGGACCGATTCGCACGGTCACTGCCGGGGTCGCCGGCTCTTCGGCCTCGGCTGAGCCGCCCGGGGCCCCAGGGACCAGAGTCGCCTCGGCGGCGGGAGCGATGTCGCTGATGGGCACCTCGCGCCTCTCCGGGCTCCACACCACCACCGCAGGCCCCGTCGCGCTCTCGAACTCGAGCGCCCACAGCTCCGGCCCCAATGTCAGGTAACCCCGATAGCTCGACCCTTCGAGCCCCATGGTGAGCTCGCTCGTCACGGCTTCCGCGGGAAGATAGCAGCGTTCCACGCCGAAGGACCAAGCGAGGAAGTAATAGACGGCCCACAGGTCGGGTGTGATACCTTCTCCGCCGCCGAGCACCCATGCACGACGGTTCTGTTCCACTTCGCCCCGGCCGAGCACGTCCTGGGTGAGGACGGCCAAGGGAAGAGCAACGCGGGAGAGATCGCTCTCACCACCGGGCAGGTAGAAGCCGAGCACGTCACACGAAGCGCACGCTGGCGATCCCAGTAGGCGATCGGCGGCTGCGACATCCAGGTATCCCGCCTCCGGGACGATGACGCGCGCGGCAGCGTCGACCTGCCGCGCCTGGCGCGCTGCCGCGTCCAGGAGGCGGAGATACTCCCGGCGCGCCCCCCGGAAGTTGCGTACATTCGGCTGTTTGCGCACTTGCCAGTAGCGGACGCGGCCTCGGAAGTGAGAGAGCGCGGCGCGGACGTAGCGCTCCCACACGTCGAAGGAGCGGGGGATCGAGCGGCTCAGCTTGTCTGGAGGGACGCCCCACCTCGGATCGACGGCCCACTCCGCGCAAGGACCGAGGACGAGGACCACCTCGAAGCCGCGAGCCAGCGCGGCATCAACGGCTGCGTCGTACTCCTGCCACTGGAAGCGTCCGGACTCCGGCTCGACGCGATTCCAGTCCAGGGGCATCCGGATGCTGCGGACGCCGGCAGTCGACAGCCGCGCCAACTCCTGCGTGCGCTGCTCGCGAGAGAGGCGAATCAGGTCGAGGTTTGCACCCAGCACGGGAGCTGAGGAGGCAAAGCCGGGCGCCGCGACCCCCGCCACACCCCAGGCCAGCGCAATGATCAAGAAGGGAAGCCGAGCCCGAGGGCCCGGCTCCTCGTTCCGCGTCGACAGAAGCGACCTCACCGCTCTTGAAGTTGCTCGTTCACAATGCGCTTCGCCTCTGCCATGGAGAGCCACACGCCCTGCTCTCGGAACGTCATCCACCTCAGGTATCCGGACAGCGACATGTAGTTGCTCTCGGGGGTCCACGGCGTGAGGCCGGTTACGTTCGGATAGGCCGCGGCCTCCGCCGAAGGCGCCGCGAGCGCAACCAGCATTCCGAGCAGCGCAAGTACGGTGAGCGAAAAAGCGACCTTGGACATCTCGCCACCTCCCCTTTCTAGCTCTGCAAGCTGCCTACCAGGCTCCACGGTTCGGCGCCCTCGGTTTGCCTCCTGCCGACCCGCTACCGGTGTTTGGGGAATCTGGCGCGCACTGTGAGGGCCTTGCGCGCGTCCAGCTCCAGCGTCCCCCCAAGCTCTTCTTCGACCAGGCCCTTGACCACCTTCAGCCCCAGCCCCGACGCCGACTCGAGGTCGAAGTCCTTCTTGAGCCCGACCCCATTGTCCTTCACTTCAATCACCACATCGCCGCCACCCTCCGCCAGGTTGACCAAGATGCGCCCCCGCTCAACCGTCGACAAACCGTGGCGTACTGCGTTGTCCACCAACTCGCTCAGGATCATCGCCACGTTTGTGGCCTGCTGAGAGGGAAGCTTGACCCGCGCGCCCGAAACTCGCGTTTCGATCCTCTTCTCCGGCGCGGCCGTCTGACAGGAGAGCTGTACGATCTGCCGCGCCGCCTGCTTGATGTCGACGAGTTCGAGTTCTCGCGCCCGCGTCATGTCGTGGACGACAGCGACGCTTTGGAGACGAGCAATGCCTCTCCTCAGAGCCTCCTCCTTCGGCCGCGCAGAAGGCGATTCCAGCTCCATGCGCAGCAACCCCGCCACCGCCTGCAGCGTATTGCGCATGCGGTGGTTGATCTCGCCCATCATGGCCGTGAGGAACTGCGCCCGCTCTTGAGCTTCCTCGTAGAGCCGCGCGTTCTCGATGGCCACCGCCGCGCTGTTCGCCAGCGACATGACGAGGTCCCTGTCGTCTTCGGTGAAGTCGCGGGCCGACCGACGGTAGAGGTTGATCACGCCGACCGTGCGGCCGCGCGCTATGAGCGGCGCGCAGATCGCCGCGCGCAGCCCTCGCTCCCGCGCCGACACTCGGTGTTTGAAGCGCCCGTCGCGGCGGATGTCCGCGCTCGTCAAAGGAACACCCGACTGCGCCGCGCGCCCCGCCAACCCTTCACCTGGTTTGAGCGGGGTATACAGAGCATGATCAGGACGCAGACCGCGCGCGGCCTTCATGATGAGTTCCTTGCTCTCGGGGTCTACCAGCATCAGGGAGCAGACCTGTGCGTCGAGCAGCTCGGCGGCCGAGTCGAGCACGCGCTCCAGCGTCTGTGTCAGCTCCAGCGACGACGCCAGGCTCTGCGACACCGCGAACAGATTGCTGAGCTGATTGAGGTGCCGCACGACATCTTGGTACAGGCTCGCGCTCTGCAGCGCGAGGGCGGTCTGATTTGCGTAGGCGGACAGCAGCGCCAGAACATGAGAGGGGAAGTTGCGGGGGCGGTCGTCGCCGACCACGAGCAGACCTCGAAGCCCCTGCTGCGCGCTCATCGGCACGCAGAGCAGAGACCGAACCCCCATCCACTTCACCAGCGGATCTTCCGTGCATCCCTCTTGCTGCGCGTCCACTACCGTTTGAGGAACCCCTGCGGCCAGCGCCTCACCACCGATATGAGCGCCGGCGGGGAGCGGGCCTTGAATGGGTTCTGACACTCCCCGGTGGCCCTCGGGAATCGGGCTGCAGCAGCCCTCTTCGTCCGCAAGGAAGAGCGCAACCCGAGGAACGTCGAGTGCCTTTGCGGCGGCGTCGGCCATAGTGGCGGCGATCCGCTCCACGTCGAGCGTCGACGAAATGCGAGTGCTGACCCACGTCAGATCGGCCATCTCCAGCAGCCGCCGCTGCATGGTCTCCACGAGCTGCAGGTTCTCGATGGCAACGGCCGCCTGCACCGCGTACGCGGTCATCATCTGACGCTGCGTTGACGTGAAAGCGTTTGGCTTGCGGTCGAGCAGTAGCAGCGCACCCACCGCGTCGCCCCGGATCGTTAGCGCGAGGCCGAGCGCGCTCTGGATCCCTGTCTCCCGCGGCACTCCTCCCGGGCTCCGGCCGCACCTGCCAGTGCGCCACAGCGTCTCGCCCAGAGGCTGAGCCCGCGCTTCATCGGCCAGCTCTCGCAGGGCGCGGGCGACGCGGGGATCGTCGGCCGGTGCGTCGCCCGCCGAAGCGCGCAACTCGAGATCGCCTTCGGCTTCGCCCAAGTATAGCAGACAGGCGTCTGCACGCACCACCTCGCAGGTCGATCGGCAGATCAGCTCGAGCAGCTCCTCCAGGCTCAAAGCAGACCCCAGAGCGAAGCCGAGCTCTGAGGTGGAGCGGTGCTGCACCTCGGCGAGCTGCCGCTTATCTGCAGCCAGCGAGAGAGCGCGCAGGGCCGCCCCAACCTGCTGCGCCAGTGCGGCAAGTAGATCGATGCGCTCGTGCCCGAAGTCCCCATCGTGTACGCTGAGGGCCCCGATCCAGCGGCGCCCGCTGCGCGCGCGCACAAACACCCCAGAGGCGGCACCGACGTTCGCCAGCACAGCCGCGTGCTCGGGGCGGTCTGGTGAAAGAAGGAGAACCGGCGGGACTGCTCCGTCGCGCTGTCGCCAGAAGCCTGCCTCGGCCCGGAGCGTCTTGGCGCCAGCGCCCAGGCGCACGCCTCGGATAGAGGTCGCCGCGAGAATGCCGCCCGGCTGCTGTTCCCACCACACAGCGCTGGTGGCACCGCAGAGCCGCAGCGCCGCGTCTGT
>Ga0180438_10004197_pt1 | contig 20915 bp, 17 predicted proteins | sample SS_ome_12_FD_132455 | JGI IMG/M metagenome (GOLD analysis project Ga0180438, IMG submission 132455) | Hypersaline lake sediment archaeal communities from the Salton Sea, California, USA - SS_3_D_2 metaG | ecosystem: Environmental > Aquatic > Non-marine Saline and Alkaline > Hypersaline >... | reverse complement strand
GACGGATAATCGGGGGGTGGACGTCGCCTTGGAACTGATCGGCCTGCCGCAGACCATCCAGCAGGCGCTGCAAGTGCTGGGCGTGGCCGGCCGTGCCGTGGTCGTAGGCATCACTGACAAGCCCGTCACCATAGACGCTTATCGCCAGTTGATCGGCAAGGAAGCCGCGATCATGGGCGCGGACGATCACTTGCTGTCGGAGCTGCCGCTGCTGATCGAGCTCGTGCGGCGGGGCAAGCTCGATCTGTCCGCTGTGATCACTGGCACGGTGCCGCTCGATGCCGACGCCGTCAACGCCGTCCTGGATCAACTGGCTCGCTTTGGACCCGGCGTTCGCACCGTCATCGTGCCCTAGCTTCGCGCTGCGCTGCTGGCAGCCTTGTCCAGGGGGCACTTGCAGGCGATGCCCTCTCCTGCGCGTTCGGCCCAGCACTGGTTGGCGGAGATGCACGACGAGCGTTCCTGCATGCCGGCGCGCAAGCGGTTGGGCAGGTCCGGCTCGCAGATGAGCGGGCGTGACAGGGATATGAAGTCGGCGTCGCCCGAGGCCAGCACATCCTCCATCATGGTACGCGACCGGAAACCCCCGACGAGGATCAGTGGCAATGGGGTCACCTGGCGCGCCTCGTGAGCCCAGGGCCGGAAGTACGCCTCACTGTCCTCACTGAGCCGCCCCCTGCGACTGCTGCTCCTGCTGTCGCCCGCAAACCCAGCGCTTATTTCCACCCCATCAATCCCCCAAGAGGCCAGCGACTCCACAACCTTCAGCCCTTCCTCCAGGGACAAGCCACCATCAGCAGCGTCTGCGATGCCCAGTTTGATCAACAGCGGAAAGTCAGCTCCCACCTGTTGGCGCACGGCATGGCACACCGTTCGAAGGAAGCGCGTGCGGCCGTCCCAATCGCCACCCCACTCATCCTCGCGCCTGTTGATCAGTGGCGAAAGGAACTGGCTGACCAGGTAGCCGTGCGCACCGTGCAATTGCACGCCGTCAAAACCGGCATCCTTGGCCCTGCGGGCCGCCTGAGCGTAGGCCTCGATGCACTGCGCGATCTCCTCTGCCGTCATCTCGCGGGCCGGTTGGCTGAGATAAGGGGCAGTGACGCTCGAGGGCGCGATGGTGGCCTCCGCAGCGTCACGGCTGCACTGCATGCCCCCGTGGTTGATCTGCGGCACCACCAGACCTCCTTCACGATGCACAGCATCTGCCAGCTCTGCAAGGCTCGGGACGAGCTCATCGGAGAAGATGCCGGTCATCTCGGGATGGGCCTTGCCCGATGGGTGGACATACATGTGCCCGCTGATGATCAGTCCCACCCCGCCGCGCGCCAACGCGCGATACAGCTGTTTGAGCTGTGCTCTAGGCACGCCGTTCTCGTCGGCCATGCGTTCGGCGGTGGCGGAGCGGACCAGACGGTTGGGCAGCTGCAGTTGGCCGACCTTTCCTGGTTCAAAGAGCATTTCGTGGATCCTCCGGGAGACGGGATGGCAGCGCGGTGGCTAGGATACGTCAACCAGCGTGGACAGGTGCTCGATCATGTGCTGGGCTACGCGTTCATCGTCAAAGGACAGCTCGATCGCGCCCTCTGGACAGACGCTGACGCAGCGCCCGCAGCCGCGGCAGGCGTCGCTGTGCACCGCGCGGCCGTTCACCAGGTGGATGGCATCGACGAAGCAGATCCCCTCAGTGCAGGCACTGCATCCCACGCAGCGGTCGGTGACCGTTACAGTAACGCCGGGCAGGGCGCGTACTTTGCCGCCAATCTCGGGTGCAATGCTTGGCAGCATGCGCCACAGGCAGCAGCAAGGACAGCAGTTGCAGATGGTGAGCAGCTTCTCACCTGGGCCCACGCCCAGCCACACCGTGTCCAGTTTGTTGCGCCCGACGAGGTGTACCAATCCCGCCTCCCGGCAACGGCGCACGTGCTCGCGGGCTTCCTCCTTGCTCACCAGGCGACCCAGTTTGGGGTTGATCTGCAGCACCGCCTCACCGAGGAAGAGGCAGCCCAGCTCGATAGGATAGTCCTGGCACTGTTCCGCCTGGCGGCAGATGCAGCGGTCCATGATCCAATGGTAGTTGGCCTTTTCGACAAAGTGGTCGACGACCTGGGCTGGCAGGACCGTGCTCGGCGGCGCCTCGACGGACTCGTTGACGGTGACCACACGGTTCGAGGGCACGTAGTACAGATCGTCGTCCTCAAACAACCAGCGGTCGACCAAACGGCCGATGACCGGCCAGTTGGTTAGCCTGGCCAGCACAAAGCGGGAAGGGAAGGTCTTTTCGATCAGTTTGACGAACCAAACTGGTCTGGCCATAGCGCTCACTGATCCTGGATAAAAGCCTGTGTGATCATGTACTGGGCAAAGAAGTAGGTAACGATGGTCAAAAAGCGATGGCCGGGTATGGGCATCAGGAACTTGTTGATGGCGACCACAGAGTCGGAAAGCATAAAGGCCACCGCGCCCACAGCCAGGCTGGTGCTCTTGGTTGCCCTCAGTACGCCCAGGATGCCCATGGCCGTGATCACAACGATGTAGACAAAGACCGGGAGCGCTAAGTCGCCCAGACCGGGACGCAGGATCAGCGCCAAAGCCAGCGAGTAGGCGATGAGCAGGCCTGCCAGTGGGAGCCGCGACCTCTGTGCTTGGAACCCTCGAGCGAAGGTGATCACGTAGACAAGCTGAGCCACCAGGAACAAGCCTAGGCCGAGGACAAAGTAGTCACCTCCATACAGGTCGTTCAAGCCCAAGGCCGCGTCGCCAGCTGCAGAGAACAACAGTGCCACCGAAAGCAGCTTCCCGGTGAGGTCTGGCACACTGATCGCTGCCAAAAGGGCCAGGCTCAGCGCCGGGATGGTCTTGATCACCCATCCCCAGGGGTGGGGATAAAAAACGAGCGAGACCACGAACAACAGTGCAAAGCCAAAGAAGGCAAAACGCAGCACGCGCTGCTGCCCAGTCATGTTTCCGCCTCCTCCAAGGTAGTGGTGCTTCTGCTGCCACTACACTACGGCGCGTAGCCGTTGGCGCGGTACCATGTAACTGCCTTGCGCAGTGTCTCCCGGGCCGGGGTCTGCGGCAGACCCAGCTCGTTGACTGCCTTGCTCACGTCAAAGTGCATCCATTTGTTCGACTGCCGCGCCTCCTCTGGAGTCGCCCAAGGTGTGTAGCTCGGAATCAGCCGCCCCAATGCCGCGTCCACATAGGACCAGGCCTGTACCACGGCAGATGGGACTCGGATGCGCACAGGAGGAAGGCCCGAAACCTCGGACAGGATATCGAGAAAGCCCTTCAGGGTCAGGTTCTCACCGCCCAGAAGATAGCGTTCGCCAATCCGCCCGCGTTCGGCAGCCAGCAGATGGCCCGCCGCAACGTCTTCCGCATCTACGATGTTGATGCCGGTGTCCACATACGCGGGCATCCGCCCATTCAAATAGTCCACGATGATCCTGCCGGTAGGGGTGGGTCGATAGTCGCCTTCGCCCATGGGGCTCGTTGGATTGACAATGACCACTGGCAAGCCTTGCTTGACAAACTCGCAGGCCACCTCCTCGGACAGGAACTTGGAGCGGGCGTAGTGGCCGTACATATCGGCCAGCGTGCTGGGCGTTTCCTCGTTGGCCGGCGAGCGATCCCGGTTGACCCCTACGGTGATTACGGAGCTGGTGTGCACGACCCGTTTGATGCCCTCGTCCAGCGCGGCCTGCAGCACGCGCCGCGTGCCCTCGATGTTGACCTGCTGAAAGTCCTCCCAGGGATGGCCGCGGAAGCTGTAGATGGCCGCCAGGTGCAAGACCAAATCACAGCCGGCCATGCCACGGCGCACGCTCCCGTCGTCGCGCACGTCGCCATCGATGCGCTCGATGGCCAGACCTTCGATCTGGCGGGTATCGCAACCGGGCAGGACGAGTGCGCGGACCTGGTGCCCGGCATCAAGCAGCTGCCTGACGACCGTGGCACCGATAAATCCAGTCGCTCCAGTGACAAATGCACGCATCGGGTCTCCTCCTAGTTGGCCAGCAATGTGCTGGGCAGGCAATGACCTGTACTTGAGCCGCAGCCAGACTCAGTGCCGGAAGCGAGCGAAATCCGGCTTGCGCTTTTGCAGGAAGGCGTCCATCCCCTCACGGAACTCTTCGCTGCCGTAGATAGCGGTCAACATCTCGATGGCGTAGTTGAAAGAGCCGTACAGCGCATCTGTGCCGTGGTTGAGCGATGCTTTGGAGGCGCGCAGAGCCTGCGGGCTGAGCTCTAGGATGCGGTCGGTCCAGTCCTGCAGTTGGGCCTTGAACTGGTCGTCGGGGACCACCTTGTTGCACCAACCAAAGCGCTCGGCCTCGTGGGCCGGGTAGCGCTGGCAGAGGAAGATGATCTCACGGGCGCGCTTTTCGCCCACGATGCCGGGCAGGAATTGGGAGCCGCCAAAGATGGGGGCGCTGCCCACGGTGGGACCGACCTGGCCGAACACCGCGCTCTCCGCGGCCAGCGTCATGTCGCAGGCCACGTTGATCTCGTTGCCACCGCCCAGGCAGTAGCCTTGCACCGCAGCGATCACCGGCTGCGGGGCTTGGCGGATGCGCAGCAGCAGGTCGGCAAAGCGCCGCAGGAAGAGACGGCCCGTCTCTGGCGTCAGGTCGCGCATCTCACCGATGTCGCCGCCCACGCAAAAGGCTCGCTCTCCTGCCCCGCGGATCACGACGGCGCCCACCGAGCGGTCCTGGCTGGCGTCCTGCAGCGCCTCGTCCATCTCTAGAATGGTCTGCGTACGAAAGGCGTTCAGCAGCTTGGGGCGGTTGAGGGTGATCGTCGCTACGCCATCGCGCTTGTCGTACAGGATGTCGGTGTAGGGCATGGCCTATTCCTCCTGCGGCGGTGAGCTAGCGGTACTCGTAGAACCCCTTGCCCGCCTTGCGCCCCAGGTGCCCGGCCTGCACCATCTTGCGCAGCAGGATCGGGGCGCGGTAGCGGTCGTCCTTGTAGTTGGCGTACATGGCATCCAGGACGTGCAGCACCACATCCAGGCCGATTAGGTCGCCCAACGCCAGCGGTCCCATGGGCAGGTTGTAGCCCAGCTTCATCGCCTTGTCCAGCGCATCCCGCTCGGCAACAACCTCCTGCAGGGCGAAGATGGCCTCGGAGACCAACATGATCCCGACGCGCGTGGTGACAAACCCCGGCAAATCCTTGACCACTACCGGCTCTTTGCCCACCTGCTCGGCAAAGGCGACCACTGCCTCCACCGTCTCCTCGCTGGTCTCCACTGCCTGGATGATTTCGATCAGCTGCATCACCGGTGCCGGATTGAAAAAGTGGATGCCGATGACCCGATCTCGCCGCTGCACCGCCGAGGCGATGGCCGTGATGGGCAGCGAGCTGGTGTTGCTGCCGAGGATGGTTGCAGAGCTCACATGCTGTTCGATGTCGGCGAAGATGGACATCTTGAGCTCCATATCCTCGGGCACCGCTTCGATCACCAGATCCACTTCTGCCAGCGCCTTGCTCAGGTCGGCGGTGTAGTGCACGCGTCCCGCGGCGGCGTCGGCTTCGGCCTGTGTGAGTCGGCCCTTCTCTACACTGCGGCTGAGCAGTTTCTGATGATAGGCCCGCGCCCGCTCCAACTGCTCGGGGATGAGATCATAGCTGGCCGTGTCCAGGCCGGCCACGGCCGTCACATAGGCGATGCCGCTGCCCATCGCCCCGCATCCGATCACTGCCACCTTCTGCATCGTTGCACCTCCGCTCAGGGCCAGGTTCAGGATAGGCGGCCCATCTTGGCATAAATCTGGGTTGGAGTCAAACACATCTGACGTCCGTTTCCGCGTTTTGCTCAGGTGCCAAACAGGCCGTACAATTGATCAGCAGGATCCGGCCCAGTTGTTGCCGCACTGTCTCAAAGCAGCGTGAGGCCCTATGACGCTGATTCACCTGGCTTGTGCCTGGCTGCTGGGTATCTATCTGGGTTCTCTCCTCCAGCTCCCGGTGTGGATGGTGGCAGTGGTCGCCGTGAGCTGTGGCTTGGCCTGCCTTGCCCTGCGTGCCCTTCCCCGTGCCCGTGCCCTTTTCGCTTGCCTCCTTGCCCTGTCGCTTGGCCTCTGGCGCTACGACCTCGCGCGTCCCACGCTGACGCCGGGCCTACTGGCGCAGTACAACGATGGCGGCAGTGTGTCCATCCGCGGTTGGGTGGCCAACGACCCTGTCCCCCAGGACCGAACATCCCAGCTCACGTTGTCGGCGCAGGCTGTTGATGCTGGCGACGGGTGGCTGCCCGTGCACGGCCTGCTGTTGGTGCGCGTGCCCAGCCACGCCTCGTATCAGTATGGGGATGAACTAGAGGTCTGGGGGGAACTACAGACCCCACCAGAGGACGGCGATTTCTCCTACCGCGCATACCTCGCTCGCCAGGGCATACACTCGCTGATCTCCTATCCGAAGATCCGTCTATTGGGACACGGCCAAGGCAAGCCGCTGTTGCAGTGGCTGTATGCCATGAGGCGGCACACACGCGATATCATCGTAGCCATGCTTCCGGAGCCAGAAGCGGCGCTGCTGACAGGCATCCTGGTGGGCAGCGATGAGGGCATACCGCGCGCCCTGATGGACCAGTTCCGCGCCACAGGCACCGCGCACATCATCGCCATCTCTGGTTTCAACATCACGCTGATTGCGGCCTCGCTGGTCCGCGTGTTCACCCGTGTGCTGCAGCGCTACATCGCCCTGGTGGTGGCCATGGCTGTCATCGCGCTGTACACCGTGTTCGTGGGCGCCGAGGCGCCGGTGGTGCGGGCAGCCATCATGGGCGGCCTGTCGGCGTTGGCCGTGATCGTTGGACGGCGCAGTCACGCTCCCACCGCGCTCTTGGCGGCGGCGTGGGCCATGACTGCGTGGCAGCCCTTCACGCTGTGGGATGTTGGGTTCCAGCTGTCGTTTGCCTCCAGCCTGGGGTTGGTCCTCTACGCCGAACCTCTGCAGCGGGCGTGCCAGGCCGTGCTGGTGAGGGTCGTGCCGGAGGCGACGGCGAAGCGGGTCAGCGCGCTGGTGCAGGACGCGCTGTTGACGACAATCGCCGCTATGGTCACTACGCTGCCGCTGATGTTCTACCACTTTGGGCACTTTTCCCCGCTCGGCCTGCTGGCCAACGCGCTGATCCTACCGGTTCAGCCAGCGATCATGTATCTGGGCAGCACAGCAGCAATGCTGGGTTGGGTCTTCCTGCCACTGGCCAAGGGGGTCGGCTGGGCGGCTTGGCTGTTTCTAACCTACACCATCCGTGTCGTGGAGACGACCGCTCAGTGGATCGGTGCCAGCGGTATGGCGACCGCAGTTCACCCTGCCGTGGCCCTGGGCTACTACGCGGCTCTGGCAATGGTCACCATCGGCCGCAGGCCCCGCGTCAACCTGGCGGAAGCCTTGCGCGGTCTGCTGAACAGAGGCACTATGCGCAAAGCGCTGCTGGTCGCTCTAGCGCTGAGCGCCATTCTTGTATGGGTGGCTGTGGCCAGTCTTCCGGATGGCCGCCTACACGTGACGTACCTGGATGTAGGGCAGGGGGACGCAATCCTGGTGCAGACGCCAGCCGGGCACCGCCTGCTGATCGATGGCGGGCCCAGTCCGGCGATGCTGCTCGCTGCGCTGGGCCGGCACCTGCCCTTCTGGGACCGGCGCCTTGATCTGGTGATGCTATCGCACCCCCACGATGACCACCTGCGTGGCTTGCTGAATCTGCCAGAGCGCTACTGGGTGCGCCAAGTGCTGGTAGCTAACTTGTCAGATCCGCCGACGCTGCACCAACAGTGGTGCCAGCAACTCGCAGAAGACGACATCTCGTTGCTGGAGGTGGACCAGCCTATGGAGGTCGATTTCGGTGATGGCGTGTCCATGCGAGTGCTGCCGCCGCAGCCTGTCGTATATGACAGCCTTGACGACACTTCGCTGGTCGTGCGGCTGCGCTGGCGGGAGGCGACGTTCCTGTTCAGCGGCGATCTGGAGGCTGAGGGCGTGCTGCGCCTCCACCGCGACGGGTGCCCGCTGGACTGCACGGTGTTGAAGGTGCCGCACCATGGCAGCGAGGGAGCGGTGACGCAGGAGCTGTTGGCTGCCACCAATGCCCAGCTAGCGGTGATCTCGGTGGGCGCAGAGAACCGCTTTGGCCATCCAGCAGAAGAAACGCTGGCCTGCCTGGGGCAGGCTGGCGTGCGCACGCTGCGCACCGATGTGCACGGCACGGTCGAGATCACGACCGACGGCCAGCGCCTCTGGGTGCGTAACAGCAAAGGGCACTAGCCCCGCCTCTCTTCCCGACACGCTTAGGCCGGCGGCGTTTCCGAGAAGGGCGCTGGCGCCGGGGCACATCGAGAAACTGCTGTCAAATCGAAACCCGGGCTCTGCCGCCCCTGCCCTGTGGGTGGAGCGGGTGGGAACCCGGGTTTGCGCTTCAGTCTCTCAATATGGCGTTTGCTCTCGCTACTCCGCGCAGCGGAAGCCGATGGTACTAAAGCCCTGGTTGGGGTCAAAGCTCTTGCGTGTTGTGGTGCGCTGCAGCTCGCCACCGTCGAACCACGAACCACCGCGCAGGACCTTGTACTGCTCGCCGTAGCGGCTCAGCTCGTAGCGCGTGCCGCGATAGCCCTGATACCAGTCGGCTGTCCACTCCCAAACGTTGCCGGCCATATCGAACACGCCGTCCGGACTGGCACCGTCGGGATAGCTGCCCACCGCGCTGGTGCCGCCCAAGCCGCTCTCCTTGCTGTTGCACTTGGCCGCGTCAAAGGCGTCACCCCACGGATAGGTGCGACCATCGGTGCCGCGTGCAGCCCTTTCCCACTCAAACTCGGTGGGCAGTCGCTTGCCTGCCCACTCGCAGTAGGCCTTGGCATCGTTCCAATTGACCCAGGTCACAGGGTGGTCTGCCGTGCCGTCCGCATAAGTACCATCATCCCAGGTGCGCGGTGGGTTGTGGCCAGTGGCGTCGACAAACTCTTTGTACTCGGCGTTGGTGACCGGGTAGATGTCGACGTTAAAGGCGCTGATGATCAGGTCCTGCTGCGGTGTTTCATCTTCGCTGCCGCTGTCGCTGCCGAGGATAAAGGTACCCCCTTGTATGTAGACCGTGTTGGGCTTGTTGCTGGGCGCCGACGTCGGTGTGGCTGCCGGTCGAGGAGTGCTTGTGGGAACCGGCGTGGCCGTCGGGCCCGCTGGCGTGGGTGATGCTGCCTCCTCGGCGGCAGTTTGCGTTGCCGTTGAGGTGGGCGTCGGTTGTGGTACCGGCGTGTCCGGAGGTGCCTCAGGCGCACACCCAGTCGCCACCACCAAGAGGGTCACCACAATGATCACAGCAAAAAGTGCCCGTGTTCTGTCGCTCATTGTCCCTGTTCTCCTTGCGAAACATGGTCTCATTGGGTTATAATGAACCGCCAATGACGCGATGAAGTATTATAGGGCAGATAGTGGCATTGAACAAAGCTCGTATAGGGATTCGTGGTGTTGCGAAGAATTCTGTTGGCCTCGCTCTTTGTGATCTGCGCATTTGCCATCGCTTGTGCCTATGTTGGCGGCGTGGCTGCACTCACCGACCGTATCGTCCACTGGTTCCGTCCTGGTCCCCAGTTCGCGCCCCCTGGGACCATGGCCGATGCGGAATGGGAACTCTACGCCGAGACCGAGCACTTTCGCTACCATGTGCGACCGGGAGACCATATTCCCAGCTGGGCTATGAAGCTGGCTGAAGACTATCTCGCGGTAGCGTGTACGACCCTGTCCATCGAGCCCCCGCCAGTTGTGCCGTTCTACAAGCACCCCTCCCAACTGGACCTCTACGAGACGACGGGCTCTCACAGCACCGGTGTCACTGTGGTAGGCAGCGATGGCCAAGGCCAGGAGGTGCACTCGGTGCACGGCTACGATCCGCATGAGGTGATGCACGCGCTGGCCCATGAGACGATGGGCCATCCTCCGGCTTTCTTCGACGAGGGCCTGGCTACGGCCTTTGGGTGGGACTGGACGCCGGGCGAGAGGGATGTGCACCGCAGGGCTACCGGGCTGCTAGATCAGGAGCGCATCGTTCCGCTGCGGCGCCTGTTGACAGATTGGGACTTTCGCTCCTACAAGGCGTATCCAGCCTACACAGCTGCCGGTTCCTTCGTCAAGTTCCTGCTGGCCAACTATGGTGAAGACAGACTAGCAAGCATGTTCGAGCTCGACCGTTTCAGCCCCTTGGAGGCCATTGAGGAACGGTTCTCTGGGGTCTATGCCCGCAGCATCTACCAGGTCGAGGAGGACTGGCTGGCGGCACTTTGCAGTGGGATTCTGCTGGACGATGCCGGCGGTCCTGTGATGGAAGAGTCGCCGGCGTCGCTAGCGTCCACTGGCGTCATCCTTCTTGTGGCAACCTTCGCTGGCGCTGTTCTGTTGATCGTGGCTGGCGAAAGGCTCTACGATACAACTGCACGCTGGCTCCGTTCATTGCGCTAGGGTGTCAGCCCGCTTGGATCGATATGTCCGCGCTTGGGTGAGTTGTACCGTCGATTTTGACATTCTGGCCCATGTCCGGTAGACTGGTCTACATATGCAGTGTTAGTGGATGTTGGGATGGCGTTGTTCGATAGCGCCAACGTAGAGGTGCGACACAGCAAGCGAAAGGAGGTGGTTGTCCGGCGGTCTTGTGATCTGCTTCGGTTCGGCGATTTACGTGACCCATTTGCATCCAAAGGGAGGAACGAGAAATGAAAGCCCGTAGACTCGTATTGGCGGTGCTGATCACCCTGGCCATCTTGCTGGGCAGCGTGCCGGCCACACTGGCCGAGGACTATACCGTTGTGTCCGGCGACACGCTGTTCCAGATCTCGGCGAGATTGCTGGGAGATGGCAACCGCTATCTGGAGATCGTAGAGGCCACCAATGCCAAGAACGCCACAGATTCCAGCTACGCCTTCATCGAGAACCCTGACCTGATCCTGGTCGGTTGGAAGCTGGATGTCCCCACCGGTGAGGCAGCTGCTCCCGCTGTGGTCGTGGCGCAGGAAGTCATTGCCGACACCATCCCCGCTGGCGCTACACCTGCCTGCAACCTCAAGTCCATCGCCAAGGTGGATGACTACACTGTTGCGTTCACCTTCTACGAGTATCATGCGCCTTTGCTGGCGCAGCTGGCAACGCCGATGCTTTCCATGAGCAGCCCAACGGCGATCATGGAGTACGGCGCCGACTATATGTTCAACCCGGTTGGCACCGGCGCCTACGAGTTCGTGGAGTGGATCCCTGAGGACAAGATCACCCTCGAGGCCAGCCCGGACTACTGGGGCGGGGCGCCCGACATCGAGACGCTGACCTACCGCGTGATCGTGGAGCCCACCGCGCGATTGCTAGAGCTGCAGGCTGGCACGGTGGACTTTATCTACAACATCATCGCTGACGACATCTTTGTCGCTGAGGCTGATCCCAACCTCCAGGTCTACAAGGTGCCGCCGGTGAACATTGGCTACATTGGCACGAACCTGGCTTGGAAGAACGAGGAAGGCGTCGAAGTCCTCCGCGACGTGAAGGTGCGTCAGGCGATCCGCCATGCCATCAACAGGGACGCCATCATTGAGGCGCTGTATCCTGGAACTGGCATGGTAGCCAAGAACTACATCCCGCCGAGCCTGTGGGGCTATAACGACGACATCCCGGTCTACAACTACAGTCCGACGCGGGCCAGGGAACTGTTGGCCGATGCGGGCTACCCCAATGGCTTCAAGACTGAGCTGTGGGTGATGCCGGTATCGCGCGGCTACTATCCCGATCCGCAGAAGGTCGGCGAGGCCGTGCAGGCTGATCTGGCCGCGGTGGGCATTGACGCCGAGATCGTCACCCACGACTGGGGCACCTACCTGGCCCTGACCAGGGACGGGGAACACGGTGGCCTGTTCATGCTGGGCTGGATGCCAGACTACCCAGACCCCGACAACTACCTGTTCACCTTCTTCGGACCAGGCGGCAAGCGGTGGGACTCGGATATGATCCCCGATCAGGCCGTGTACCAGCGGCTGCTGCAGGCCAAGACCGAGCCAGACCAGACCACGCGTGAGCGCCTGTACTATGAGGCCTGCGCCCTGATCCACGGCGCTGCCCTCGGCGTACCCATGGTGCACTCCTCCGAGGTGTACGCTTCCAATCTTGCGCTCACCGACTACTTTGCGCACCCGCTGTTCGATGAGTGGGTCGATTGGACGGCCACCAAGGATTCGCTGATCATAGGCCGCAGCGGCGACGCGGTGGGACTGGATGTGGTGGACGAGACCGATGGCGAGTCCTTCTACATCGGCACCCAGATCTACGACAGCCTGTTCCGCTTTGGGCCCAGCGACACCAAGGCCTATCCGGCCCTGGCCGAGAGCTACGAGATCTCCGAAGACGGTCTGACCTGGACCTTCAAGTTGCGCGAAGGGGTCAAGTTCCACGATGGCACCGATTTCAATGCCGATGCTGTCCTGTTCAACTTTGACCGCATCTGGGACAGGGATCACCCGCACCGCGCCGGCAACAGCCAGGCTTTCCAGTACTTCTCCTGGTTCTTCGGCGGCTTCAAGGGAGATGTGATCGCAGAGGAATAGCGCCAACGCTTTAGCTACGCATGTATGGCCAACCTACAGTGCAGGGCCTCAAACCCTGCACTGTAGGTGATTTGTGTCGTTGAGGGGGTGCCGGCCCGGCCACTCCCATCGTCTGCCTCCGCCCCGCTCGCACCACTGGGGCAGCGGGGGAACAGTTCCGTCCACAAGAGACAGCAACGACGTTCTGGAGGTCCCAAACTTGACCCGCTACATTATCCGCCGCCTTCTGCTGTTGATTCCGGTCCTGATCGGCATCTCTATTGTCACCTTCTCAATGCTGCGTCTGATTCCAGGCGACCCATGGGAGGTCATGCTCGGGGAACACGCCACCGAACAGGCGATTGCCGAGCTCAGGGAGCGCATGGGCCTCGATGAGCCCCTGCCAGTGCAGTACCTGCGCTACGTCGAGAGTGTGCTGCGACTGGATCTGGGCCGCTCTGTCAAGACCGGGCGGCCGGTCTTGCAGGAGATTGGGCAACGGCTGCCTGCTACCATAGAGCTGACGCTGGGTGCGATGCTGGTGGCCACCGTGGTGGGCATCCCAGCCGGCATCCTGGCGGCGTATCGGCACAACTCTGCCTTTGACCTAGCCACCATGTTCGGCGCGCTGCTGGGCGTATCCATGCCCATCTTCTGGCTGGGCCTGATGCTGGCCTATGTGTTCGGCTTCCTGCTAAAGTGGCTGCCCCCCTCGGCACGGTTGACCATCGGTGTGGAGATGAAGACCATCGCCGAGGCTTGGGGACTCTCCTCAGGCCCGGCCGCCCAATCCAGTGCACGGATCATGACTGCGGATGAGTTCTTCTCGGGATTCTACGTCCTGCGTGCGATCCTTACCACCAACTGGACAGCCTTGGCGGATGTGCTGAGTCACCTGGTTCTGCCCTCCCTTGCGCTGGGCAGTATCCCAATGGCAACCATTGCTCGCATGACCCGCTCCAGCATGCTGGAGGTGCTGGGAGAGGACTATATCCGGACGGCGCGCGCCAAGGGTCTACAGGAGCAGATGGTGCTTCTGAGGCACGCCCTCAAGAACGCTTTCTTGCCCATCATCACCGTCATTGGCCTGGCGCTCGGCACGCTGCTGGGCGGTGCGATCCTGACCGAAACCATCTTCTCCTGGCCAGGCCTGGGGCGCCTGGTGGTGGACCGCATCCTGTCCCGAGACTATCCCGTGGTGCAGGGCTCGGTTCTGGTTATCGCCCTGATGTTTGTGGTCATCAATTTGCTGGTGGATATCTCCTATGCCTATCTCGACCCGAGGATTCACTACGAGTAGCCACGCCGGTCCGCTCAGCGAACACTGTCCATTCGAGGAGTGCCCATGAGTCTACCGATTCGTGAAGATTCCGACACCGAAGAGACAATGGGCCCACGGAGCAGCCTGTTCCGCGACGCTGTGCGCCGTCTGTTCCGGAACAAGCTGGCCATCACGGGCATGATCATCATGGGCACCTTTCTGCTGACGGCTATACTGGCCCCATTGCTTGCGCCGTACGACCCCCTTCAGCAAGAACTGGTGATGCGGCGCAGACCACCATCGCAGGAGCACCTGCTGGGGCGTGATGACTTGGGACGGGATATCCTGAGCCGGATCATATTTGGCGCGCGGACATCCTTGCAGGTTGGCGTCATGTCCGTGGGATTCGCTATCGTCATCGGTGCCATCATTGGCGCCATCTCTGGCTATTTGGGCGGTTGGGTGGACAGCGTCGTTATGCGTTTGATGGATATCATGCTGGCTTTTCCCGCACTGCTGCTGGCGCTGGCTATCGTCACCATCCTCGGGCCAGGTCTGATGAACATGCTTTACGCCATTGGCATCGTATCCATCCCTGCCTACGCGCGCATCGTGCGGGCTTCGGTGCTGTCGATAAAGGAGCAGGACTATATACTGGCGGCTCGCGCTATCGGGGCACCGCCCTCCCGCATCCTGTTCCGCAACGTCTTCCCCAATACCTTGACCCCACTGATCGTGCAGGCCACACTGGGTATCGGCACTGCCATTCTCGACGCGGCCGGGCTGAGCTTCTTGGGCCTGGGCGCGCAGCCGCCGAGGCCCGAGTGGGGGGCTATGCTCGGCCAGGGGCGCTACGCCGTGTTCACTGCCCCGCACATCGTGCTGTTTCCCGGTCTGGCCATCATGCTCACCGTGCTGGGCTTTAACCTGCTCGGCGATGGCTTGCGGGACGCTCTAGATCCGCGCCTGCGAACCTAAGGCTCTGCTTGTAGCTCCTGCACCAACGCCACGATCACCTCTGCCATGCCCCGCGCTGCTTGCGGCAGGCATCGCTGCTCCCTTCCCTGCTGCAGCCCATCCCGTAGCATGTCCGTCCCTTCGATGGTGCATGAAGTGTTGCCTTGCGCTGGTCACATGCCCAGCACAGCACATCCACTGCCGTGAGCAACCTTGCCAAAGCTGCTGGGCGGCGATATAATGCCCTTCGTATGGCCATCGTTGGTTTTCTAATTCTGCTTCTCACGGCAGAGTTCTCCCTGCGGGCGTACCACCGCCACACCATCAGGGCCGTGTTGCCTGTGGAACTCCGTGCCGAGACCCGAGAGCTGGCCTGGTCTGACATCCAGGGCAAGTATCGAATCGTCTGTTTTGGCGATTCCATCACTTATGGTGAAGACCTGCCCTCTGCTCAGACCTATCCGGCCGTGCTCGCCACGTTGCTTGAGGAAGCGCATCCTGAGCTCGATGCGGTGGTGATCAACGCAGGGATTCGTGGGAACACTTCGGTCCAGGGCTTGGCGCGGCTGGAGCGCGACGTATTGTGGTACAAGCCACACGTCGTGCTGAGCGCCTTTGGTGTCAACGATGCCAACCTGGGCTATTGGCCACTGGATCCGCTTCGTGAGCGCAGGGAGTGTGGTGACGCCAGCTTGCCGGGGCGCCTCTTGCCTGTGCTGCGACGCAGCCATCTTTGGCGGACGTTGCATGCGCGCGCGCGCCGCCTGCTGCGCAGGCTGGGCTGGCAACGCCGATCGGTTGCGGAGTTGAGCGGAGCGCCGCAGCCCCGGGTGTCGCGCGGGGGCTTTGAGGCTGCTCAGGATCTGCTGGCAGAGCGCATCCGGGGAAATGGCAGCCAGGCGCTCTATCTGATGACCACCACGCCTGTGAGCGACGCGTTCCGCCCCGAACTGGAGGGCGAGACGCGCCAGCAACAGCTCAACATCCATGAGGAATACAACGACGTTGTTCGCCAGGTCGCGACCAGGCATGGCGCCTATCTGCTCGACTTGCACGGCATCTTCGTGGCCCAGGAGCCCCTGCGGCAGGATGCGCTGTTGTCCGCGGACGGCGTGCACCTGACCGCTGAAGGCGAACGCCTGGTGGCGCAGAGTGTGATGCAGCTCCTGGAGCAAAGTGGCTTGCCAGGTAGTGAACCCTACCAACGGAGGTAAACAGTTGAGGAGATTCCTGTCGGGGAATGAGGCGGTGGCCTGGGGAGCGTGGGAGAGTGGGGTCAGGGTCGCAGCGGCCTACCCTGGGACGCCCAGCACTGAGATCCTGGAGACCTTCGCGCCCATGCCCGGCATCTATGCCGAATGGTCCCCCAATGAAAAAGTGGCACTCGACGTGGCCGTGGGCGCTGCCTACGCCGGCAGCCGTGCCATGGCGGTGATGAAGCACGTCGGCCTGAACGTCGCTGCAGACAGCTACTTCTACGCTTCCATGACCGGCATGGAAGCTGGCCTGGTCATCGTCAGCGCCGATGACCCCTCCATGCACAGTTCGCAGAACGAACAGGACAACCGCCACTATGCCAAATTCGCACGCGTGCCGTGCCTAGACCCTGCCGACAGCCAGGAGGCGCGCGACCTAGTCGGGGTGGCGCTGGATATCAGCGAGCAGTTCGACACACCGGTGATGCTGCGTCTGACGACGCGCATATCTCACTCCTACGGAGTTGTGAATCTGAGCGGCACGCGTCCTCCTGATGAGCGGACGGAGAACCCGGAGTACCGCATTGACACCGCCAAGTACGTGATGGTGCCGGGCAACGCGCGTCGCCGGCATCCAGTTATTGAGGAGCGGGTGCGCAAGCTGGCCCAGTTCGCCGAGTCCTTTGAGCACAACCGGGCCGAGTTGAGGGATCGTGCGCTGGGGATTGTGTGCAACGGCGTAGCCTACCAGTATGCGCGCGAGGTCTTTCCCGACGCTTCGGTCCTGAAGCTGGGCATGACTTTTCCCGTTCCGAAGGATCTGTTGCGCCAGTTTGCCTCACAGGTTGACCGTCTGATCGTCATTGAGGAGCTCGACCCCTTCTTGGAAGAGGAGATCCGCCTGCTTGGCATCGCGGTCGAGGGCAAAAGCATCTTCCCCATATGTGGGGAGCTGAACCAGGATATCGTGCGAGAGTCAGCGATTCAGGCCGGTCTGCTGCCAGCGTCCGTGTCGGTTCCAAAGGTGCAGCTTGACAAGGGGCCGCTTCCGCCGCGGCCGCCCATCCTGTGCCCCGGCTGCCCGCACCGCGGTGTGTTCTACACCACCAACAAGCTCAAGCTGGTGGTGAACGGCGACATCGGTTGCTACACGCTGGCCTTTCTGCCGCCCCTTGGCGCCTTGCACAGCTGTGGCTGCATGGGCGCCAGCATCGGGGTGGCGCACGGTGTGTCCAGAGCTGGCATCGCCCAGCACAATGTGGCAGTGCTGGGCGACTCGACGTTCTTCCACACCGGCATGCCGGCACTGCTCAATGTGGCCTACAACAAGAGCAACACCATCACCTTGATCTTGGACAACCGCACCACCGCCATGACCGGACACCAGGCCAATCCAGGCACCGGACGCACACTGCAGGGCGCGGAGACAGCCGAGGTAGAGTTCGAGGCGCTGGCCCGAGCGATGGGCTTTGAGCGTGTGCAAACGGTCGACTCGTACGATCTCGATGAGGTGGAGACGACGCTGAAGGAGTGCCTGGAAGCGGAGGGGCCGGCCGTGATTGTCGCCCGCCGTGCCTGCGCCCTGATGCCAGACGTACGCAAAGAGTGGGTGCCGCTGCGCGTTGATGAGGATCGCTGCAACGGCTGTGGCCTGTGCTTCCGCGTCGGATGCCCGGCCCTGGTCAAGAGCGATGTGCTGGACGAGAAGACGGGTCGCCCCAAGGCCCGGATCGACCCGCTCCTTTGCACCGGCTGCGAGATTTGCGCACAGGTCTGCGCCCGCCGGGCCATCCTCTTCCGAAGCCAACTCACCGCGGAGGTGCAATGACCATGATCAACTTTCTGCTGGCCGGGGTGGGCGGACAGGGCACGATTCTCGCCAGCGATGTGGTCGCCGCCGTTGGCCTCCGCTCAGGGCACGACGTCAAAAAGTCCGAAGTGCACGGTATGGCCCAGCGTGGCGGCAGCGTCACCACCCATGTGCGCTGGGGGGAAAAGGTGTTCTCTCCGCTCATCGCGCCTGGAGAGGTGGACTTTGTCGTGGCCTTTGAGAAGCTGGAAGCTCTGCGCTACATCGAGATGCTACGCCCCGGTGGAGTGGTGCTGGTGAACGACTATGCCATCGCCCCTCTCTCGGTGAGCGCTGGAAACGATGAGTATCCCGCCGATGAACGCATGCGGACGGTCTTCCGCGCTGTTACCCCGAACGTGCACCTGCTCGCGGCGACGGCTATGGCAGAGGAGCTGGGGAATGCCAAGGCGAACAACGTGGTGTTGCTCGGTGCACTGGCCCATTGTCTACAAGAGGTGCCTGTCGAAGCCTGGCGCGAAGCCATCCGTGAGCGCGTACCGCCGAAATTCGTGCCGCTGAACGAACGCGCCTTTGCTATGGGTCAGGAGGCGATGGCTGAGCTCCGGAACACAATGTAGTATGCCGGGGATCGCTGGGGCAGGCGCTGGCACGCGTGCGTGCTTCGCCGCAGGGGAGTAGGCTGGCTGTGACCAAGTACGTCTTTGTCACCGGTGGCGTGATCAGTTCCATAGGCAAAGGGGTGACGGCAGCTTCCATCGGCCGTCTGGTCAAGAGCCGTGGTGTGCGGGTGTCTATCCAGAAGCTGGACCCGTACATCAACGTCGATCCCGGTACGCTGAGCCCCTATCAGCACGGAGAGGTGTTTGTGCTGGAGGACGGCAGCGAAACCGACCTCGACCTGGGTCACTATGAGCGTTTCATTGATGAAAACCTCACGGCCGACAGCAACGTGACCACTGGCCAGGTCTACTCTGAAGTGATCTCGAAGGAGCGGCGGGGCGACTACCTGGGCGGCACCATTCAGGTCATCCCACACATCACCAACGAGATCAAACGGCGCATCGCTCGGGCAGCCATCACCCGGCCTTCGGCAGACGGGGCTCAAGAGCAAACGGACGTGCTGATCGTTGAGGTCGGTGGCACAGTGGGCGACATCGAGGGGCGCCCCTTCTTGGAAGCAATCCGTCAGATGCGCAAGGACGTGGGCCGGCAGAACGTGCTGTATGTGCATGTCACCTACGTGCCCTATCTAAGCACCACGCGAGAGCTGAAGAGCAAGCCAACGCAGCATTCCGTTATCGAGTTGCGCAGCCTGGGCATTCAGCCGGATGTGATCATCTGTCGCGCCGATCACCCCATCGACAAGCCGCTGAGGGACAAGATCGCGTTGTTCTGCGATGTCGACGAACGGGCCGTTGTCCCGCTGGTCACGGCGGACAACATCTACAAGGTGCCATTGATGCTGGAAGAAGCTGGCCTGGGCGATCTGGTCTGCGAGCGCTTGTCGCTGCCCACAAGAGAACCACAGCTTGGACCGTGGAGAGAAATGGTCGAAGCCATCGACCGGCCCAAGCCTGAGGTGCGCATCGGGATTGTGGGCAAGTATGTCGATCTGCGTGACGCCTACATCAGTGTGCGCGAGGCGCTGTTCCACGCAGCACTGGCACATGGCCTGGGACTGCACGTGGAGTGGATTCACTCCGAAGAGTTGGAAAAGGGTCGGGAGTTGGAGCTGCTGGATGCTGTCGATGGCTTGGTCGTGCCAGGCGGGTTTGGGTACCGGGGCATTGAGGGTAAGGTGATCGCCGCCCGGTATGCCCGCCAGCACCGGAAGCCATATCTCGGGCTGTGCCTGGGGATGCAGGTGATGGTCATCGAACTGGCGCGCCATGCACTCGGCAGCGACGAGCCGAACAGCAGCGAGTTTGACATGTCCACCCCTTACCCGGTCATCGATCTGATGCCTGAGCAACGGGCGATCTCGGACATGGGTGGTACCATGCGCCTGGGGATCTATCCTTGCCAATTGGTGGAAGGCACCAAGGCGGCTGCGGCGTATGGTCAGCCGCTGGTCTATGAGCGGCACCGCCACCGCTTTGAGTTGAACAATGACTACCGCGATCTGCTGGCTGGTGAGGGGATGATCTTCAGCGGCGTCTCACCGGATCAGCGGCTGGTGGAGATTGCGGAGCTGAGGGAGCATCCATGGATGGTCGGTTGCCAGTTCCACCCGGAATTCAAGTCCAGGCCAGGCCAAGCGCATCCCTTGTTCAGAGCTTTCATTGGGGCCGTTCAGGCTGCGCGCCAGGGCGCGGCCATTGAGTCAGGTTCGCATCATGCAGCACAAACAGAAGCGGAGGTATGATCACAGATGAGGATATTCCTTGATACGGCAAAGATCGAAGAGATACGCGAGGTCGTCGAGATGGGAATCATCAGTGGGGTGACCACCAATCCCAGTCTGATGATGAAGGCGGGCCGCAGCGACTATATGAGTGCGGTGCGCGAGATCTGCTATCTGGTGCAGGGCGATATCAGCGCCGAGGTAGTGAGCAACGAAGCGCAAGGCATGCTGGCCGAGGCGCGAGAGATCGCAACCTGGTCGCCCCATGTGGTGGTCAAGATCCCGTCCACGCCCACCGGTCTGAAGGCGATGAGACAGATCAGTGAGGAAGACGTGGATCTCGAGCGGCTGTGTCAGGGCTGCCCGTGGTTTGGCAAGTGTGACACGCCCATTGAGGAGGCTCGAGAGTTGGCGGAGTTGTGGGGCATTCGCATCAATGCCACACTCGTGTTCTCCGTCAATCAGGCGCTCTTCGCCTCCACTGCCGGGGCCAGCTTCGTTTCGCCCTTTGTGGGCAGGCTCGACGACATCGGCCACGATGGGATGCAGCTGGTGGCCGACATTGTTCGGGTCTTTGAGACCTATGCCATGCCCACTGAGGTGATCGCTGCCAGCATCCGCCATCCACTGCACGTTGAGCAGGCAGCGCTGGCGGGGGCGGACATTGCCACCGTGCCCAATGGTGTGTTGATGAAGGCGCTCAGGCACCCCCTCACCGACGCCGGCGTGGAGCGTTTCTTGGCCGATTGGAACAGCGTTTCCAACAGTTGACACATGG
>Ga0180438_10004196_pt1 | contig 20920 bp, 18 predicted proteins | sample SS_ome_12_FD_132455 | JGI IMG/M metagenome (GOLD analysis project Ga0180438, IMG submission 132455) | Hypersaline lake sediment archaeal communities from the Salton Sea, California, USA - SS_3_D_2 metaG | ecosystem: Environmental > Aquatic > Non-marine Saline and Alkaline > Hypersaline >... | reverse complement strand
TTCCCGGGTATCTTCAACTGTCAGATTCGGATTCTGATCTTGATTATTAAAAAACAGGAGAAATTCGATCAATGGATTATCCTTTGCAATTTGCCGCGCTTTATCATAATTGGCTCTATCGGTCAAAAGGACCCGAATTTTGCAATCTTGGATGATAAAATGGACCCTTTCGTCTGGAAATACAGGATTTATGGGAACAAAGGAGTTCCCGGATTTTAATATTCCCAGCAGCCCTGCGAGCAGTTCAGGACTGTCATTGACAATTATCCCGATATAACTGTCGTTCAATTTCAGCCTCCTCTTTTTAATGATTCATTATTTATCTCTAATTTTTAATTGTTAATTGGCAATTATTAATTTTTATCCACTCACCTTACTCAACAAGTTTCCTAAATTCTTAACGTTTCCAGTGGTCTTTGCAGGCTGTCGATGCTGAGGCCTTTGCGTAAGGCCTGGACCATACCGGCTGCTTCCACGTAATTATGAACTTCATACACATTCTTCAAATTCAATTTATCCCTGGTCACATCCAGGATGGTTTTATTTTCCCTGACCGCGATGATGGGGATGTTATACCTTTGGGCATACAACATAGGAATACCACCCAATGTACTGGCAGGTGCTACTACAGCTAATAGGTTATCAATACCAATCACATCTTTGATTCGATAATGATTATTTTTTGACAACTGGGGTGCTTTACTGAGTCCTACCAGTATACAGGCCAGGCCGCTGAAAGAGGAAAATTCACCGGCGCCTCGTGCATCCACAATATTGCTCTTTAATGCCAGTTCTTTGATATTGATCATGGGGGCATGGGCTGCAGGAATGCGATATTTCTCCGATATTAAATGGGATATGATGGCTTCAGCTCCTCCTGTGGGATTGGGATGCTGTCCATCAAAATGCCTGGCATAATTATCTGCTGGTAAATCCTGGATGTTGGAGGTAATGCCTATGGCATTGACGCCTCTCTCAATTAAATATTCAGCTGCTTTGAACAAAACCGATGGATCGTTCAGTGTCCCTACATAGGCACCGGATTTGTACTGGACACAGCGGCCGCCGATGGGATCTTCCGTAACCACAACACTTTTAATATCCACACCATAAATAGCCCGGACTGTATTGATAATATTATACACGATCTCCAGGCTCTTCTGGTCTGCTTTTTCAATGATCAAACCGACTTTGTTGCCATAGGGCTTGTAAAGATTAACCTCTCCCTTGCAAAAGAGATCAATGGTAAAGCCTTCGGTGTAAAAAACATTCTCCTCCATCGAAATAAAATCAGAGGCATTGACAGCATTGGGATTGGTGATTAAATAATCGGTGCAAGATGCCAGCAGCGTAGTGGCTGGTGCTGCATCAGCTGCGTAACCACCAATGTCACACCCCACACCTGTAGGTATGACACTCAATACCACACTCTTACCAGGATAGAGATACCCTATGTTCTCGTCTGGAATCGATTTTCCTCCTTTCTGAAACAGAGTCACTTCCACCACGATATTTTCGTCTGTTACTTTAGAGATATGCCACCGGAGGATATCTTTCTCTGCTATGCGTTCCAATATAGCGGGTAATTCCTCTATTCTCTGGATCTCTGACCGGTTAATGACAAATTCCTGGTTATCGATCATGTTATAACTCCTTTATTATTTTTGATATTAAATTGGCTTTTTGGTTTAATTGCCGGTAGGTTAACTGCTGATCTTCATATACGACGGCAATATGATCCGGTGTTTTTTCTACCTGCTGCTCAAATAGCCCTTCGATTCGTTTGTCTTTCGGATACGTTTGGGATGTTGGTTCCCAATAACTCACTTTAAATTCTTCCAATATTTGTTGCTTTTCTTCCTTACTGAGGATATCGATCTCCGATATCGGTAGGTATGGATTGGCAACGATTTCTCTTAATAAATTAAGAAAATGCCCGGCCAATCGCTCCATGGTCTCACGTTTGAATAAGGCAGTGCAATACTCGATATGAAATTTGATTTCCTCCAGCGACTCTACAGCTTCCAGGGTTATATCCACTTTGGATACCTGAGTGTCAAAATTATATGGTATAAACTGCAACCCCTCCAGTTCTAATTCGGTGATATCCACATTCTGCACCATCAACATAACACTAAACAGTGGATTCCTACTTAAATCACTGGTGAGAGTGGGAACGACCTTTTTCATTAATTCTCTAAACGGATACTCATCATTTTCAAAGGCTTTCAGCGTATTCTGTCTTACCTCCTCCAAAAACGCTTTGAAGGTTTTATACCCTTTCGGATAATTCCGTATCACCAATGTTTCAATAAATAATCCGAGGATATTTTCCAGGTCTGCATGGTCTCGACCAGCAACGGTGGTGCCAATGATGATATCGTCCTGGGAGGTATACTTGTGCAGTAATATATTAAAGGCCGCCATTAAAACCATAAAGAGGGTTGTTCCGGTTTTTCGGACCAATTGATTTAACTGCCGGGTGAATACCTTATCCAGAGTGAAATAGATTCGGTTTCCGCTAAACTGCTGGATCGAGGGTCGCGAATAATCAGTGAGCATGTTTAACACAGGGAGTTCACCAGCGAGTTCATGAAGCCAGTAGTCTTCCTCTTTTTTCAATTCCCCTGCCGTTAACCGTTTATTCTGCCACTCTGAAAAATCTTTGTAATGCCTTTTCACAAGCGGTAACTGCTTTCCCTGACACAATAGGCTAAATTCCCGGATAAATCGATCCATAGAGACGCCATCAGTAATAATGTGATGCATGTCCAGCATGAATAGGTGCTGGTTTTTTTCGATTTTAACCAGTCTCACCCTGAGCAACGGTGCCTGCGATAAGTCAAAGGGCCGAATGAAGTGCTTTATAGTACTCGCATGGGGCATGGTGCATGGTGCATGGCGTGTCTTTTCCCGCTTTTCGCTATGCGCTATGCGCTCTGCATCATGATATTCAATCTTAAAGTCCACCTTTTTATGAATCTTTTGCCGGGGTTTACCGTTGATGATAGGGAAGGAAGTGCGCAGGTTTTCGTAGCGGTCTATCAGATGCTGAAACGCCGCCTGAAACGTTTCCACCATTTCACCTTTTAACTCTCCCTCCACTATCATTACAGAGGATACATTATAAGCCGTACTCCCCTGATCCATTTGCTGCAATGCATGCATTCGTTCCTGTACAGAGGACAACACATAATACTCTTTCCTTTCCCGTGCATTAATCGGAATATATTTATCTTCTGTGGATTCCTTAATATATTGAGCAAGGCTCCTTATGAAGGGACGTTTGAATATCTCTACCAACGGCACTTTTACATCCAGCTCTTTGTGTATCTTGGTGGCCAGAACTGTGGCTTTTAGCGAGTGACCTCCAAAATTAAAAAAGTTATCATCAATACCGATAGGAGCATGCATTCGTAAGACTTCGGACCATATATCTGCCAGTTTTTTTTCAATCTCATCCCGAGGAGCCACATATTCAACGAATGTGTGGGGGATGGCCTCCCGATTCCTGTTTAAATCCTCCAGCAGCGCCCTCTTCTCTTCTTCTGAAAACACCTCTATTTCCGACACTTTTTGTCGGGAATTCTTTATAAATGCCTCTATAATGGCAATAAAATGACGCGATACTTGCTGAAGGGTTTTCTCATCAAACAGATCTTTATTGTATGTAAAGTTGAGTGTAATTGTATCAAATATGGTAACAATAACAGTCAAATCATAGTTGCTCATGCCAAAAATGGAATAGGAGTGTACAGATAAATGACTACTTTTTTGAGTCAATTGTTTATCCAAAGGGTAATTTTCAATGACCAGGACAGAGTCGAAAAGATAGTCAATGGCAGAAGTATCCAGATATTCTTTTATAATAATAAGAGAGGTATTCTCAAATTGTTCTCGCTGCTGCAAATCGTTATATAAACGGTCAGGTACATTCCCAATTGTTTCCTCGGGTTGAGTTCGAACCCTTACGGGGATTGTATTAATAAACAAACCGACCACATTATCGATTCCTTTCATTCCGGCACTCCGCCCGGATACAGTGGTATCAAAGATCACATCTGGTGTAGATTGATATTTTTGCAATAATAGTCCCCATGCACTGTACAATACAGCGGCCAATGTGATCTTATGACTCCTGACAAATCCTTCCAACGCCTCTTTCATACGGGGATCAAGTTGCAGGAGGTAATCTCCGGTATTCTTTATCTCTTTTTCTCTCTTTTTTTCTGTCAGACCGTCTATTTCCTGCTCTTGTTCCATACTTTCAAACCACAGTCCCTGGAGGTAGTCTTGCCAGTATTGTTCTTGTTTTGTCTCATCTTGATGTTGAAGCCATTTAACAAATTCTCCAAACCGATTCTTAGAAGGTTTTTTGGGGAGTTTATTTTCACAGAGTCGATTATAAGCATCAAAAAACTCTCTTAAAATAATGCCGTTACTCCACCCATCGTATAAAATATGATGGTTGCTGATGATCATCTCATGGTTATCTTCTGTAAGCATACACAGGTTCACCCTGAAAGGAACTTTGCTCAAGTCAAATGCCGCATCCCTGTCTTTCCTCTTTATCTCTTTGATCCGTTCCTGCTTTTCTTCTTTTTTATTTCTATCCCTGAAATCGTGAATATGTATTTGAGGAGTATGCTGTTTCATTACCAGTTGTACAGGTTTTTTGACCTGTTCCCAACGAAATACAGTGCGCAGCATCTCATTGGATTCCACAACAAATTCCCATGCCTTTTCAAAGCATATGAGGTCTATTACACCGGACAGACTCAAACTTAATTGTTCGACATAATGGGAGCTTTGAGGTTGTTTTAGATAATGATAGAGCATCCCTTCCTGCATGGGGGTTAAAGCCAAAATATCCTCGATATTTTTTTTGCCTAATTTATATTGATTACTTTTTTCCATGAATGATACCTCTTGGCTTAAAATTTAATAGAGAATTCAGAATTTACAATTAAAAATTTTAATTCGACTTTTTTTATCTGGGCAGGCTTCCGCCATTGGGTTTAGCGATTTTACATCCGTATAAAATATGGTATTTCATTACAAACTGAAACGATTCTCTATGAAATTTCCGAAATTACTTCACAGAAGAACAATTCTATTCTGCTACATTTTGAAGTTTAAATTTACCACAATTCGTGTATCATGAAAATACACAAAATTGTTGCATTTTAGTGGAGATTTCTATTTATTGAGATGCCTTCATGATGCTGTTTTTTTAAGCATCACGCTGTTACTATCGACTGAAAAACAGAGATATTATAAAAATTTACTCGGAAGTAGAATACCTGTATATGTTCTCTATATAAGGTTTCTGAAAGGAGATATCACTCTCAATTTAGCAAAATGCAACAATTTTTGTTATAGGCTGCTTGTGAAACATAAAAAGCATTAAAAAAGCGACCGAAGTTGACCTGTTACAAGTAGGGGAGGGGCGACTGAAACATGATCGTTTGATCGCATGATTCATTTTTTATAACTGAATAAAGGCATTCGTAACTATTGACTTATGATAATATTTCCATTAATATAATCTTGTGATTAAAAAGCGATTCTTTTTCAGTAAGCGATATATATGGCGCAGGCGTAACGCGGCGCGTCCGGGGAGGATATTATGAGCAAGATGGTGGAAACCGAAAACCTGGCTGTGTTCTGCGATTTCGAGAACATCGCGCTCGGGGTGCGGAATGCCCGCTATGCGCAGTTCGACATCCGTAGAGTTCTGGAACGACTGCTGCTCAAGGGCAGTATCGTCGTGAAGAAGGCTTACTGCGACTGGGAGCGTTACAAGGAATTTAAGGCTGCCATGCACGAGGCCGCTTTTGAACTCATCGAGATTCCGCATGTGCGCCAGTCGGGGAAAAACTCCGCCGACATCCGGATGGTGGTAGACGCGCTTGACCTTTGTTACACCAAGTCGCACGTCGATACGTTTGTGATCGTCAGTGGTGACTCAGATTTTTCACCGCTGGTGAGCAAATTGCGCGAGAACAACAAAATCGTAATCGGTGTAGGTGTGAAGAACTCCAGTTCCGATCTATTAATTGCGAACTGCGACGAGTTCATCTACTACGACGACCTGGTGCGCGAGAAGCAGCCGCGAAAAAAGGTTACCCGGAAATCACCTCGGCCGGGCGTCCGTGTGTCTGCTCCTGAAGCCAAAGAAGAGAAAGAAGCCGAGGACCGCACCCAGGAAGCCCTCGACCTGATCCTGGAGACGCTGGAAGCGCTGGCCCAGGAGCGCGGTTCAGAGGAAAAAATCTGGGGTTCGATGGTCAAACAGACCCTCAAGCGCCGCCGGCCAAGCTTCAGCGAATCCTACTACGGTTTCCCTTCCTTCAACCGTCTTTTGGAGGAGGCAGCATCCCGCGGCCTCATGGACCTCGAACCGGACGAGAAGTCCGGCGGCTACATTATCCGGCGCTTCCACCAGGACAACTGACATCCATTGCTCTATTTAATCTCTATTATATGGAGTTCCCATTCTTCGCTGTCAGGGTTTTCAACCAATTGATACAGTTCTCCATTTTCAATCGTATAGGGATAGAGTTCTCTTGGATTAATTTCATCAAGCTTAAGCCAGGTTCTCTTCACTAACTTACCGTTTAAATCCACAATAAAAAGTTCTTTTTCTTCTTCTTTTTCCCTATAGGTAATAATATATAGTCTGTCATCTGCTGCTCGGTAATCTCTTATTACGGGGAAGTATTCCGGAAATTTTATCAAATTTCTATCTCTTTCAAACTGATATTTGAACCGATGATCGGATGTGAAAAAGTCTATATACCTTTTTTCACGGTTTTTGGTAACCTTTATCCTGGTGAAATAATTTTTAAATTTGCTAATATTTACAGCCTCCAGTTCGCTGCCTTTGTGTTCAAATATATGAATAATACCATCATAGTCATTAATAAACATTTTTTCGTTACAAACGTGAAGTACAGGAAGGATCCCAATGGTTACGGGGTCTATTGATTTCCCTTCTACAAAGACCTTCATTCTAAAGAATTCTTTTTCTTTTTTAAATTGATTATCGTAAAAATTGTATGTAAAGTACTGTTCTCTTCCATTTATATCGATTCCCATTCCGATAAATTGTTTCTTAAATGGGACAAACTCACCTAAAATTGTTCCGATATTCATTTCTTTAATATAGTCTCCCTCCCTGGTGAAAAAAGATACCCGACCCAAGCTGCTGACTACAATACCGTCGGTATAAAGATGAAATGCAACACTGCCTCTGTTGATATTTGGATGAACCTTGAATTCTTGGGGACCTTCTCCCTTTTTACCGAACTTTTTTTTCAAGCTGAAATTCTCCAATGAATGTATATAAATCGCTGCGCCATCACTGATATAGATTTGATCTTTGTCCATTTTGATGGAACTGGGTTTTTGAAGTCCGGGAAATGGAATTACGTTTCCTGCAAAAACAAAACTTACAAAGAATAACAATAAAAACAAAAGAATTATTTTCTTCATTTTTTCCTCCATAGCTATAATATATGATATATAAGCGGCTAAAACTACTTGAAAATGACCAATATCACTGTGAAAATGACAAACACCCAAAAATATGTTACATACAACGTTTGTCAATAAAAAAATATACTTTGTCAAAAAATTCTTGAAATATTTTTATTATAAGGTATATTAAAAATATGGCATCCTTAATTGAAAAGAAAAAAATATTGAAAATACTTAACAGTCGAGTGGCTCTCCATTTCTATTTCTGGGCAACGATATGGACCGTGGCATTTATAGTTGAAAGAATTGTGGGAACATCATTTAAATCACAACTAGGCTTCTTTGCCTTCTTATTTATTTTATTTTTCCCGGTTTATAGTCATTTCTATATCCTGGAGACATTTTTTACTAAAAAAAAATATATTTTCTATTTATTAGGTCTTTTTATCATACTCTATCTCTCGGCAAAACTGATCCGTATTTTTGGATCCAAAGAGTTTGTCACTTATAATAGTTTTGCAAAATCAATGTTTCATATTTTTCTTCTTATTGTTATTTCCACCGGTTTAAAATTTTTAAGAAGCGGTTCTCATAGGCAGATAGATTTACGTCGAAAGAAATTGGAACTGCTTCGATTAGAACTAAGAAGAACCCAAGCCAGGATCAATCCTGAATCCATACAAAAGAAGTTGAATCATCTTTATAATCTCAGCCAGGATCAACCGGAAAAAGTACCGGAACAGTTACTGGAATTATCTGCGGATTTAAGAAATCAACTAAAGGCAGCACCCGAAGCCCAGGAATCCGTGGGGGGAAATTTCTTCGAGCTCGAAAAGGAAAATACACCCAAAAGAAAAGGTAAGATTTTTCAACTCCTTAACAGCAGGATTGCCTATAACATCTACTATGTTGTATTCATTTTTATATTTTTTATTCTTGCCAGGGGATCAAAAGGTTCCCTCGGCTTTCAAGTTGAAGCCCTCACATTTTTCCTTCTTTTAACTATTCCTGTCAATATCCATTTCTTTTTACTGGATAGATTATTTAATAGGGAAAAAAAAATACTCTACTTTATTTCAGTTATATTTATGATATTTTTCGTTGCTTATTTTTTTAACTGGCTTTCCTTTGAGCTTTTTCTTTTAAATTCCAGTTTTATACAATCAATCCTGGAAATATTATTTGTTTTAATTATTGTTACAGCAGGGAAAGTTGTCAAAGATGGTTTCAAACAGAGGGTTAAAATCCAGGATATTGAAGACAGACAATTGCAAATGGAGATTAATCTTTTGAAATCCCAGGTAAATCCTCATTTCCTGTTTAACACGTTTAACAATTTTTATGCCCTCAGTCTTGATCGATCTGAAAAATTACCCCAACTGTTTTTGAAACTTTCCGATTTATTGAAATATATGTCTGAAAGTTCAAGTAAGAATGTTGTTACATTAAAAGAGGAATTCGATTTTATAGAAAATTATTTGGAACTGGAAAAGATTCGTCTTAGCCATGACAGAGAAATTAATCTGAATGTCACTGGAGATTTAAGTAAAAAAGTAATAGCTCCGATGCTTTTAATTCCTTTTATTGAAAATAGCTTCAAACATGGGATTAATACAAAATCAAAAGACTTTTATGTTAGCATTTATCTAGTGGTATCAAGGGAGGGAATTGTGTTTGTAGTGGAAAACAGTAAAGGAGGAAATTTTAAAAAAAAGAGTCGCTTCACCGGGACAGGATTAATAAATGTAAAACGGAGGCTTGAATTATTGTACTCAAAATGTCATAATTTAACGATAGAAGAGGGTAAAAGTACATTTAAAATAACCCTGGAAATAAACTTATGAAATTAAAGTGCATGATCGTTGATGATGAACCTTTGGCACAAAGGGTTCTTGAAAAATATATATACTCACTGGACTCGTTAGAACTTGTTAAAAAGTGTGGAAATGGATTAGAGGCGCTTTCATACCTTCATAAGAATAGGGCAGATATCATATTTTTAGATATTAAAATGCCAGAACTTTCAGGTCTGGAATTTTTAAAAACCCTGAATAATCCCCCACATATTATTATCACTACAGCATATTCGGAATATGCCCTTGAGGGGTATGAATATTCAGTGGTTGATTACCTGATGAAACCGATTCCCTTTGAGAGGTTCTTAAAGGCGGTGAATAAGGTAATCGAAAAGAGAGATGTCATTTATGATAGGTCTTCGCCTTCCACATATGAAAATACCGATGATTTTGTCTTTCTTAAATCTGATAAAATCAATCATAAGGTGTTTTTTTCAGAAATCCAATATATTGAAGGGTGTGGAAATTATATTAAGGTTTATACGGATGATAAAATGCTAATCGTATCCGAACGTATGGTAAATATTGAGAATATGCTTCCGGAAATGTTGTTTTTGAGAATTCATAAGAGTTATATTGTTTCAATAAAAAAAATCAACCAGCTCATGGAGAATAAGGTTAAAATCGTGGATAAAGTACTCCCAATCGGTAATTTCTATAAAAGGAGAGTAAAGGATTTAATTAAACGTCTCGGACTTTCCACAAGTCATTGATTATTGATAATAATAGATAGTAGATGATATCAAAACAGCCATTTTTTTTCCAATTGCCATCTACCCAAAATCACTCCCAGTTTTGGATCAGGTGCTTGTTATTTTTTTATTCTAATTTCTTTTCTTTGGAATATTTGAAATACAACACCAAAGAAATAATGAATCCTATACCCGCTGCAATTGTGACAAATAAATCAAGAATATTATCATTTCTTACAAAAACATACAGATATAATTCTAATATAAAAAATATAAGAAATAAAACAATCCTTAGTAAGTTCATGTTCACTCTTTCGACTTTTAACTCATTCATTTTTAATCTCCTAATAATTTAATCTGTAATGTCAAATTTGTACAAACTTTCGTTCTTGAGGTCTGAGTACTATCAACTCACCTTTTCTGCCACTGCTATTTGGTTTAACCCAGCTCCACTTAGCCACTACCTCTCTTCCAGCTTCCACTTCAAATGAAGTATTCAGCATCTACTCTTCCGTTCTCGAATTTATAGATTATCACACCAGAAGAAAAAATTCAAGATATTTCTGGGTAACTATTCAGTTTTTGCAAGTAAAATGCTATTATGCGTTCATGATTGAACGAGTCTCAGGGTCGTCAACAATCTGTTGCAATACAGATTTGGTTCTACTGCTGTTTACAGAGAAGAGTTTTGTTTAACCTTTCACATTTGACTTTATCAGGAATTGGCTCACCCATTGTGGGATTAATCTGCCTTTGGCTGGAAAAGTTTTCTATCTACCCCGCTAATTCGATTAAAAACGCAGGGATAGAGGATCAAAACGTCAAAGTATGCCCTCTGTTCTCATCAAACAAAAGGCATTGGCATGAAGGCTTCTTTAACTGATCAGGTTCTGTAAGAGATTGAGGAGGAATCAGGTGGGTGTCTTCGATTATAAAATTCATAGAGCAAAATACTTGCAACCACCCCCAAGTTTAGAGAATCAATCCCACCTATCATTGGGATGTGTACCCAATCGTCACAGCAATCTTTTTACAGCTCACTCAACCCTTTGCGGTTGCTTCCAAGCATTAAAACGATAAGTTTATCAAATGGAAGGGAACGGAAATCTTTTTCAGCCTGGCAACAGGCACCAATAGCCCGGCATTCGGTTCGTTTTTTCCATTGTAAAAAAGGTTATTTTTGAGATCGCACAAATTTTTGGTAGAAGATCGCCCCCATGGTGGCCCGAACTACCTGGGGATCATACGGATCAATCTCATCTACAAGTAGAATGAAACGCCGGCAACCGGTTGCCTGAGCCGTGCGGATGATTGTACCGAGATTTCCCGGTGATTGAATTCTTTCCGCTGCAAGCCACATGTGTTTCCGTATTCTCCTGTAATGCTGTAATGGGACTCATTTTTATCTGAGTACTGCGATGACACCCTGCAGGGGCTCTTTATGATAGGATATCCACCTAAATTGCCTCTCATTCAAGACCAAAAGGGGTATGCCCTTTTCCTTTTTGTGGGTAATCAGTCTTTGAGCAAATGAACCAATTGCCAATTCAAGGCAAAAAATTAAAAATAAAATAAATGCATCTACATTGATGGTGGAAACCAGAAATCGAACACCTTCAACCAGAAATAGATCGGTTTTATCTCGATTATCCCTTTTATATAATCCCCGTATGAATTCAAGATCAGGGATACTATTGCCTCCCGTTAACATTACTGGTGGGAGGAACCTCCTTAAAACTAATTTTAATTTTTTCCATTTTTGCTTTTTTTCTATTCATTTGATTATTTTTGCGGTTATAATTATAACCAAATTTCCCTAAAATGTCAAAATTGAAAAAAAATTCGTATTTCCCGTAATTTAAATTTTTTAATATGTAAAGTCGTCAAGTGTGCCCCTTGAGTAAAACACTTCCTCTTTTCCTTGTACCGTTCCCTCTTAGATTAACTATAAAGAGTGTTTTTGTTTCATAGAGGAAAATAGAAAAAGAAGGGATAGATGCGAAAAGATTAATTTTATCCAGAAAAAATAGTGGGTGCTTTACTGATTTATTTTCTTTGTGATAAAATAGTTACATGAAACATGTAAGAAAAACTTACGAAGGTGATTTTCACTATGGCAACAAATGGGAGATTAATAAGGAAGAAACTAACGTGTTAAAAATTGACAATGAAATGATTGTTGAAGAAGGGGAGAAATGATGTGCCCGGAAAACCTTTTAAACATTCTTGTATTGGATGACGAAACGAACATCCGCAAAACTTTATCTTATTGCTTGACGGCTGAGGGGCATGCAGTAATCGCAGTGAGCAATGTGGCTGACGCCATCCAGGAAACAAGACGCCGCACTTTTGATATGGCCTTTGTGGACCTCAAGCTGGATAATGAAAATGGCCTGGACTTTATTCCTGTGTTGTTGGCAGATTCCCCTTGGACCAAGGTGGTAGTCATTACTGCGTATGCGTCTATAAAAACAGCTGTTGAAGCGATACGTCGGGGAGCCATAGACTATATCACCAAGCCCTTTACTCCTGATCAGATCAAATTGCTTACCCAACGCATCGCCCGGATCAGGGAACTGGAAACTGAAGTTGCTGCACTTAAGGAAGACCTGCGGCAATCTGGTCAGAGTCAGATAATCAGCCTTCAGAGCAAAAACGCAGCTATGCGGCGTGTGATTGAGACGGCGAAAAAAGCCGCAAGTTCTGAAGCGATTATCTTACTTCTGGGAGAAAGCGGCACGGGCAAATCTGTGTTCGCGCGGGCAATACATCACTGGAGCTCCAGGGCGACGAAACCTATGGGGATTGTGACCTGCCCCGCAGTACCACCCGACCTTCTTGAAAGTGAACTCTTCGGTCATGCACGCGGCGCATTTACAGGTGCAGTACGGGACAATCCGGGCCGGATCGCGGCCTGCGATGGAGGCACTTTATTTTTAGATGAAATCGGGGAGATGGCCACTCCTGTTCAAGCCAAGCTGCTGCGATTTATCCAGGATAAAGAGTACGAACGTCTTGGAGATCAAGTGCTTCGTAAGGCAAATGTGCGTATTATTGCAGCGACTAATGCTGACCTGGCAAAACTCACTTCCAGTGGACGGTTTCGGGAAGACCTCTATTACAGGCTCAATGTGATTAGTTTAACCATACCTCCTCTTAGAGAACACCCGGAGGATATTATACCGCTTGCACAGGAATTCCTAACCTTTTTTTGCCACGCCAACCATAAGTCATTCTTTACCTTTACAAAAGAAGCAATCGAAATTTTATCGACATATTCATACCCCGGCAATATTCGTGAACTTCGCAACACCATAGAACGGGCCGTTATCCTCGGAACTGGACAGCAAATCGGCAAGCATGATCTGCCGGGAAAAATCTCTCCATCCCCGAATTCTGGCGACATCGGAGACATTGTAACACTTGCCAAAATAGAAGAGATGCACATCCGTAGAATCCTTGCGAAAACATCTTCTCTCCAAGAAGCTGCAGATGTACTTGGGATCGATCAAGCAACACTGTGGCGCAAGCGCAAGTTCTACGGCATATGATTCCTTAGGCACTAGACCTCCTTGCATTTTGCAAGGAGATTCCCGATCCTGTTTTGCATTTTTCAATACTGCGTCTCGGTCATATGCTTACTGCACGCTATAATCACCCAATTTTTCGTGGCACGAAAATTGCTAAAGAATAATTTGTTTGGATAATTTGACCAAAGGTAACAAGATTATGACAATAAAGAAGAAAATACTGATCGGATATAGTGTCGCATTTGTCTTGATGGGCATGGTGTTCACCTGGGCAGTCAAAAACCTGATCTCCTTGGCAAAGGCAAGCGACTCAATCCTTCAAGAGAACTATCGAAGTATCCTAGCCGCTGAAAACATGGTCAATGCGCTGGAAAGACAGGACAGCGGTATTTTGCTGGTGGTCTTAGGCGAAGTGGAAGACGGGTCTACCCAATTCAAAGAAAGCGATTCCGCATTCCTTCAGTGGCTGACTCGTGCTAAGGACAATATCACGATTAAGGGAGAGGTGGATATTGTTCAGTCCATAGATTCCAACTACACCAGGTATCGTCTCCAATTCTATGATTTGACTGTCCGTCGCAGTAATAAAGCCTTTACCTCTGTATCCCTTCCTATGTACAAAGAATCTCTTCTTCCTATTTTTTCGAAAGTTCGTGAAGCATGCATTGAACTGCGAAATCTCAATGAGCAAACAATGTATTCGGCCAATTCCAGAGCTGGTGCAATCGCAAACCATGCGATCTGGTCTACTGTGATGGTGGCAGCAGCTGCATTACTTATTGCACTGATATTCAGTATGGTTCTCGCAAACCGCATCGTTAGGCCACTGCGAAGGTTCAGGGAAGCTTCCCGGGAACTATCCTCCGGCAATTACACTGTCCAGGTACCGGTAGAAAGCCCGGATGAGCTTGGGCGCCTGGCTGGGGAATTCAATCGGATGGCCGCACAGCTTGGCCGCTACCATGAATTGAATATCGACCGGATAATCTCTGAGAAGAACAAAGGGGAAGCGATTCTTTCCAGCATTGAAGATGGATTGGTGGTTTTCGACAAAGACCTCAAAGTTACAGGAATCAATCCCGCTGCACGACGGATGCTGGATTTGGATTATACCGAAGCCGAAACCTTGCAGCTCTCCGACATCCTACCGACAACTGATGTCTGCGCGACAATTAAAAAAATTGCCGACACAGGCACCCAGTTGAAAATTCCCGATGAGCAGCGTATTGTCACGCTCCCTGGAGGCGAGCATCCCCGGCACTATCTCTTCTCCGTAACGGCTATCCGGGGAAGGAACGGGTACAAGTCCGGGATTGTTCTTTTACTTAGGGACATAACCCGCTTAAAGGATGTAGAGCGGATGAAGAGTGAATTCGTTATGGCGGCGTCTCACGAACTCCGCACCCCGCTTACCAGTATGGGGATGAGTATCAATCTGCTTTTGGAGCATGCAGCCAAAAAACTTGAGGATAAAGATCTGGGACTGCTCCAGGCCGCCCATGAAGAAGTCTTGCGCATGAAGGCCTTGGTTAATGACTTGCTGGACTTGTCCAGGATCGAGGCAGGTCAAATCGCTCTTGAATTTGACAGCGTATCGATCAAAACACTTTTCGATCATGTTCAAACGGTTTTTAGAGGCCAATTGGAAAAGAAAAAGGTTGAGTTATCTGTTGAATTGCATGGCGATCCGCCACATGTACGCGCCGATGCCAATAAAATTACCTGGGTACTGACCAATCTGGTTTCCAACGCTTTACGTTACGTAAATGAAGGTGGGAATATCCAGATTATTGCTGCGAGGATCGGCTCATACGTCCATCTATCCGTACATGACGACGGTCCGGGTATCCCAAAAGAATACCAATCTAAAATTTTCCAGAAATTCGTACAGGTAAAAGGACGTGAAGGCGGCGGCACCGGTTTGGGACTTGCCATATGTAAAGAAATTGTGCGTGCCAATGGCGGTACGATTTGGGTAGAGTCGCTTCCGGATCAAGGAAGCACCTTTGTTTTCACTTTACCTGTGGCCAGATAGGAGGAAAAGATGGCAGCTAAATCAATACTGATTGTGGATGATGAAAAAAACATTCGCCTTACCATGTCACAGTCCCTTGAGCCGATGGGGATCCCGGTGCAGACGGCTGTAAACGGTGAAGAGGCCCTGGAAAAACTCCACGAAGGTCGATTTGGAATAGTATTTCTAGATCTAAAAATGCCGGGAATGGATGGCATGGAGATACTCCGTCAGATCAAAGATAAGTGGCCCAGCACCCGCGTGATACTTATAACAGCCCATGGAAACATTGAGTTGGCAGTAGAGGCAATGAAATTGGGGGCGGTTGACTTTATCCAGAAACCTTTCAGCCCGGGAGAGATTCAGAAAATAGTAAGCCTGATTCTTAAGCGCGAAGAATTGAATGAAGCTACAGTAGTCGATTACCATGACCAGATTGAGCTTACCAGGCGATACATAAACGACAGAAATTTTAGGGCGGCACGTGACAGTGCCCGGAAAGCAATTGCCTTAGACCCTGGTAAACCGGAGGCCTATAATCTGCTCGGTACACTTCTCGAAATTGGGCGTGAGAGGCTTGAAGCACAGAAATTATATCGAACCGCCCTGGAGATGGACCCAACTTACAAACCAGCCTCTGACAATTTAGAGCGGACTACATCATGGCATAAATACGGCAAAATAAACTTTGGTCTCGATACAGAAAAATCCCCGCCGGAAGATGATAACGATATAGGCAATACCAATGAAAAATAGCCTTTATATTGTGATTGCCGGATGTGGGAAACTGGGATCTTATCTGGCAAGCCAGTTAAGCCGCCAGGGTAATTTGCTGGTGATTATCGATTGGATGGAGTCCTCCTTCGAAAACCTATCTACGGATTTTAGCGGATTCCGGGTGGAAGGGGACGCCGCCCAGATCACAGTGCTTAAGGAAGCTAAAATGAACCAGGCAGATTGGGTCATTGCCACCACAAATGACGACAATATCAACCTGATGGTAGCACAGATAGCCCGGAAGGTCTTTAAAGTTCCTCACGTGCTGGCAAGGGTTTTTGACCCGAAAAGAGAGCAAATCTACACTCAATTGGGTATCGAAACCTATTGCCCGACATCTGTTGCGACGCAGATGTTCCTTAGGGCCATCACAAATACAAATCCCGCCCAGGATGGTTAAATGATGAAAATACTAATCATTGGAAGTGGTAAAATGCTATATTTCCTTTGCCGGGCTTTTAATGCCAAAGGTTACGAGGTGGTCATTATTACCCAGAATCATGATGAGTGCGTTGAAATGGCAAGGCAACTCAAGGGTACAGTTGTTTGCGGTGACGGCAGCGATAGCCAAATCCTGAAGGAAGCGGGGGCGATGAGTGCCGATGTACTGCTCGCAATTACCCCCAAAGACCAGGAGAATCTTGTTATTTGCCAGTTAGCGGCACTCCAATACCAGGTGCCAAGGACAATAGCACTGGCAAACGATCCTGACAACGTCGAGGTCTTCGAAAAGCTTGGAGTATCAGCCTTCTCTACAACCCAGATAATCGTAGCCTTGATTGAACAGCGGGTGGCCCTTGAAGAGATCACAAACCTTCTGCCGGTGGGCGAAGGGAGAGTCAATGTGACAGAGATATCCATTAACGCTAAATCACCTGTGATTGGAAAGAAGCTCAAAGAAATCGATCTGCCTTTAAATTCCCTTGTCGCAGTGGTGCTTCGAAACAATCAGCCGATCGTTCCCCGGGGAGATTTCCAGTTCTTTGTTAAAGACCGGTTGGTGTTGATTACCCTCCCGGAAAATCATGGCCGCATTATCAAGAGCTTTACGGGCGAGTCAATTTAGGTGTGTAACCTTGCGTGAAATGGAATATATCAAACAAAGATACGCTGCGATTCTATCCTCGACAGGAGTGATTCTTTGCCTTGCAGGACTGCTGATGCTGTTGCCGCTGCTGATACTGTTTGCATATCCCCGTGAGTCAACAATTGCATGGTTTTTTCTGGTCCCAGCTGTGGTGATTGGTGTTTTGGGCTTGTTCACGTGGTGGGCTTTTCGGCCATCACGCACCGTCACACTCTCGATCCATGAGGGAGGTGTAATTGTCCTCATAAGCTGGAGTACCGTTATTCTCTTTTCCGCACTCCCCTTTTTATCACTACGAGGTATGGATTTATCCAGGGCTGTGTTTGAATCCATGAGCGGATGGACCACCACGGGTCTCTCGGTAGTTGATGTTTCCAAAGCGAGCCGGATGGTACTAATGTGGCGCAGCTTGATGCAATTGGCGGGAGGTGCAGGGTTGGCCATCATTATGATGTCGGCGATTACGGGGCCCGTAGGAATAGGAATTTCCAGTGCCGAGGGCCGCAGCGATCAATTGGTTCCACACGTTCATCGGTCAGCCAGGCTGGTTTTGATTATATACACCACTTATGCTGTCATCGGAACTTTTGCCTATCTGATGGCGGGCATGTCACCTTTCGATGCAATCAACCACTCCTTTGCCGCTGTTTCTACAGGAGGGTTCTCGACACATGTCGAGAGCATCGGTTATTGGGATTCGGCGGCTATCGAAGCGGTGACCGTGCTGCTTATGCTGCTGGGCAACCTGAACTTCGTGACTGCGTGGTTTCTGTGGCGTGGAAAACTCCGGGTGGCTGCCCGCAGCGGTGAAGTTCGTCTCCTGGCTGTGTTGGTTCCACTTGCTGCTACATTGGTGTTCCTTCTGACCTGCCGAATGGTTTATCCCCACCTAGGCAAATCGGTCCGTGTGGCAGTCTTCGATACAGTATCTGCAATTACAACCACAGGGTTTTCTACAATCAGTTGTGGGGAATGGAACGATTTTGGTCGGATCATACTGGTTGTATTAATGTTGATAGGGGGCGGAACCTGCTCGACAGCAGGTGGGATCAAACAGTCTCGCGTCTACTTACTATGGAAATTGCTTGTTTGGGAAATCAAGCGAGCCTTCATGGCCCGTACAACTGTTATGGCAAATTCCGTTTGGGAAGGAAACCGGCGCGTCTTTATTGCTGATGCAAAAATACGGCCCGTTTTTATCTTCGTTTTCCTGTACTTGGCGATCTATCTGATTGGGACAATGATTCTTTGCGCTTGCGGATATTCCCTTGATAACTCACTTTTCGAATTTTCTTCCGCTCTGGGGACCGTTGGACTATCAGTCGGAGTCACCTCTGCTGACATGTCCAATCCGGTACTTTGGACTCAAATATTCGCCATGTTCCTGGGAAGGTTGGAGTTTTTCGTGGTGATTGTCAGTTTACTCAAGTTAGGAAGGGATGGATACCGCATAATAAATAGTATTGGGAAAAAAGAAAATACGTTAAGGAAATGGGGATGCAGGGGAATTGACTCCCCGGGGAAATGATGAAATATAAAGCAAAGAGGTAAAGGAACTTTTATGATAAAAGTAGCTGTAATTGGTTTGGGCAGTTTTGGTATTCATTTGATCAAAACCTTGGCCCAAAAAAAAGATGTTGAAATTATTGCCATTGATATTAGTGAATCCAAAGTCAATGGCATCAAAGATTTTGTCACCCAGCCGGTGACCATGGATGCCACCAATAAGGAAAACCTGGTATCAGTAGGAATAACGGAAGTCGATCATGTGGTGGTTTCATCAGGTCCTGCGCTGGAACCTAGTGTATTGACTGTACATATATTAAAAGAATTATGTGTTCCCCATATAATTGCCAAAGCTCTTACAGAAGAACATGTAAAAATTCTCCGTATGGTGGGGGCCTCAGATATTATCTACCCTGAACGAGATATGGCCCAAAAGATTGGGTATCAAATTGATTCACCCAATTTAATCGATTACTTGCCGCTGCAAAAGGATTTTGTGATCCAGAAAATTGTACCAGCGAACATATTTATTGGCAAATCTCTGTCAAAAATCGAATTACGAAAAAAATACAAAGTCACGGTACTGGCGATCAAATCCATAATACCGGATGTGATAACTATCAATCCCGGCGGTGATATGGTGATAAAGGAGAGTGATATCTTGATCGTTTTTGGTGAAAATGATGATGTTGAAAAACTCCACCGGAAAACTAAAGCTTAGTTTGTCCGGGAAAGCGGTGAATGCGAAGCTTTCGGAGATGTTGGCTTTATGCAGGTAATGCATGTAACATAAAATGTTCGGAGGCGATAGAATGAAAGTAATATTTTTTCTTCTATATATTGCAATATGGATCTTCTTTGCAGTTATCCTATACACAGACATTAAAAGTAAATCAAGATTTAGGCAAAGGAAGACAGCATATCTGGTATTTTATAGAGAAAATGAAGATGGTGAATTCATTGTAAAATCATTCGAGGATATCAAAGATATTCCAATTAAGCACTTAAATGATTGCTACGATTATATTTTAATCGAGATACAATATTTTGATGGTTCCAATTATAGCTGTTATCAGACTAGAGAGAAATAGCCTTAATTATTTAAAAACTCCCTTTATGTGTGTGTTTTTCAGAATAAAAAGGCCATTTTCAATTTCTATATGGTTAATCAGTGCTGTTAAACTTCCAATTACCAAGATGGGCATTGGCATCGAGGCATCGTAAATCAGTTGTTAATACTTTTTCTATTATTTTTAATACCTCTTGATAATCTCCACGATCGTGATCTTCGGCTGCTTCAAAAATTGGATCGCTGTCAATGTCAACATTTTCCGGCTCCAAGAAAGGAATAATTTTCTACATTTCATATGATGGCCTGGCTCAGTAATCAATTATCGGTTTTAAATATAAATATTGGCTTGCGGGGTCTTTTTGTTCCTCCTTTTCACCCAATATCCCTCTTTGGGATTCCATTCACCCATATTCTTTAATGTGTAATTAAAAAAATTTAATTCGTTATTCTCCCACTGTGCCTAATTTGTGCCCAGAACTTACAGGAATATATGGGTTTATATGGTAATATATTGTAATATATGGATTAAAGAAAAATTCCGTAGCGATTGCCTGATTGTGCTTTCCGCCTCCTGATGCGGCTTTCGGAAATTGACTGAAATGGGGGAACTTTGTTCTCATCAAACAAGGGTCATAACAGGGTGTCGTTTTGGCGCCTGTCCCGAATGCCGCTAAGATAAGACTATCTTTTTATAAGCCCGCTACCAAATTTTAATCATACCCATCATTTCGAGATTCTTTTTTTTGTAAAAAAAATGATATATGGACTGGACTCCAACTCAAATCTGTAGTATACTTCTCAACATGGAGCAAGGAGTTGAGTTAATATTACAAGGTCGTAGGATTACTGCATCCGAAATTGAAATAGTCAAAAAGCTTATTGGAGCGAATCCCTCGTGGAATCG
>Ga0180438_10004195_pt1 | contig 20922 bp, 19 predicted proteins | sample SS_ome_12_FD_132455 | JGI IMG/M metagenome (GOLD analysis project Ga0180438, IMG submission 132455) | Hypersaline lake sediment archaeal communities from the Salton Sea, California, USA - SS_3_D_2 metaG | ecosystem: Environmental > Aquatic > Non-marine Saline and Alkaline > Hypersaline >... | reverse complement strand
GGCCGTGCCCTGCCATAGGAAGTGGATCAGCGCCCACCGGACCCGCTGAGCGAGTGAGTTCGACAAGAGGTCTGCTTTCCACGCGTTCATCGCCGCGGCTCCCCAAGCTCGTTGGCAAGCCGCCTCATCTCCGCCGGTTCCCCTTCCGAGATATCCGTCGCCGTCATGGCCGCCTGCCTGTTCTCGGGATTGGACGCACAATTCCACTACAGGATCTGTGGATTCCACGAATTCTTCAGTGGAGTGTGCGCCGGCGGTTCAGAGGCGCGTAATGTGCAACGGACTAGGCAGGAGAGAATCCACTGGCGGAAGATCCGCTTCGGTCAGTTCCCGGGAGCCGCACCACGCGGCGCCCTTCTCGACATTCGCCCTTGGGCAGGTCCATCTGCCCATAGCTCTTGTGGGTCATCCGAGCGTTCCTTCGATACGAGAGGTTGCTCACCAGCGAGAGGATCGGGCGCTGCCGTCTCAGGAAGTTTCCGGCCACCCGGCGGAAGACCTGCCACAACGAGTAGAAACGCCGTTCGCAGCACTTCATTTCCTCGAGGATGTCCTCCCAGGAGAAGTGCTTGTAGCAGGCGGTGGGGAACCCCAAGGTGTAGTACTGCCAGTCGCGCGGGAAATCGCCGGCGGCGATACGGTTTTCGCCCGCCATCCGGTTCCATAGGCGCGTGCCCGGCAGGGGCGTGAGGAACAGGGCGTTGAGCAGGTCCAGGCCATAGCTGCGCGCCGTGCGGGCGATCCGTGCGCCGATGCCCGGCTGGTCCGCGTCCAGGCCCATGATGAACGACCCGACCACGAGGATGTTGTGCCGCCGGATTCGCTGGACGGACTTCCTGAAATCGCGCCCTTTGAGCAGGTTGAACTTCTTGCCCACCTCCACCAGGCCCTGGGCGGTGGGAGATTCGAACCCGATGAAGACGCCCCGGCATCCGGCCCGCGCCGCCAGCGTCAGCAGCTCCTCGTCGTCGGCGATGTTCACGGTGGCCTGGCCGATCCAGTTCTTGCGCAGACCGGCCCGGATCATCGCGCCGAACAGCTCCTTGGCCCGTTGGATGTGCGACGTGTTGATGCCGATCAGATTGTCATCCACCACCAGGACCCACTTCTCCTTGATCGATTGCAGTTCCCGGATCACATGGTCGATGGGCCGGTGGCGGTAGTCCTTGCCGTTGAAGGCCGACACGCTGCAAAAGCTACAGTCCAAAGGACAGCCGCGCGTCGTCTGAATGGAGCCGAAGGCGTAACCCCGGGTCAGCAGGTCGTGTCGGGCCGGCGGGACCTCGGCCATGTCCACGCATTGGCCGGCGTAGGTCCGCTTCAGCCGGCCGCGCCGCACATCGTCAAGGACGGCCGCCCAGACACCTTCGGCCTCCCCGGTCACCACCGAATCGACATGTCGCAGCGCTTCCCGGCGGCACATGGTGGCGTGGATTCCGCCCATCACCACGCTCACGCCCAGACGGCGGAACTGTCCCGCCACGTCGTAGGCGCGGCTGGCCTGGGACGTGAAGGCGGTAATGCCCACCAGGTCCGGGCGGGGCATGGCGGCGTAGTCCCGCGGGCCGAGATTCTCGTCGATGACGGTGATCGCCCACTGTGGCGGGGTCAGACCCGCCAGGACCAACAGCCCCAAGGGCTTCCAGACGCGGTAGCGCTTCCAGCGGTTGCCTTTAACGTTGGCCAGACTCACCAGCGGGTTGTACGGGTTGATCAGGTACAAGCGCATGTCTTCTCCCAGCCCGGTCATCGGCCGATCGCCCCGCGGGACTGGCGCCGCCCCTTGGGAGGAATCAGCACATTGGATTCGCGAGCATGCTCATCCAGGCCAACGGATCCGCGGCGGTGAAGGGAGGACATTCACAGGGGCGGGAAACCTGGGTGCAGGCGGCAAACGAAGACGGATGCCGACCGAGTTCGCCGGCAGCGAGAGGAGCCTCTCCTCAGCAACCACCGACCCTGTCACGGCGACATTATCCGTCCCGGCGCGCGGGAATCCAAGGAGAAAGGCATGGCTCGAGTCCGGGCGAAGCTCGACGCGGATGACGGGGCGGGGTCAGTTCGGCAGCGCGCGGCGGTCGGCGGCGATTCGCTCGACGGCCTTGCGCGACAGGGGGGCGGGATGCAGGCGGCCGGTCTCCCACAGCTTCATCGTGCTGGCGCGGCGCGGGTCGTCGCGGCGATCGCTGTGGCCGGGCGGCAGGACGCTCATCGCCGCGTCGACGTCGTGCAGGGGGACGAACTGCGTGTACGACTGGGCGGCCTGCGACTTGATCGTCCCGCCGTCGATGCAGGTGATCGGCGGGCAGGTCAGGTCGCCGTCGGCGTCGAGGCCGGCGAACCCGTCCAGGCTCTCGAACCAGCCGAGCTTGCGCCCCGTGACCTGCCGGCGGGCCTGGGCGTTCCAGCGGGCCGGGGCGCCTCGCTGCCTGCCGCCGGCCGACCGCCACGCCGCCGCCAGGGCGTTGTCGACGAACTGCCGCTCCTGCCGGTCCAGCGGGGCCTCGGGGTCCTTGGCGATGCGGCGGCCGACGTCGCGAAGGAAGCGGCACAGGCCGCTCTCCCCGCCGCCGTGCCTGTCCGCCAGCGGCGTGGCGACGAAACGGAAGAACGTGCCGATCCCCATCGCGACCTCCGCGCCCGGCGTGGCCAGGTCCGACGGCGCGCCGGCGCGGTACCAGCGGTCGAGGTGCTTCAGCGCCGCGGCGGCATCTTCCGACAGCGGCTGCTTCAGCACGTCGCGCAGGTGATAGCCCAGCCGCACGATGTCCCGTCGGGCCGGGTTGACCGTGTCGTAGTGGACCGCCAGCACGTCCTCGGGTCGGAAGCGGTCTCTGGCCCCCAGCAGCTCGTACAGCCGCCACGACCGCAGCGAGTGCCCGCCCGCGCCGGTGCTGATGCCGATGGGGATGCGGTAGAACGACGCGATCGGGCGGTGGTTTCCGCTGGCCAGCCAGCCGGCGGCCGGGTCGAGCACGTGGGGCAGCAGCTCGTGGGGGACGTAGCCCTGCCAGTCGTGCTTGGAGGCGGTCCCGTCCATCGCGGCGCGGCTGCCGTGGACGGCGGAGGCCGAGCGGACGGGCGTGGCGGCGACGACGGAGTAGCCGATACTCCCCCTGCCGTCGCCGAAGACGATGTTGGCGCTGGGGAACCGCCATCCGGCCAGGGCGCGGTAGAACTCGGCGGCGCCGCGGGACCGCATCATGGCGAAGAGGCCCTGGATCGTCTCGCCGTCGGTCTGGCAGATCGGGACGCGCTTCAGCGCCACCTGCGGGTCGCCCGGGCGCGCGAAGGCGAAATCGGTAACGACGGGGCCAAAGTGCGTCCGGCGGATGACGATCGGCACGGGGGCGCCGCCGGCGACGCGGATTCTCTGGCGGTCGACGCTCATCCTTCGCCAGCGACCGTCGAAGAAGTACTGGTCCGGGCGCTTGGGGTCGGTCCGGAGGCGGAACAGGTCGGCCTGGTCCGAGCCGAGCGCCGTGACGCCCCAGGCGACGTGCTTGTTGAAGCCGATCAGGATGCCCGGGCTGCCCGGCACGCCGACGCCGCGGGCGTTGAACGTCTTGCCGCAGACGTGAAACTCGTGCCACAAGGATGGGTTCCTCACGGGCGTCTGCGGGTCGCTGACCAGCACGGCCGCGCCGGTCGTCGTCTTCTTGCCGCCGACGACCCAGGCGTGGCTGAACTTCGGCCCGGAAGGCCGGCCGGCGGGGGCGAGCTGCTTGTCGAGCCCGTATCGCCTCAGCAGCGCCTCGGTGCGGCCGACCCACTCGTCGGAAACGTCGTGGCGCTGGACGACGGCGGCCGAGTCGTCCGTCCACAGGGCCGTCGGCTTCGGCCGGGGCAATTGCCCGCGCCCCCCGCCTCGTGCGGGGCCGGCCCGGCCGGTGGCGTTACGCCACGCGATCAGGTCGCGCGTCCCGTCGGTGGCGAAGAACTGCCCGAGGTGCCACCAGGAGACGATGCAGTCCTCCGCCCGCCAAGGCTCGGGGCTCATGTGGAGCTTGGCGAACAGGGGATGCAGCTTCCGCTTGTCGGTGGTGCGGAAGTAGGCGTTGACCCCGTCGCAGTAGGCCCGAAGCAGCCGCTTCGAATCGGCGTCGAGGTTCGCCGCCGCCGCCGCTGCCGCCCGGGCGAAGCCGAACGTCCGCATCTTCCGGTCGTTGTCCACCGCCGTCTCGCGGCGCCGGATCTTCGGCGCCTCGCCGATCAGCTCGGCCAGCCGGCCCTGGATGATCCGCAGGCAGTAGTGCATCTGGAAGCCGCGCTCCTCCGCCGCCGCATAGCCCAGCCCGTACATCGCCCCCTCGTCGGTATCGGCGAAGACATGCGGAATCCCCCACTTGTCGCGGATCAGCTCAACGTCGCTGTACCGGGCCCCGGATGGAGCTTCCCCCTTCGCCGCGCCGCGCCCCCCTGGCGGCTTCGAATCTTCTGCAACGGCAGCGTCTTCCGACAGCGCCACCGAAGGCAGTGCGAGCACGGCGCCGAGGCAGACGACACACGGGCATACCAGCTTCATCTGTCATCCTCTCGCCGAAAATTGGTGACACCATACTATTTTCCGGACGCATCGGGCCTGTCCGGCCGCCCCCGAACATGCCGGGACCTGCCATGGACATCCGGTCGGCCCAGCGTGCTCGGAAAATAGTATGGTGTCGCCATTTTACGGGCTAGGTGATGCAGCGGTTGTCGTCTTCGTGTCGGTGGTCGTGGGCCGAGTCGGCGCGGAGACTGCCGTGGTCGGCGCGGTCGGCGCGGGGGTGACCTTGGGGCCGCGGGGGTCGGGGGCCTGGTAGTGCTTCTTGATCGTCTCCAGGGCCGGCTTGCCGCACGGCACGTAGCCCGGGTCCTCGGGGCCGGTGCCCTGCTCGGGATGGTTGCGCCACTCCCAGACGAGGAACCCGGCGGTCTCCGGCCGCTGGATCCACGTGCGGAAGAAGGCCTCGAAGCAGTTGGCCTGCGCGGTCGTATCCGGCTTGTCGGGGCTGCGGGTGTAGTCCCACGGGTACTGGGCACAGGTGGTCTGGTTGGGCCAGCCGACCTCGGTAAACAGGATCGGCCGCCCGATGGTCCGCTGCCACTCGAGGATCTCTTGGCGGATCGGGCGCCAACTGGCCATCAGGCGCTCGACGGTGGGCTCCTTGCCCTCGGTCAGGTCGTAGTAGGTCGTCATGCCGATAATGTCGACGTCCCGCCACCAGGTGACGGGGCGGTAGTGGTCCCAGTTGGCCGAGTAGCTGAGGTAGCCGTTGAAGCGCTGCCGGACCTGCCGGATCAGCGAGCGCCACCGTCCGGCGTGGTCCTTCTCGGTGGAGACCAGCTCGGAGCCGACGACGAGCAGCTCGACGCCGGCGATCTGGCCGACCTTGGCGTAGTGGAGGATGTACTCGTTGTAGTCCTTCCACCAGTCGTCCCAGTTTGCGGGGTTGATCTTCCCCCGCCACTCGCCGGCCTTGGGGTTCTCCAGCAGGACGATGGGCATCAGCACGACGCGGAGGCCCTTCTTCCTGGCCAGGGCGACCAGCTTGATCAGCCGCTCGTCGGAGGGGATCTTGCGGGCCTCGACGAAGATGCTGGTCGAGCCGCAGTTCTCCTGGTAGGCGGCCAGGACGAAGTTGACCGCGTTGGCGCCGGTGTCGGCGATCTCCTCGATGTACTTCTCGTAGGGGTGGTAGACGTAGGAGCTCTGGAGCTGGAGGGAGAAGCCCCGCAACTGGGCGACGTCGACCGGTTTCAGCGGCGGGCCGCCGCGCAGGGGGATCTGCTCGACCGCCCCGCCACCGTTGCGGAACGCGCCATAGCGCCGGAACCCGATGGCCGCCGCGACGACCACCACGAAGATTGCCAGAATCAGCAGCTTGTCTCTTTGCATGACCGAATGAACATCCTCGGACCGGCCCGGGGCGATCCGATCTCTAGCCTGGAGTTGTAATCCGTTGGTCGCCCTCGCCATCGAGTGGTTCCGTCATGATATCATGCCCGCGCCCGGCTGCCACAGCCGCGTCGGCCGTGTTCGGCGATCGCACAGGCCACACGCCCGTGCCACCCAGCCCGCCTCTCGGCAGTTGACCCGGCCGGGCGGGCGGCTATAATAACCGCCGTCAGGTCCGTTTGTCGCACTTGATTTTCCCGTTCGCGTCAGGAGAGACGAAATGGCGGAAAACACCACCGAACCGGATGAGGAGCCGATCACACTGATCGGTGACGACAACCCGATCACCTTCTCGACGGCCGACGACGAGCCGATCAGCCTGGTCGAGCCGGAAGGCGGAGGCAGCGATTTCGAGCCCGGGGGCCTGAAGACCTTCGGCGTCGCGGAGGGCGAGGGGCACAAGACGGAGTACAAGCGGGCGCTGAACAACACCGGCACGGGCGCGACCCGCTGCCGGCTGTTCCACTCCAAGATCGCCCTGTCCTCCCTGGAGCACATGGAGAACCAGATCAACGAGTGGCTCGACGACAACGAGATCGAGATCAAGCAGGTCGGGCACCTCGTCGGCACGCTCGAGGGCAAACGCCCCGAGCCGAACCTGCTGGTGATGGTCTGGTATTGATCGCGTCTGAGGGCGGCGTTTGCGACCCGGCCGCAGGCCGAAGGCGCCCGGGGTTCCGTCTTCTGCATGGGCCGAGCGTGTAGTCTACGGGTGTCGGGTGTGCGGGGAGATGGCAGACCGGCTGCCCGTGGGCGGCGATTGTGCATGTCTGCGCGAAGGTGCACGATCGCGCGCACAATCCAGGGCAAGGCACGGCCGGGGTCCAGGCCCCATCGTGTCGATTCCACACGATGCCGCAAAGCCCCGGTACGTGCACGATCAATCGCCCGCGCACAAGGCGGCCGGAGCGGCGGCCGCGGCGCCCGGCGGAAGGGCTGCGGGCGTGGGTACGGGCCCGCCGAACGGCGGACCGGCGGCGCGGAATCAGGAGTGCGACGATGAGGACGGCGCGAATCGGCGAGGTGGAGGTCTCGCGGCTGGTGATCGGCGGCAATCCGTTCAGCGGGTTCTCGCATCAGAGCAAGCGGCGCGACGAGGAGATGCGGGCGTACTTCACGAACGAGCGGATTCACCAGACGCTGCGCGACGCGGAGGCGGCGGGGATCAACACGCTGATCGCCCGCACCGACGAGCACATCTTCGGCGTCTTGCGCGAGTACTGGGACAAGGGCGGGACGATCCAGTGGATCGCGCAGGTCGTCTACCACCGCGGCGACAGCGACGTGCACCGCCGGTGGATCGGCGCGGCGGCCGAACTCGGGGCCGTCGCGATGTACATCCACGGCGGGGCGACGGACTACTGGTACGGCAACGGGATGCTGGACCTGTTCGGCGACGCGTTGGATCGGATGCGCGGCCGGGGCGTGCCGGGCGGGTTCGCCGGGCACATGCCCGACGCGCACGCGTGGATACGGGACAACGTTCGGCCGGACTTCCAGATGTGCTGCTACTACCGGCCCACCGACCGGACGCTGGGGCCGGACCACAGCAACCTCGACGAGAAGTGGAGTGTGGAGGACCGCGCGGCGATGCTGGCGGTGATCGCGACGCTGCCGACGCCGGCGATCCACTACAAGGTCTTCGGCGGCGGCAACCGCCCGATCGACGAGGCGTTCGACGTGATGGGCCGCTCGGTCCGCGACGGGGACATCGTGTGCATCGGCGTGTTCCCGAAGGACGATCCGCAGATCCTGGCGAAAGACATCGCGATGTTCGAGCAGAAGGTCGAGGGCGCTTCCGAGCCCGCCGCGCGGTAGACTGCACCGGGGGCCATGGCCTCGTCCCGCCGCAGGCGGGAGGTGGCCATGCCAGACGCGTCAACGCGCCGCAACGTCTGAGCATGCTCACCCGCTCCGCTTCGCTGCGCGCGAGAGCATGGCACGCGGCTTCTACGAGTCTGGGCGCGGACGGTACGTAGTGCCCGTCGGTCGCCCGGAAGCACGCTGCTCTTCCTTCAGGAGATCCAGCAGCTTCCGGAGCTCGCCGTTGCACTCCTTCGCGAGTTGGCGCCTGGCCTTCCGGACGGCGGCCACGATTGGCGCATCTTCCGGATCGGTCATCTATCGTGTTCCTCGGCGAGGAGCATCTTCAGTGCGGACGCCTCATCCCCCGTTGTCGTCTTTGGGCGGCTTGGTGGGGAGGGTGAGGGTGAAGGTCGCCCCGTGGCCGGGCCGGCTGGCCATCGTCAGCCGCCCGCCGAGCAGGTTGGCCAGCTCCTTGGAGATCGCCAACCCCAGCCCCGTGCCGTGAGATTCCTTCGTGAGGGTCGGGTCGGCCTGGTAGAACTTGTCGAAGACGTGGGGCTGATCGGCCTCGGCGATGCCGGGGCCGGTGTCGGCGACGGCGACGGCGACCTCGTCGATCGGGCGCCCGTCGCGGGAGGCGGCCTCGGCGGCGGCGGAGACGACGACCTTCCCGCCGGCCGGGGTGAACTTGATGGCGTTGGACAGGAGGTTGAACAGGATCTGCTGGAGCTTCCCCCCGTCGGTGACGATGATCGGCAGCTGGTCGTTCAGCTCGCCCCGCAGGTCGATCTGCTTCATGTCGGCCTGGGGGCCCATCAACGTCAGCAGCGTCCGGCACGTGTCGGTCACCGAGACCTTGTCGAACCGCACCTCCGCCCTGCCGGCCTCGATCTTCGCCATGGCCAGCAGGTCGTTGATCATGCTCAGCAGACTCTTGGCGGCCGAGGAGATGTTCTGGCCGTACCGGCGGACCCGCTGGTCGGACCGCTCGGCCAGCAGGTCGGCGAAGCCGATGATGCTGTTCAGCGGCGTGCGGAGCTCGTGGGAGATGTTGGCGAGGAACTCGCTCTTGACCTTGTTGGCGCGGAAGAGGGTGACGTTGGCCTCGGCCAGCTCGCCCAGGCGCAGGTCCAGCGCGCGGTTGGCCGTCCGCAGCCGCTGGTGCTGGTCGGCGATCGCCTCGAGCATCTCGTTGAAGCTCTCGCCCAGCCGCTGGAGCTCGTCGCCCGTCTCGATCGTGCTGCGGACGGCCAGGTCCCCCTCGGCGACCTTGTCCGTCAGGTCCCGCAGCCCCCGCAGCGGGCGGAGAATCACGCGCTGCGTGATCAGCGTGAACAGGATGAACGCCAGCAGGCTGGCGAGGATCGCCCCGACGAGGAAGGCCCCGCGCGTCCACCAGACCAGCGGGGCCGACGCCGTCTCCCCCGGCAGCGCCACCTCGATCATCGCCGCCAACTGCCCGCTCTGGTAGCGGAGGTTCTGCCTGGCCGTCGGGCCGTGACAACTGATGCACTTCTGCTCGACCCGCACGGCGCGGAAGCACCGGTAGATCGTCTCGCCGGCGTCGTCCTCGTCGGCGAGGATGGCCAGCTCCTGCTCGATGTTGCGGATGAACGCGCGGCGGGCCTTCCGGGCGGGCGAGGCCAGCGGGCGAGTGTGCTCGCGCCCGGAGACGAGGACGACGAGCGACGGGCCGGTCCGCACGCGGGCCCGCTCGGCCGACGCGTAGAGGGCGACGACCCGGCTGGACTTGTCGTCGGCCGCCGTGGGGTCCTTCGGGTGTTGGGCCAGCCACTCGTTCAGCCGCAGCCTCGTCAACTCGCCGCCGGGGCGCTGGACGCCCTGCTCGGCCAGAAGCTCCATGAAGTACCACGGCACGACCAGGGCGGCGACGATGATCCCCGAGACCGCCAGCGCGAACAGCAGGCGGATCTTCGTGGCGAGGGAGATTCTCACGAGCCTCTTGGCCATGTCCGGCCCATTCTACGCCAGCGGCGGCGGGTCGGACAACCGGCTGCGCCGCCGCGGCCGGGCGAAGGGCGAATGTCAAATCCCGAATGCCGAATACGCTATCGCTCGCGGAGATAGGTTTCGCGGATGGCCTGGAGGGTGTAGCCGGTGGCGTTGAGGCGGCGGATCAGGCGGATGCGCTTGACGTGATCGGCGTCGAACCACCGCCCCCGCTTGCCGGCGGGGCGCAGCGGCTCGATCAGCCCGAGCATGATGTAGTACTCGAGCGTCTGGACGCTGACTCCGGCCGCGCCGGCGGCGGCCGAAATGCGCATCAGCTCCTTGCCCGCGGACTGCTTGCGATCCGGGTCCATCGATCTGCTGCCATTATCGCCCCCCGCGCGGGAAAAACTTTAGTCCCCCTCGCCGCGGCGATAGAATGACGCCCATGGACTCGCTGACCGGCACGTTCTATGAGGACCCGTTCTACGTCTACCTCGCCCTCGGCGTGGTGGCCGTCGCGTTCGGCGTCGTCTGGTTCGAGCGCCGGCGCCCGAAGTTTCTGCTGGGCGTCCTGGCGGCGGCGCTGCTGGGCGGCGGGCTCTTCCTCGTCGAGCGCCTCGTGGTCACCGACCGCGAGCAGATCATCGAGGCCCTCGACGAGATCGCCGACGCCGTCGAGCGCGAGGACATCGAGGCCGTCGGCGCGTACCTGGACGACAACTTCGGCGGGTGGCGCCCCACCAGGGCGATCGCCCTGCGCGCCGCGAAGGCCGCCATCTCGCGGTACCAGATCGCCAAGGTCCAGTACTGGGGCGACCGCGAGGTGAAGATCACCAACCCCCGGCGCGCCGAGGCCCGCTTCCGCACGATGATCCACTACGGCGGGCGGAACCGCGTGCTGCTGGAATGGAAGCTCACGTGGGTCAAGCGCGACGACGGCTGGCGGATTCGACGGGCCGGCACGCCCCAACGGCCCGACAACGTCCTGCCCTAGGGCGCACAGCGCCTCGCCAGGGGCCACGGAAAGGAACAGACGTGACGTCGCGAGAGATCATGCGGGCGGTTCTGACGTTTGGCGGCCCGGAGCGGATCGGGATGACGATGCCCGACCCGTACCCCAACGACCTGCTCAGCGCCGCCCGGCACGGGGCGGGCGACGAGCCCGTCGAGCCGCGGGGCAACGAGCTGCGCCGATGGCGAGACGAGTGGGGCGTCACCTGGGCGTCGCTAACCGACTACGACAAGGGCGAGGTCGTCGAGGCGGCCGTCGGCGACTGGTCCGACCTGGACGGCTACGAGCCGCCCGACCTCGGCCGCCAGGCCGACTACGCCGCCGCGACCGAAACGTTCGCCGCCGACAGCGACCACCTCCGCGTCGGGGGCATCCCGGGGTTCGTCTTCAACGTCGCCCGCAAGCTCCGCAAGCTGGACAACTACCTGTGCGACCTGCTGCTGGAGCCGCAAAAGGTCGCCCGCCTCAACGGGCTGGTCCGCGCCGAGCTGCTGAAGGCCATCGACTGCTGGGCCGCCGCCGGCGCCGACGCGATCATGTTCCCCGAGGACTGGGGCACGCAGGACCGCCTGATGATCTCCCCGGACACCTGGCGAGAGGTGTTCAAGCCGGACTTCATCGCCCTCGCCGGGCGGGCCCGCGAGCACGGGCTGTTCGTCCTGATGCACTCGTGCGGCAAGATCACCGACATCATCGGCGACCTGATCGAGTGCGGCATCCACTGTCTTCAGTTCGATCAGCCGCGGCTGCACGGCATCGACCGGCTGGCCGAGTTCGCCGGCAAGGTCACCTACTGGTGCCCCGTGGACATCCAGAAGACGCTCCAGACGCGCGACGAGCGGCAGATTCGCGAGGAGGCGCGGCTGCTGGTCGAGCGGCTCGGCCCGGCCGGCGGGGGCTTCGTCGGCGGCTACTACTGGGGCAACGAGGCCATCGGCCTGACACCCGACGTCCAGGACATCGCGTGCAAGGCGTTCGTGGAATACGGAACGTACTGATTGCGGATTGCGGATTGCGGATTGGGGATTGCGGATTGGGGATTGGGGATTGCGGATTGGGGATTGCGGATTGCGGATTGGGGATTGGGGATTGCGGATTGCGGATTCCACGTGCGAGTATCCGAACGCGGGTCTCCCGCTTCACGGTAGTGGAGGCCGTGGGGGCCGCTTGCGGCTTCGCGAGCTTCGGCGGCAGAGCGCCCGGCCTCGCGGGCAGCCCGGCTCAGATTCCGTAGACGCGCTGCGCCGTCCCGCCCAGCACGGCTGCCTTCTCCTCGTCCGTCAGGCCGAGACGCTCAAAGTGCCGCAGGCTGTCGATCGGCCGGGCCCAGGGCCAGTCCGTGCCGAACATCACGCGATCGACCCCGTGCCGGCGGATCATCCGCGCCGCCACGTCCGGCCCGATCTGGTCGAGGCTGTAGGACGTCTCGAGCATCAGCTCGCCGCCGCGCCCGACGAGGTGCTCGCGGGACAGGTCCCACATCCGCCAGGCCCCCATGTGGCTGCAAATCATCCGCAGGTCCGGGAAGCGCTCGTGGACGCGGGCCAGCCGCACCGGGCTGGCGCGGTCGTCGTCGGCCGGCCAGCCGAAGTCCATGCCGGCGTGGAAGGTGATCACGAGGTCGACCTCGGCGGCGGCGGCGTAGATCGCGTCCATCCGCGACCAGTCGTCCGGGCGGAAGTCCTGGTACATCGTGTGCAGCTTGATGCCCGGCACGCCCGCCTCTCCGACACGTCGGACCCAGCCGCCGGCGTCGGGCGTCTCCGGGTGGACCGACGCCAGCGGCAGGACGCGGTCGGACCGCGCCGCCACGCACCAGCGGAGGATGCTCCCGACGTGGGCCGGCTGCGTCGCGATCGAGCAGATCACCGAGACCTCCACGCCGGCGGCGTCCATCGCCTCGACGAGGCCCGCGACGGTCCCGTCCCCGGCAGGCCGGCAGCCGCAGCGATCCGCCAGCTCCGCGATCGCCCGCTCGGCCAACGCGTCGGGAAAGGCATGCGTGTGCACGTCGATGATCCGCATGGGCTGTCAATCCGCCGTCAACGGGGTGATCGTGCGTTGTCGGGATGCGACACAGAGACGCAGAGACGCAGAGAAGAGGGAGTTCTTTCCCTCTGGTCCCCTCCGTGTCTCTGTGTCTCTGTGTCGCAACACCTTCATCTCTCTCTGCCGCCGACCGGCAACCATGGCTGAGTGCCTCTCAGCCCCTCTTCCCCGCGGCCCATCGAGCGGCCCAATCGACGAACGCCTCGGCCTCGTCGCGAGCGTAGCTGCCGCCGGGGCACAGCCAGACGCCCTCGGGGCGGAGCTGCTCGGCGACGGCCTTCGCGTCGTCGACGTCGTCGCAGACGAGCTGGATGCACTTGCCGGCGGCCTGGACGCGGCGGTAGACGTCGATCCACTTTCTCGCCGGCCCGTTGCCGGCCCCGTAGACCCACTGGAGCCCGTCGAGCGCCGGCTGGGCCAGCAGGTCGTCGAGGTGGCGCAGCGCGCCCGGGCCGTCGAGATGGAAGATGTTCCGCTCAAGGTACTCCATCTCCCAGACGATGCTCGGCAGGATCGCGCGGCGGAACATGTCGGAGGAGATCATGCAGATGAAGTCGCAGCTGGTCACGTAGGCCCGGCCGGCGTGCAGCAGGGGCGTCCAGGTCGTCGCGGGCATCGACGCGGCCTCGAGGCGGCCCCACATGTCCTCGTACATCAGCGCGTAGGCCGACTCGGTCACGTAATCGCACGCCGCCCGCACCGACTCGATGTCGTCGGCGAGGTCGAGGCAGAGCTGCTGCGGGTCGCGGAGGGCGGCGGGCAGGTCGCCGTTGGTGTGCAGGTCCGGCAGGCCCGTCAGCCACCTCCCCGCCCCGCGGCGGATCGACGCGTCGGCCTGGGCGCGGAGGTTGTCCCAGTAGACGTTGTCGAGGCTCGGGCGGATCTCGAGGATCTCGCGGCAGCTCGAGGCGATCGGCTCGGACCAACTCGTCGAGTCGCCGAACTCGAGTTCGCACCCGAACACCGTCGCGCAGATCTCCGGCCCGAGGCCGGGATCGAAGTGCGGCAGCGTCTCGGCGAGGAAGACGGCCCCCTCCAGCGACGCCTCGAAGCGGTCGAGGTTATACTCCACGTCGAACCAGCGGTCGCGAAGCGTGGGGTGAGACTTGCTCGGCAGCCGCGCCCGCCTGCCGCGGCGGACGTGGATCGTCACCGGCGGGCGGTCGACGATCTCGCCCTGCCACCACGCCTCGAAACGCCCCAGGGCCTCGTCGATGTCCGGCTTGTACTGAAGTTCCACTGCCTCACTCCGCTCGCCGGTCCCCGGCGATCTCATCGTACAGCGCCTCGTGGGCGGCGACGGTCCGGTCGATGGAGAACCGCCGGACGATCCGCTCGCGCCCGGCGCGACCCATGCGCTCGCGGAGTTCGCCGTCCCGCGCCAGCCGCCACATGGCCTCGGCCAGCCCGACGGCGTCTTTCCGCTCGACCAGCAGCCCGGTCGTGCCGTCGACGATCAGGTCGCGGACGGCGGGCACGTCCGTTCCGACCGCCGGCAGGGACGCTGACATCGCCTCGCCCAACGCCAGCCCCCAGCCCTCCCAGAGGCTGGGCATGACGTAGACGTCGGCGGCGCTGAGCACGCCGCGGACGTCCTCGACGAACCCGAGCAGCCGCGTCCGCTCGCCGCCCTCCCCGTGGGCGATGAAGTTCTCGACGATCGGGCGCTTCGGCCCGTCCCCGGCGATCACGAGCCTCATCGCCTCCCCGCGGGCGCCGAGGTGGCTCATCGCCGCCACCAGCGTGTCGACGCCCTTGTAGAACTCCAGCCGCCCGACGAAGGCCGCCAGCACCTCGCCCTCGCCGACCCCCCACCGCGACCGCAGACGCCGACGGGCCCCCTCGTCCCGCGAGAAGGCCTCCACGTCCACGCCCCACGGGATGACCGTGTAGACGTGATCCGGCAGCCCGCTGCGGCGGGCGTGGTGCTCGCGGACCGAGTCGGCCAGGCAGACGATCCGGTCGCACGAGCCGCCCAGCAGCCGCGCGAACGCGAACTGCCACGGCCGAAACCGACCCTCCGCCGTCCAGACCGTGTGGATCACGTGAGGGACCGACGCCCCCCGGGCCGCCGGGCGGCCCGCCAGGTCCGCGTGGAACAGGTGCGTGTGAAGCAGGTCGATCCGCTCTCGGCGCAGCAGCTTCGTCAGCCGCCCCAGCTTGCCGACGTCCCACTTGCCCCGCACGCCCAGGACGGCCACCGGAATGCCCGCCTCGATCAGCTTCCCGCCGATCGCCCCGCCGCGCAGCGCGACCACCCGCACGTCGAATCGGTCGCGGTCCAGCCGCGTCGACAGCTCGTACAGCCCGCGCTCGGCGCCGCCGACGCCCAACTCGGTGATCAACTGGCAGATCCGCAGCCGTCGCATGACCGTCCGATACCACAGCTCGGTCGGCAGGGCAAGGCGGCAGGAGGCGAGGCGGCCGTCCGGCGCGGGGGGCATCCCTTGCCGTGCCGCCCTCTTGCTCGCCCCGACCGACGCAACGAATCGGCCCTTGAGCGAGGCCGGGCGATGCCGGACAATGGCGGGCGAATAAAGGAGATCGACTGATGGCAAGGCAGATTGCGGGCGGCAGGCGGCGGTTGAGTGTCTTTGCATGCGTTGCGTCGGCGTGCGCGCTGTGTTCGCCGTGGGCCGTCGCGGCGGGACAGGCGACGCGGATCATGCCCGCTGACCTGGTCTACCGCGGCGCGTTCCGGCTGCCCGACGGCCCGGAGGAATACGCCTGGGCCTGGAGCGGGCAGGGGATGGCATACAACGCGGCCGGCGACCCGAAGGGGGGCGGCGACGGGCATCCGGGCTCGATCTTCGGCACGGGGCACAACTGGCACCAGTACGTCTCGGAGGTCGGCATCCCGCGCCCGGTCGTCTCGGCGAGCAAGAGCCCCAAGGACCTGCCTCTCGCCACGAAGCTCCAGAAGTTCCAGGACATCCGCGGCAAGCTGTTCGGCGAGCTGGAGCAGGCCCGGGCGGGGCTCGCGTGCCTGCCCGCCCAAGGCGGCCAGAAGGCCGGCAAGCTGTACTTCTGCTGGGGACCCCACATGGACGAAGGCAGCCGCAAGCCCTCCCACGGCTGGTGCGAGCTGAACCTCTCCAACCCCCGCCCGGCCGGGCCCTGGCGGATCGGCGAGCACACGACCTACATCACGACCGACTACCTGTTCGAGATCCCCGAGGCGTGGGCGAAGGCGCACGTCGGCGGGATGCGGCTGGTGACCGGCCGGTTCCGCGACGGCGGGCAGGGCTCCCAGGGCCCCACGCTGTTGGCCTACGCGCCCTGGACGGCCGGCAACCCGCCCAAACGCGGCGCCCAGCTCCGCGCCGTGACGCTGCTGCGATACGCCTCCGTCACCGACGAGACGCAGCAGCGACTGACCGACTACCACCACGCCGACGAGTGGTCCGGCGGGGCCTGGCTGACGGCGGGAGATCGCTCCGCCGTCGTCTTCGTCGGCACGAAGGGGAAGGGCAAGTGCTGGTACGGGTTCGCCAACGGCGTGGTCTGGCCCGAGGAGGGCCCCTTCCCGCCCGTCCCGCCGGCCCCCAACGACAACCGCGGCTGGTGGTCCACTGCGTTCGTCGGGCAGATCCTCTTCTACGACCCGGCCGACCTCGCGGCCGTGGCGGCCGGCAAGAAGAAGCCCTCCGCCCCGCAGCCGTACGCGACGATGGACATCGACAAGTTCCTCTTCGCCGTCAAGTCGAAGCGCCAGGTCTCTCACGTCGGCGCCGCCTGCTTCGACCCCCGCGGCCGCTTCCTCTACATCCTCGAGCCCCGCGCCGACGAGGACAAATCCATCGTCCACACCTGGCAGATCCGCCCGAAACGGTAGCCCGTCGCGAACCAATCCCGCCGTTCAGTTGAGCATTGAGCATTGAGAGTTGAGCATTGAGCCTTCGCAGCCGAAGGCACGAGAGAACGCGGCCTGCCACGGCGTAGCCGAAGGCGTAGCGGGCTTGCCACGGCGTAGCCGAAGGCGTAGCGGGCTTGCCACGGCGTAGCCGAAGGCGTAGCGGGCTTGCCACGGCGTAGCCGAAGGCGTAGCGGGGAGCATTGGGTCTTCGCCGTCTCCTATCTTCTCTCCCGGCCTCCTCCCCCGCCGGGTGCCCTCGCTAGGCCATGTCGCACGTCATCAGGTACCGGAACACAAGCCGAGAACTGGCGAACCGGCGGCAGAAGGCGAACTGAATGCTGTCTCCCCGTATCTTCGGGTACTTCCTCCGCGCCGCCGGCCGCCCTGGAGGACCGGCCCGCGGCAGCGCTGCAACAGCTACGGGATCGGCAGCGAGGACTCGCAGGAACGCCTCGGCATAGTGGTCAGGCAGGCGACGAAGCCAGCTAGACAACGCCTCGACTTGCGGACAACGCCCCTTCCCTGGGGCACCCTCTTCTGCCGTGGGGAACGGGATGATGTTCGGCATGGGAAACCATCGCGTCTCCCCGGTCGGCCCACTACCCGGTCCTGGGCGGGATTCGCCGGTGAGGACATGCTACCTCTGATCGGCGGCCCGGTCAAGAGTGTGTTAGGGATTTTGTTACAGGCCGCGGCGAAGAGAGGCCGCTCGCAGGCAGGCCGAAGAAGGGAGCGACATCCCTAGCCCCCGGCGTGCCTTGCTCTGAGCGCGCTGGGGGCGTTTGTTTGCCGGGATTCGGTGTCAGGCCGTCGCCAGCGCTTCGGCCTTGCCGTCGCCAGCGCTGGCCATCGCGAGGATTGGGTCGATTTCGTGGGACACGACACCGGCGTAGTCGTTCGGCCGGCTGCCCAGCGATTGCATCGGGCATACCGGATGTGTTAGGCTGGACTCGTTGAGCCTGCTCCTTGCCAGCATGGGGCGGGCAAAGCAGGGCCGCGCGGCGCTGGGTTTCCGTCCTCCTTTCCCTTGCGCCCGTGGCCCACTGTACTGCTCGGCCCCCGCCGGTTGCTGCCATCAACCTGCTCAGGACCCCAAATACGCATGGGCCTCGGGGGCCTCCCGCCACGGCGCAGCAGAAGCCAAAAGGGCGACCCAGGTCGCAGTTCATGCAGGGAGCGCCCTCGACGACGACCAACCACGCCAGCGCGGCCGGGCGTGAGCCCTTCGCATGCGCAGAGGGAATCACTTTGTCTTGGCTCAGCCGATCCCTGGTGCCTATAATGAAGTGAGTTTCACGCATATCCGAAGGGAGGACAGGAAGGAGAGCGGATGGGTTAGTTACTGCGCTTTCTCAGGGGCGGATAACGTCAGCTTAGTGAGTTTGTTTCTGACAGGGGAACAAGGAGAGAAGTCATGCGGAGAACGCTTTGGGTTGCAGTAGGAATGCTGGCCGTATCCTCGCTTGTGTTCGGAGGCGGCAATGGTGCTGTCAAGACACCGGTGTGGGACGGCGGGAACGAAGTCGGTTGGGCCATTCTGAATACCGACTGCGAGGGCATCCTCATCGTCAACGTGCATTTGGGCGACGGACTGGCCGACGAGGAGTTCACCGTCCGCCTCAACGGCGACGTGATCGGCTCGCTCCAGACCAACCGAAAGGGCAAGGGCAACTTCTACACGGAGCTGGACCTGCCCGATGACGTGGGCGAGTCCGTCGACGTCAGGGTCGCCCTGATAGCCACCATTCCCGGCGACATTCCGGCTGTGGTGCGATACCGGACTGACCTGGTCACCGTCCCCGTCAAGCAGCCCTGCGACGGAGAGTTGCCGGACTAGGAGCTACCTGATCCGTTTCGTCCATGCCATCTCGGCACGGAGAGCGGTAGCGGAGGACTCCGCGGCGGCTTTGGAGGGAGCGCTGCCGTTGTGTTCAGCCGCGGATTCCCTCAAGCACGCGAGGTGATCCCCGGTCCGTACGAATCTGGACTCCGTGGCGAGGCACCAATGCAGCTGGATGAACTGGGCAGGCCGGGGTGCGTCCTCGTTGACCGCCCCGGCCTGTTGCTGCGCCTACCTCAGCCGCTTCGCCAGCGGGGGGGAGACAAAGTAGGAGCCCCGGCAAGCGGCGGCACGTGTGGGGGGAGGGGGCACGCGCCCCAAGCCCTGGGGTGCCTGCCGGGGCCACTGCCATGCTATGCGGCGTGGGCCGGGTCCTCAAGGCGGCCAGAAAGGAAAGCCCCCGCCGATGGGCAGCATCGCTGCCCTGCCGGCACGGAGGGGAGGCGCCGGCTACGCTACGCTCCCGACGGGGGCATACCATCATCCCGCGCGAAGGCCACACTGTCAAGGCGGTGTCGTGACAGCGGAAGCCCCCGGCAGACGAACGGGCACCGCGGCGCGGGGGGACGCCGCCTTGCGGCGACTTCCGAGAGTCTGCTGAAGTCGTCGTGCCTTCCGCCCGATATCTCCGTAGAGCCAACCCGCCAGGGGCCACAGCAAGGGAGCCCGGTCATGTGTGAGAGCGTGAGTTGCTCATCGGGCCCTCTCGCCTTGCCTATGGGTTCGTGCTGGGGCGGGCTGACAGCGTAGTGTGGCGGCAGCCGCAGGGACGCCCTCTGCCCAGCGGCTGCCGAGTCCGCTTTTGTGCCAGCATGTGGCGGACAATGGCAGGGCCGCTCGGCGCAGGGTTTCTGTCCTCCTTTCCCCTGGGCCGGCGGCCTTCCTTATGTCCTCGCATCGACCATCGGCGTCGGTTCCGTGTCTGCTCCTACTCGACGGGCTCCATGTGCCGGGTGACCGTGTCGTGCACGACGGTGATGCTCCGGATGCACTCGCTGATCCCGAGGCGGGGGCGCAACAGAACGACTGGGCGGGTGCTGTCTCCCGGCCCTTCGTGTCGCCGTAGGGAACAGGGCTACTTGCGTCTTCGGCGCAGCAGCGCCAAAGCGCTGAACCCTAGCAATGCGAGAGTGGCCGGCTCGGGAATGACGGTGACGATCACGCCGGAAGAGGCAACCTTCTTCTGGATCTTCGCGTTGGCGCCGGCTCCGGTGGCGTTGGCGACGAGGTCGTTGTCGAGGACTAGCTGGAGCTTGGTCCACTGCCCAGGCCCGCTGGTCAGGTCGATGAACGTCTCGGCCGCCCACGTGCCGTCCCCGACGGTACTGATCGGCACACCGGGATCCACGGCTAGTGCTCTGTCGCAGATAATCTGATGGATGTTCTCTGGCCTTCTTGCCGATGGGGAAGTCATACCCAGGCAAGGAGGCCTGCCATGAAGAAGAAGTATATCGTGACGTTGACGGAAGAGGAACGGCAGCTGCTTCGGACGATGGTCTCTCGCGGGAAGGCGGCTGCACGGAAGCTGGTCCATGCGAGGATTCTGCTGAAGGCCGATGCCGCTTCGGACGGCCCCGGTTGGCGCGATGGGCAGATCGCCGAAGGGCTCGACGTGGGACGGGCGACGGTCGAACGCGTGCGGAAGCTGTTTGTCGAGGAAGGGCTGACGGCGGCCCTGGAACGTCGCAAGCCGCGTCGCCGGTATGCCCGCGCACTGGACGGAGACGCCGAAGCCCATTTGATTGCCCTGGCGTGCCAGAAGCCTCCGGAAGGCCGAAGCCGCTGGACGTTGCGGCTGTTGGCGGATCGGATGGTTCGTTTGGAGTACGTGGATGCGATCTCCAAAGACACGGTGTCGCGCACGCTGAAAAAAACGAACTTAAGCCTTGGCTGAGCAAGCAGTGGTGCATTCCTCCCAAGGCCAACGCTGAGTTCGTCTGGAAGATGGAAGACGTGCTGGACGTGTACAAGCGGCCGTATGATCCTGCGCGGCCGATGGTGTGTCTGGACGAGACCAGCAAGCAGTTGATCGGTGAAGTGGCCCAGCCTGTGCCCGCCGCCCCCGGCTAGGTGGCGCACTATGACTATGAATACGTCCGCAACGGAGTGGCGAACCTGTTCATGATCTTCGAGCCGTTGGCCGGTCGGCGGAAGGTGGACGTCACGGATCGCCGGACGAAGAAGGACTATGCCGAGTGCCTCCGCAGGATCTCCGACGAGATGTACCCGGACGCGGAGGTCATCGTGCTGGTTCAGGACAATCTGAATACGCATTCGCCGGCTTCCTTGTACGAAGCCTTCGAGCCGGCGGAGGCCAAGCGCTTGGCCGAACGGTTCGAGGTCCACTGTATAGCTCGGGGTTCCTGGGGCGCAGGGATGTGTTAGGCTTCTTTGGTTGAGATCGTAGGATCGAGAGAGCTGAAGGAGCCAAGCAGATGGGCAGGAAGTCCGAGTTGAGCCCGGCCGAG
>Ga0180438_10004193_pt1 | contig 20932 bp, 18 predicted proteins | sample SS_ome_12_FD_132455 | JGI IMG/M metagenome (GOLD analysis project Ga0180438, IMG submission 132455) | Hypersaline lake sediment archaeal communities from the Salton Sea, California, USA - SS_3_D_2 metaG | ecosystem: Environmental > Aquatic > Non-marine Saline and Alkaline > Hypersaline >... | reverse complement strand
CATAGTTGCCGGTAGAGGGCCAGACCAGAGAGTGCTGGCTGGGGTCCACTTCGCCAAAGAGTTCCTTCTCGATGAGCACCGAATAGGTGGCCCCCACCTTGTGGCTGCCGGTAGGAAAGTCCTTGGAGTAAAGGCACACGATAGGGGCCTCGATGCCGGTCAACTCTTGGGGCAACACCTCGTAGTAGATTTTCCCCTCGGCGTTCTTCCAGGTGATGTTGTAGAGGTTGATAGGATCCAGGGGGTCCTTCTCCCTGGCTTCCAGAGCCTGTTGGCGGATTTGAGGGTCTGTCTTCCCTGGATGAAGCATCTCCTCAAAAGTGGGGCCGGTAATCAGTGTTTTGGGGGTTATCATAGCTCACTCCTTATCTTGTCTTTGAGTCCCAGTAGATTGGTTTCGTAGTGACGACTTGAGTCGTCCTGGCACCCGTGCGACTAAAGTCGCCACTACAAGGCCAATTCGGGGTCTATCGAGCCGGGGACTCTTCTAGTGTAACCGTTTCTAGCCGTGTTGTCAAATCCGCCCAAGCCGATAAAACCAGAATTGGGCGTACTCCCCCGGTCCCGAAAGATACCCCCCATACATCCTCCCCAGGGGGGATGTTTTTTTGTGTCTGATGAGTTAAAATGAATGTAGGAGGGATCTCATCCCGATCAGGAGAAGGTCAGCTTTTTTGCAGAGAGGCAGCGAGGGGCCAAATAGTTCCGGGAGAGTTGGTATTAACGTCCATTGAGTATACAGTTGTAATGGAGAGCAGTCAAAGAACAGTAACGATGCTTGATGGAGAGGAAGACCCCTGATGACAAAGATCCTGTATGTCGAAGACTATGAACCGCAACGCGATTTCATGGTGTGGCTACTGGAGTTGCATGGTGGATATGAGGTTGGTGTGGCCTGCAATGGAGAGGAGGGAGTGAAGAAGGTGCGGGAATGGCACCCTGATGTCGTATTGATGGACATACGTATGCCTGGCCAGGTAGATGGCCTCGCAGCCATCCGGCAATTGCGCAAGGGCCCTGACACAATGGACGTTCCCATCATAGTCATCTCAGCCTTGGGCGGTTCCGAACACAAACAGCAGACCTTGAAGGCCGGTGCTGATGCACACCTCACCAAGCCTGTGCCTATAGACGATCTGTTTGTAGCCATCAATCGCCACTTGAGGCAGCCATCCTTATCACAGGACGCCTTTCTTGACCTGGCGGTCGAGAGAGCGTGAAAGTGAAGCTTGCCCTGGGCTTGGTCGAAGGGTGGAGGAGATTGACTTCTTGATCCGGTCGTCGGTACGGTTGGTGAAGGAATACCCGAGGGATTACGAGCGGGTGAAGCTGCTGTTGAAGCAAGGGACGGCGGTATCAGAGATCAGCAGCCCGATTGGACGCGGTGAGCGAGTTGTGTTAAAATATGTCGAGCTGGCTCGCCAATACCATCCGGAACTGTTCACCGAGGCAGATTAGCGAATCCAGGGTATTGAGACAGATGTCCTAAAGGAGATCTCTGAAAGAAGAATGGTCCGGCTCGTATAATCGCAACTCTAGAAAAGCAAAAGCCCTTGGTGATTGCCAAGGGCTCTTTCATTTTCCCTGCATAGGCAAGACCAAGCACAATACAGGTGCTGATACTGGAAAGCATGGGGCTATTGTGTTTACTAAACACTCAAGGAGGATTCATCGCGACCATGCAAACATGGCAGCGCAATCTGTACACCCTCTGGATAGCAGAGTTGGTGGCTATCGCTGGCTTTACCGTGGTACTTCCCTTTCTGCCCTACTATGTGCAGGCCCTGGGGGTGACAGAACTGAAGGAGGTAGAGTTCTGGTCAGGGCTGATGTTCGCCTCCAAGGCTGTGGCCATGGCCATCTTCTCTCCCATCTGGGGGAGCGTGGCCGACCGCTACGGGCGCAAACTGATGGTGGAGCGGGCCATGTTCGGCGGGGCGGTAGTGATGGGAGCCATGGGTTTCGTGCAGAATGTGCAGCAATTGGTGCTCCTGATGACCCTGCAAGGCTGCGTGACCGGCACTATAGCGGCAGCGACGACTTTGGTGGCCAGTTCTGTCCCTCGCCAGAGGGCTGGCCGTGCCTTGGGGCTGTTGCAGATGGCCATCTATAGCGGGGGTTCGGCCGGACCGTTGTTAGGCGGGCTGGTGGCCGATCATTTCGGCTACCGGGCAGCTTTTGTAGTGACAGGGATTCTACTCTTCCTGGCCGGGGTAATGGTGGCTGTCTTTGTGCACGAGGAATTTGAGCCTTCACAACGTGAAGCAGAGTCACGGACGGGGGATTTCTGGCTGGGGGTGAAAGCTGTGTTCCGTTCGCGGGAATTGCTGGCGGTGCTGAGCATCGAGTTGATGATGCGGTTGGGAACCAAGATCATGGGGCCATTGTTGCCCCTTTTCGTCCAGACGTTGGTCCCTGGCGAGGCGCGGGTGGCTTCACTGGTGGGGCTGATCACAGGGCTGGGAGCGGCCACCAGTGCTGTGGGGGCCGTCCTCCTGGGGCGGGCCAGCGACCGGTTGGGTTATCGCACGGTGTTGTTGGCTTGTGTCCTGGGGATGGCCGTGCTGTACATACCTCAGTTCTTCGTGACCACGCCTGTGCAACTGTTGATCCTCCAGGCGGCAGCGGGCGCGGCTATGGGGGGTGGTCTGGCAGCCATCGGGGCTATGCTGGCCAATCTGTCGCCGGAGGGGCGACAGGGGGCGGTTTACGGCCTCGATTGGAGCGTCGTCTCGGCGGCCGGCGGGCTGGGCCCCATGACTGGGGCAGCCATAGCCGTGGGATTGGGTCTGCGAGCCCCTTTCCTGTTTGCGGCGGGTGTCTATGTGCTGGCGGCCCTCATGGTGGTGACGGTTTCTAACCGCCAGCCAAAGTTAATGTAAACTGGATACTCGGTGAAGGATTGGGTGTTGGCTCAGGATTGTAACCTTTGGCGCATCTCTGCCAACGCGTTCCGATATGCGTTGAATAGCAGGCGCGAATCCTGGGAGAGAAGGATGAATTGAGCTCCTAGCTCTTGGCAACGGCCGATCTGTGCCGGGTCCGTTATGAAGCATCCCAGCACAAGTTCGGGCCGGGAGCGAACGACCCTGGCAACCCGGCCTACGCCCTCTTGTACTTTCGGATGTTGCATCTGTCCCAGCAATCCCAGCGACGCAGCCAAGTCCCCTGGCCCTGGAACAACGATGTCAAGGCCTTCTACTTTGACAATCTCTTCAATGGCTTCTACACCTGATTGGTCCTCGACCAGGGCAACCGTCAATATCTCCTCGTTAGACTGCTGTACGTGCTCTGCAAAGTTGGCCCGCCCGTAGCCGGCCGCCCGCATGGAGCTATTCACTCCACGGATCCCTTGCGGTGGATAGCGGCATGCTCTCACCAGGGCCAGGGCATCCTCTCTGTTCCGCACATGGGCTGCCATCACGCCGAAAGCACCGCTGTCCAGCACCCGCAGAATTGGATTGGCCTCACAGGTACCCACCCGAACCAACGGCACTAAACCTGCACTGTCCGCCGCTGGCAGCAGAGTGCGAAGATGGCCAAAGTCTATAGGGCTGTGTTCCATGTCTATAATCACAAAATCAAATCCTGCACAGCCGATAATCTCCACGATGCCCGGTTCAGGCATGGACACCAGGGTGCCGAACACCGGGCGCCCCGCTTGTAGGGCTTCTTTCAACCGATTGGTACGCATTAAATCTCTACCTTTCTATTTCTGAATCTTTCCAAGCTTCTTGGACTTTGGACAATTTGCAAGAAACCCGTTTTCTGGCAATTGGGCTATCGGGTTGAACTAACTTTAGAATGTTCTTTGATATTCTACAGACAGGCCGAAGCGCAGAAAACGGGTTTCTGAATGGCTCCGCGGGTTTGTCCAAAGTCCAATGATATAAGTTGATAGCAGTTTTGCCACAGCTAGCGTTTAGAAACTGGCAGCCCTACCTTGAGGATTGCCAGCCCGTAGATACCCGCTGCGAACAAGAAAGGGGCTCGCAGACCCAGTCTCACAGCCACGAGCGCCCCGATCATGGGACCCAGCCCGTTGGCTGCTGAAACGACGCTAGAATCGAGGCCGTAAACCGCCCCCTGGCGTCCTTCCGGCGACAGATTGGCCAGCATAGCCCCAATGGCTGCCAGCCCACCGCCTATGGCCGCGCCTGCCACTGCCTGGAGGACCAGCAGTTGGACGGGCGTGGTCACGAAGAACTGGGAGATGTACACCACGGCTATGGCCGGGGCACAAATCAGCAGCACCGTGCGATAGCCCAACCGGTCACTGGCCCGCCCTAGAAGTATGGCTCCTACCGCACTGGTGGCCGCTCCCAGTCCTGTGATCAGCCCCACCAGTGAAGCTACCCGCGTCTCACCAGGGACCAACGTCTGGACGAAAAGGGGCAGCGTCGGCCCTATGAGTCTGGTTCCCAATCGCATCATTAAATCAATGCCCAGCACCGCCAGCAACTCCCGCGAACGGAACACAGTCTTCACCCCAAGCCAGAAATCACCCGTTCGCGACCCCGGTTCACGGTGCGGAGGTTCGAACTCCTCGTGCACAAAGGCAGCCACCATTACCCCGGCCAGGAAGAGCAGGCCTCCTGTGATCACAAAAGCTGCCCGGTAGCCCAAATGATCGGCCACCAGCCCGCCTAACAACGGTCCGGCCGAAGCCCCACTGTAGATGGCCATCTGCAACAGCCCTAGGGCCTGGCCAGCCCTCTGGCGAGGGACAGAACTGGCCACCAAAGTTGTCGCTGCCGCTACGGTACCGGTCAGGCAGCCTTGCAGGGCCCGCAAGACCACCAATTGCTGCACATTCTGTACGAAACCCATGGCCCCCATCAACACTGCTCCACTGAACATGGCCCGCTCCACCATCAGTTTGCGCCCGTAGCGGTCGGCTACGCTCCCCCAGATGGGAGAGAAGACAGCCATGGTTATACCTTGAGAGGCGAAAAACAGCCCTGACCAGAACTCTACCTGCTCCAGTTCTGTCACCCCCAGTGCCTGTACATAATAGGGTATAAAGGGAAGTCCTACAGTAAAGCCAGCGATAGCCACCAACTCTGCCACCCAGATGGCGTATAGGTTGCGCTGCCATGTCTGCATTATCGCGATCAATCCTCCTTGCCTGTATTTCCGCCCTTATACCAATAGAGATCCCCTACATTGACACGTTGGATCCTTGGCATGCCTCATCTGCTGCGGTGTGCACTGATCAAGACCAAGATTCCGGCTATGATAATGCCTCCTCCCAACATCTGGCGAGGGCCGGGAACTGTGTGAAAGAGCAGGAAAGAATAGAGTGCAACGAAAAATGGAAAGCTGGTTCGAAATGCAGAAACCCTGGATACCTCAGAGAAAGACAGGGCTTTGTACAGGAACATAAAGCCGAGGAAGGGCCCGAAAAGTGCCCCGATCAGTATGATCAGGAGACTGGGGCCAGGGGGCAACTGTAACACTCCAAAGGCCATTGCATATACTAAGGTGAGCAGGCAGGCGAGCAATCTGCTAGCAGCTACTAGAACTGCTGGCTCCAGATATCGAACCGCAACCTTTGCCAGTAGTGTCGAGATAGCGGTAAAAAGCGCGACGATCATGGCGAGCACGAAAGCAAAAAGTACGATTTCCCCTGCTCTATAGATCATGATCAATGCTCCCGAGATCATTGTTATGGCACCGAGCAATTCCAGACGATTGAGATGTTCCTTGAAGACGAGCATCCCCAAGAGTATAGTAAAGATGGCCTCGAGACGGGTGAAGAACGAGACCAAAGTTGGATCAGTAAGCCGGACGGCCATGGAAAAGACCAAGACAGAGGCAGAGGTCAGCACTCCGATACCAATAACAAATTGCCAACATTGCCTGAACCTCTGAAACGAGTTGAATCCCCCTTTGCTCGCAGCGTATGTCGAAGCACTCATGAAAGCCAATAGCGACCACAGGAGCGAGAATGTTTCGGGATTTACCGTTCCCAAGGCTTGTTTGGTGGCTAGGGGGGCAACGGCCATTGCCATCGCTGACAGAATAGCGTAAACTGGCCCTCGTATATCAGGTCTCTGGGCCACGTTTTACTCCTTGAGGTACGCAGGCACACCGGCTTTTAAGGAACATCAATATTCCTTCGACCGGTCAATGACATACAACAGTGGCTGATGAGACAGGTAACGCTCCAAGTTGATACAGAAGACTTTTGCAGATCGTGCCCGGTAATCCTTGCTCCAAGATGAAATATGAGGTGAAACGATCACATTTTCCAAACCCCACAGCTCGCTATCGGGGGGTAGGGGTTCGTTCTCGAACACGTCCAGTGCAGCCCCCGCAATACACCCCTCTTTAAGCGCTGCGATGAGGGCGTGTTCCTGGACGACGGCACCACGACAGATGTTGATCAGATAAGCAGTCTCCTTCATCGTACGGAACTCCCTCAGGCCCACCATTCCCCGCGTTGCCCCAGTTAATGGCACCGCCAGGACGACGAAATCAGCCTCGCTCAGGATCTCATGCAACTGTTCCGACCCCACCACGCGCTCAACACCCGGCACCGACTCTGGCGAACGCTTGACACCGACCACCCGCATTCCCATGGCCATAGCCCGCAAGGCCACAGCCCGGCCGATGTTCCCCAGACCTATCAAGGCCAGCGTCTTGCCTTCCAACCTATCAACCTCCCACCGCTCCCACCGCCTTCCCGATTGATTCCGGATCAGACGAGGAAAGTCCCAGACCAACATCAAGATAACACAAATGACATAGTCGGCTATCATCTCGGCATTGAGTCCAGGGGTATGGGTGATGATGATCTCGGGATCGAAATCGCTGAGGGGCCGCAGGCGATCTATACCTGTGCCCCCCAGATGAAGCCATTTCAGGTGTTGTAGACCCAATAACATGCTTCTCTCATACTTACGAGAGAGGAAAATGATTTCGGCATCACGCGCCGCTTCTATGAACTCTTCTGCCACCTTGGTGATCCGGACTCGAACTTGAGGGAATCGGTGGGAGATGGAGGCCTGTGCTTCCACATTGTCGGTATAGATCGCCAACTTGGGTTGTTGTTCCACGTTCGAAACCTCACGAATTCAAACGTGACAGCGGCAGCAGTCCCAGTCTGCTGCCGCTGTCACAGGTAAAGGTCCTGTTCCCCAAAGTGACCTTTCATTCGGGTATCAAGTGTAGGTAGTTGTACGGGCTCCCACTTACGTTCATCAGCCTAGAACCTCCCTGACTATACTCAAGAACTCGTCCTCAGTTAACGATGCTTTCTTCTCTAAGGCCAGTCGTTCTATCTGAGAGACGATTTCCGCTATCTGTTCCTGGTCGGCGCCAAGTCCATGTTCCTTCAGCTTCAGCTCCACAATGAAGGGCCCCGTGTGTCTCCCCAAGGGAATGACGCGCCGATTGCCTGTGGTTTCTGGGGGTAGTGGCTCGAACAGAGGCGCATAGGTCATGACCCGCTTGATGTGGATGTCCAATTTGTGGGAGAAAGCGTTATCGCCCACAAACGGTTTGTTAAAGGGCAAAGGTACTCCTGTGATCTCTTGGACGTATCGTGACAGCGAAAACAAATCATCCAGTTTGAGACCTGTCTCAATGCCGTAGAAGAGCTTGAGATTTACCGCCACCTCATCCAAGGCTGGATTGCCACTGCGCTCTCCCAGACCGTTTACGGCGGCATCCACCATGGTAGCACCACCTTCTACGGCAGCCAGGGCATTGGCCAGAGCCAGACCAAGGTCGTTGTGGCAGTGGGCCTGCACCGGAACGTTGACCCACTGGGTTACCTGGCTGACCAGGAAACGCATAGTACCTGGACTGGCAGCACCTACCGTGTCAGCGATGACAATGCGCCCTGCTCCAGCAGCGACGGCTTCCGCTATCACGCGCTTCAAGAAGTCGAGATCGGTGCGAGTAGCATCAACAGGAGCAAAAGCGATCAGTGGACCGCGGCCCACGGCGTATTGGATGGCTTCTTTCACCTTGGCCAACACTTCCTCGCGGGTCATCTTTTCCGCGTGCTCGAGTCGGATATCGGAAGTGGCGTGAAGCAAACCGACTACATCCGCGCCGCTGTCTATGCTTGCGTCCACCTCTCGTCGCCATTCTTGGCCGTAAAGCGCGGCCAACGCTTGCGTTTTGGCACGCAAGCCTTCATCCTTTAGAATGTGTAAAGCCTCCCGGTCCAGCGCCGACTTGCTGGGCCAACCGACTTCAATTTGAGCAACCCCGATCTCGTCCAGACGATGGGCCAGGGCGACCTTTTCTTCTAGGCTAAAACTCACCTCTGCCGTTTGCTCTCCCTCTCGCAAGGTTACGTCATTGATAGCTACCTTTTCAGGAAGCTTTAGCCCTGCCAACACTCGAGGGTCTCGATTATAAGGACTCGTAGCTAGATGTTCTTTTTCCACAATCGCCTCCTTCGGGGATGTACTCAGATTCCGCTGATATCGCGGCGAGGGGGAGCCCCGCCCCGAGGGATGAGGCTTGCTTGGGAGTGCAGGGAACGGGGTCCCCCTGCCGCGGAATCGAACCCGACGCTGAGTGCGCCAGAGCAGAGCTCCAACACACCAGCAGCGAGCAGGTTCCTATAGGGGAGAGATCCCGGTTGCCTTGGCCAGGTCCGCCGGGCGGTACATCTTGCCCTCCTTAAAGACCAATTCCACCTTGGAGACATCCTGCATGCTCTTCAGAGGATTGCCATCAACCACGATCACGTCCGCCGATTTGCCTGCCTCCAGGGTGCCAGTCACGTCCAGGAGGTCACACAACTCGGCTCCGTTGCCGGTGGCAGCCACCAAGACCTCCATGGCACTCAGTCCGCCCTGCTGCATGAGCGCCATCTCTTGGGCCATGGAACCGGCTACATCGGTGCCGACTGCCATCTTGACCCCAGCCTGTACTGCCAACTCGCAGGTCTTTAACCCGGATTCTAGGTGTTTCTTGCATACCTCAATCAACCAGGCCGGCCTTCCCAGCTCCTCGCCTCGGTAGGCGATCTCCCAACTTTCGCCCAGGGTGGGCACCAGGTAGGTCCCCTCTCGGGCCATCAACTCGGCCGTCTCCTTATCCAGGAGTGCGGCGTGCTCTATGCAATCCACTCCGGCAGCGATGGCCGCTTTGATGGCCGCCGGTGGGTGGGCATGCACCGTGGTCTTTTTGCCTGCCTTCTCCGCCTCCTCGAAGGCAGCCCGCATCTCTTCCTCACTCAACTGGGGAGACCAGGGCTGATCCTTGGACTGCTCGACGTAACCGCCACTGGCCATCAACTTGATGATGTCAACGCCAGCCTTCAACAGCTTCCTGGCTGCCTTGCGCACCTCATCTGGACCATCGGCTTCGATGCACAACTCCCAACCATGGCCTCCAGTCATGGCGATCGGCTGGCCGCAAGTGACGATGCGCGGCCCCACGATCATCCCCTCCGCAACCCCTTTCCTCATCATCAGGCTGATGCTTTCGTTGGAAGCCAGGTCTCGAACGGTGGTCGCCCCTTCTTGCAAGGCCAGCAACGCGTTGCGCACCGAGCGCAACAGCTTCCAGGTAATGGGCTGTACGGCCCGCTCTTGATAGGCTCCCTTGCCCCAACGGTCACTCAGATGCTCATGACAGTTGATCAAGCCTGGCATGATCACCTTGCCGCCGACGTCAATGACCTCGTGATCAGGGCCCTTAAAGGCGGCGGGGTCGAACTCGGTCAGGGGACCCACTGCCTCGATCTTGTCCCCCTCGATGACCACAAACCCATTCGAAACCGGGTCCCGCCCCAAACCATCAATCAGAATCCCGTTCTTTAATACTGTAGCCACCTTTCCCTCCTTAAATTATTTGGAACCAAACCAGACCCCGTGACCAGCAGCAAGATTCCTACAAGGGAGAGACCCCCGTTGCCCTGGACAGGTCCGCCGGATGGTACGTCTTGCCTTCTTTGAAGACCAGATCCACTTTGGAGATATCCCCCATGTTCTTCAACGGATTGCCGTCAATCACGATCACATCTGCCGATTTGCCTACCTCCAGGATGCCAGTCTCGTCCAGAAGGCCGCACAACTCGGCCCCGTTGCGGGTGGCAGCCACCAGAACGTCCATGGCGCTCAGGCCATTCTTCTGCATGAGTTCCATCTCTAATGCCATAGACGAGGCCACATCGGTGCCGACTGCCATCTTGACCCCAGCCTGTACCGCCTGCTTGAAGGGCTCAAACAAGGTTTCCAGGTGTTTTTGGGACGACTCAATTAACCATGCTGGTCGCCCCAGTTCCTCACCTCGGTGAGCGATCTCCCAAACCTCACCCAGGGTAGGCACCAGGTAGATCCCCTCTCGGGCCATCAATTCAGCCGCCTCCTTATCCATCAACAGGCCGTGTTCTATGCAGTCTACACCAGCGGCGATAGCCGCTTTGATGGCCGCTGGAGGGTGGGCGTGCACCGTGGTCTTTTTGCCCGCTTTCTCCGCCTCCTCGAAGGCAGCCCGCATCTCTTCCTCACCTAGTTGGGGAGACCAGGGCTGATCCTTGGACTGCTCGACGTAACCGCCACTGGCCATCAACTTGATGATGTCAACGCCGGCCTTCAACAGCTTCCTGGCGGCCTTGCGCACCTCGTCTGGACCATCGGCCTCGATACCCAATTCCCAGCCATGGCCTCCGGTCATGATAATCGGCTGGCCGCATGTGACGATGCGCGGCCCCACGATCATCCCCTCCGCAATCCCCTTCCTCATCATCAGGCTGATGCTTTCGTTGGAAGCCAGGTCGCGGACTGTAGTCACTCCCTCCTGTAGAGCCAGCAGCGCATTGCGCACCGAGCGCAACAGCTTCCAGGTGATGGGCTGTACGGCCCGCTCCTGATAGGCTCCCTTGCCCCAACGGTCACTCAGATGCTCATGACAGTTGATCAAGCCCGGCATGATCACTTTGCCGCCGACGTCAATGACCTCATGGTCAGGACTCTTAAAAGCGGCCGGGTCGAACTTGGTCAGGGGGCCTACTGCCTCGATTCTGCCCCCCTCGATGACCACAAACCCATTCGAAATCGGGTCCCGCCCCAAACCATCAATCAGAACCCCGTTCTTTAGTACGACAGCCATTTTGCCTCCTTGGATTGTTGGACGCGATGCGCCTGCTCTCTGCCTTCTTGAACAAGAGCTTTTGCCAGTGAGTGAGACTTTTACAAGGGAGAGATCCCGGTTACCTTGGCCAGCTCCGCCGGGCGGTACATCTTGCCCTCCTTGAAGACCAAATCTACTTTGGAGACATCTTCCATGTTCTTCAAGGGGTTGCCATCAATCACGATGACATCCGCTGATTTCCCCACCTCCAGAGTGCCAGTCTCGTCCAAAAGGTCGCACAACTCGGCCCCATTGCGGGTGGCAGCTACCAAGACCTCCATAGCACTCAGCCCACCCTGCTGCATGAGTGACATCTCTAGTGCCATCGAACCAGCTACATCGGTGCCGACTGCCACCTTGACCCCAGCTTTTACTGGCAGCTTGAAGGTCCCCATCCTGGAATCCAGGCGTTTCTTGCATGACTCAATCAGCCAAGCGGGCCGCCCCAGCTCCTCACCTCTATGGGCGATCTCCCAACCCTCGCCCAAGGTGGGCACCAAGTAGACCCCCTCCCGGGCTATGAGCTCGGCTGCCTCCTTATCCATCAATCCGCCGTGCTCTATGCAGTCCACACCAGCGGCGATGGCCGCTTTGATGGCCGCTGGCGGATGGGCGTGTACTGTGGTCTTTTTGCCTGCCTTCTTGGCCTCCTCAAAGGCAACCCGCATCTCCTCCTCACCCAACTGGGGAGACCAGGGCAAATCCTGCGACGGGTCAATGTGGCCGCCACTGGCCATCAACTTGATGATGTCAACGCCAGCCTTCAACAGCTTCCGGGCCGCCTTGCGCACCTCATCTGGACCATCGGCCTCGATGCACAACTCCCAACCATGGCCCCCGGTCATGGCGATCGGCTGGCCGCAAGTGACGATGCGCGGCCCCACGATCATCCCCTCCGCAACCCCTTTCCTCATGACCAGGCTAGTGTTCTCCCTGGAGGCCAGGTCTCGAACAGTGGTCACCCCTTCCTGCAAAGCGAGCAACGCGTTGCGTACCGAACGCAAAAGCTTCCAGGTGATGGGTTGAACAGCCCGCTCCTGATAGGGCCCCTTGCCCCAGCGATCGCTCAGGTGCTCATGGCAGTTGATCAAGCCTGGCATGATCACCTTGCCGCCGACGTCAATGACCTCGTGGTCAGGGCCCTTAAAGGCGGCCGGGTCGAACTCGGTCAGGGGGCCTACTGCCTCGATCTTGTCCCCCTTGATGACCACAAACCCATTCGAAATCGGGTCCTGCCCCAAACCATCAATCAGAATCCCGTTCTTTAATACTGTAGCCATTTTTTTCTCCTTTGATTATCTGATTTGTATTCCTGCTTACCGGACGGCACATCAGCAGCGAGCGAGATTTCTACAGGGGAGAGATCCCGGTTGCCTTGGCCAAGTCCGCCGGATGGTACATCTTGCCTTCTTTGAAGACCAGATCCACTTTGGAGATATCCCCCACGTTCCTCAACGGATTGCCGTCAATCACGATCACATCTGCTGATTTGCCTACCTCCAGGGTGCCAGTCACGTCCAGGAGGTCACACACCTCGGCCCCATTGCGGGTGGCAGCCACCAAGACCTCCATGGCACTCAGTCCGCCCTGCTGCATGAGCGCCATCTCCAATGCCATCGAACCGGCTACATCGGTGCCGACTGCCATCTTGACCCCGGCCTGCACTGCTAGTTCATAGGTCTCCATTCTGAAATCCAGATGTTTCTTGCTCGACTCAATCAGCCAGGCCGGCCGCCCCAGTTCCTCGCCTCGGTAGGCGATCTCCCAACTTTCGCCCAGGGTGGGCACCAGGTAGATCCCCTCCCGAGCCATCAACTCGGCCGTCTCCTGATCCAGCAACGCGGCGTGCTCTATGCAATCTACACCAGCAGCGATGGCCGCTTTGATGGCTGCTGGCGGGTGGGCGTGCACCGTGGTCTTTTTGCCTGCCTTCTCCGCCTCGTCGAAGGCGGCCCGCATCTCGCCCTCACCCAGTTGGGGAGACCAGGGCTGGTCCTTGGACGGATCAATGTAGCCCCCACTGACCATCAACTTGATAAAGTCAGCGCCGGCCTTCAGCAGTGTCCTGGCCGCCTTTCGCACCTCATCCGGCCCATCGGCCTCGACAGCTCTTAGATGGCCATGGCCCCCGGTCATGGCGATCGCCTGACCACAAGCCACGATGCGCGGCCCTACAATCATGCCCTCAGCGACCGCCTTCCTCATGGTCAAGTTCGTGCCTTGCTTGGAAGACATGTCTCGAACAGTGGTCACTCCCTCTTGTAAGGCCAGCAGGGCATTGCGCGTCGCTCGCAAGATGTGCCAGGCGACAGGCTGCGCAGCCCGCACCTCATAGGGTCCCTTTCCCCAGTGAGTGTCCAGGTGCTCGTGAACGTTGATCAGCCCTGGCATGATCGCTTTGCCGCCGACGTCAATGACCTCGTGATCAGGGCCCTCGAAAGGGGTCAGGTCGAACCCGGCCGGGGGACCCACAGCCTCAATCTCGTTCTCCCTTATGATCACAACCGCGTTCGGAATCGGGTCCTGCCCTGAACCATCAATGAGGATCCCGCCTCGTAAGATGGTTCTCTTATCGTTGTTCATAATATCTCCTCATCCAAGCCTAATTGGTGCAGGGTTTCCAGGGTGGGGAGACCCGTAGCCGGATCCCAACCTGCCGCCTCGTAAAAGTCATCCTTTAGTCCTTCCAACGGTACGGTAGAGCCCCTTCTAGGCCCGTCGGGCAGGGGTTCGGCCAGGAGCCGTTTGGGAAGCCGATCGGTGGAGCGGTTGACCCCCTCGCGTGAATTGAGGAGACGCTCGAGATTGAGGACCCGCTCGCCAACGCGCATCAACTCGGGTACATCGAAGGGCTGGCCAGTGATGGCCTCCAGCAATTCTGCCACCAGGTCGAGATCGAAGTACAATCCGGCAAAGGCGCACTGAATGGCTGAATCGCGCACGATGCGTTTTGAGGCACATTCGATCACCAGTTGGCCTTTGCCCTTCACATGTGTCGCCTCGGGGCTGCCCCATTCCACCTTGGCTGGTAGACCGAGGTCGTGATGGCACCCGCCGCGAGGGCTGAGGGCAAACTGCAAAGCCTGTCCATAGGCAGCGCGACACCCCCACCCCCCTAGCTCCAAGCCCTGGGCATGCATGGCGAACGCTTCTGAACCCTGCCCGATATGGGAGGCGCAACGCCTCACGCCCTCTGCCATGAGGTCCCCGAATCCACTGCGCGTGGCGATCTGCTTCAGGGCTTCAAGAGCTCCCCTATGATCGCCAAAGGTGAGCTCAAGTCCGCCGGTATCACTCTCTTTGAGCAACCCTCGCTCAAAGCATTCCATGATAAAGCTCAGGGTCACCCCCGCGCTGATGGTATCTAGACCCATCTCGTCGCACAGGTGATCCATGGCGATGAGGGCATCGAATCGGTCAATAGCACAGTTGTTCCCCAGGGCGTATATGGTCTCGTAATCCGGCCCCTCACTGGACAGGCCAGCATATTCACCTTCGGAGACATGATAGGCCTTTGCACAGGGAGCCGGGCAGAAGGGAGCGCAGGGGTGAGACTCTCCCCTCCACCTGTCGCCAAAGGCCATGGGCGCAATCTCCTCAAAGGCATCGAAACTGCCTCGCTGCCAATTTCGGGTGGGCAACATTCCATACTCTTGCAGATTCGGCATGCTGGTCGTGGTGCCAAAGGCCCGGCGCTGTTCCCTCCAGCGCTTGTTGGCCATCACCGCCCTGATTTGGGCCTGTCGTGCCGCTCGGTATCCTTCCTCATCCGCTATGGGGGAACTTTTACCGGAGACAACAACAGCCTTTAAATTCTTGGCTCCCATTACCGCCCCTGCCCCCCCGCGTCCAAAGGAACGCTTGCGTAAAAGTTCGGTCATGACTGCCGCGTATCGGACCAACCTCTCTCCGGCGGGGCCGATCATCGCCGCTCCGAAATGGTTATCACCGATCTCTGCCAGCAAAAGCTGGTAGGTTTCAGTGATAGGCTGTCCCCATAGATTTGTCCCTTCCCGGAACTCTACCTGGCTGTCGTTGATCCACAGATATAGCGGGTCTTTGCTAGCGCCAACGATCACCAGGGCGTGATAGCCGCAACGGGCCAAGTGGTGTCCCAGCGTACCGCTCGCCAGGCTGAAGAGATAGATATCTGTCAGGGGAGATTTCGTGCACAACACGGTCTTGGAACTGAAGGGGGCCGTGGTGCCCTGCAAAGGGCCGACCACAAAGATGAGCGGATTAGAAGCACTCAAAGGATCCGTGCCGACAGGTAAGAACTGAGCCAGCAGGCGCGCTCCCAAGCCCCTTCCTCCCAGATAGAGAGAGAGGATTTTCTGGTCTATATCTTCTATCCGATAGGTCCTTTGGGACAGATCCACGATCAGAGCTCGCTTATGGCTGGTCATGGGCTGCCTCCGTCAGTGGGACAGTGTCGCTGGCATGGGGTATGATCGCCAAGAGAGCTCCTGTCCCCGACATTTCCAGAGAGGTCCGCAATGCTTCGTTCAGGGCAGCAGCTTGGCGGAGGAAGATATCGGCCAGTGCCCCTTCCAAAAGTTCCTTCGATACCACCAAGATGGGGTGACGTAGAGCCGCTCGAGCGAAAGCCATGGCCTTGCTCAACCCCGCCTTCTCCACTCCAATACGGAACTGATCTACCACTTCCTGAGGGTTTGAGGCTTGTTGTAGCCACTGGGCAAAACGACCTCCCATCCCATCACGGCACTCGGCCAAAAGGATGATGGGCCCGTTCGGCTTGGTGACCAATTCCGCCACGGCGATGGCCTTCTGGGCTTGATGGAGGTTGATGTCGTGGGGGTAACCGCCCGGACTGACCAGAGTGACGTCGGCCTTTTGAGGAAAACACAATTGGCTGGCACGGGCGCACAGCTTTGTCCCGGCTTCGTGAGCCATGACCAGGTCACCGGCGACCACCCCCACAGCCTGGCCTCGGCTGTTGGATACCGTGTTCACCACACCAGTCACTCCCAACAATTTGGCACCTTCCACCGCTTCCTCGTGAAACTGATTCCCCTCCAGACGCCCCATGGCCGGCTCAAAGGGGTGAAAGGGTAGGGAGTGATGGCAGGTGATGGTCGTCTGGTCGGCTACTCCGGGCATGATGCTTTTGCGCCCTCCGGAGAATCCTGCCAACTGATGGGGACGGACAGAGCCGGTTAATATGCGCACCGTTGCCTGAGCTACTTCCCCATTCACCCAGAGGGACAGCCCTCCCTTGGTCTCACCTACAAAGGTCAGGGTGTGCCTGTCCTTGCAGTCGTGGTTGACTACCCGGAAGCGGCGAACATTGTGTTCGCCCAGCATATAACCCAGTTCCCCACCAGTGCTGGCGCGGTGAGTCCCCGTGGCTACTACCAGGGTAACGTTTTCGTCCCGTATGCCAGCGGCCTCCATCTCCTCGGCCAGAGCATCCACGATGAAGCGTGAAGGGGTACCCCGCGTGATGTCGTTCACCACTATGGCCACCCTGTCCTCCGGAGACAAAAGTTGGCGGAAAGGCGGGGTGCCTAGAGGGGAAGCCAGGGCATTCCGAACGGCTTGGGACAGGTTCTCGACCAGCGGTAGGGAGGGGGGGCTGGCCACCATCACCTCTGGGGACAGATCTACCTCTTCTGTCCACCAATCTGAACCATAAGGTAGTTGTACCTTCAAGCTGGACCTTTCTGCCAAAGCTATCAATGCAAATCAACGTCCGGTCTGGCGACTGAGCTTGGCCAGCCGCCAGACCATGCTCAATTGAATTGTTCCTCAATAAGCCAAGTCGTGATGGCTAGCCTTTGGATATGAACTCTTGCTTGACGGCTTTGGCGACCCAATCAACTACGAGCTCGTATAACTTTTCGCCTGTTTCGACAGTCGCCAGTTTAGGGTCCCCGATGGAACCCACCGGGGTGGAGGCCTTCATGCTGCGGGTGGCCTCGTAGATACCTCCGCCCAGAAGAGGATGATCGGCCGATTCCATATCGGCCGCGCCTTCAAAATAGTAGGTTTGGGCCCGGTCGAGTTCCACCAATTCCGAGTGCGTGGCCAACATGCGAGATGTCTCGCCTTCCCCAGAGTGCTTTTCTGGCCGTTTAGAGGTGAGGATCTCGGGATATTTCTCAAACATGGGCTTTAGCCAGTTCAAAGAGACCACCTTGGCATCCTTTGTCTTGGATACCACGCTCTGGGCGGCCACTTGCATGATCGGCCAGTTGCCCCCGTGACCCAAAATGAAGGCAAACTTGCGAAACCCATGTTGATAGAGGGACAGACAGACTTCTTCTATGACTGCCAGCATAGTGTCTGGTTGCAGGGTGACCGTACCCGGAAAGTCCATGTGGTAGGAACACAAACCAAAAAGTAAAGGGGGACCCACCACCACAGAGATGCCCTCTTCAGCCAGTCGCAGTTGCGCTCGTTGGGCGATATCGACAGCTTGCATGGTATCTGAGCCCAGTGGGAGGTGTGGCCCATGCTGTTCCAGCGATCCAATGGGCAAGAGAAGGATATCGGTCTGCTCCAGCGCCTCTTGCACTTCTTCCCGAGTCATCTCAAACATTGTCTTGGGCCCATAGACAGTATAGAGCGGTTCGCGTTTCATCGGTGTTATTCACTCCTTTCAATATTCTCAGCTAATGAGATTGAGGAGACACAAGTTCTCAATCCACCCAGGCCATGGCCCTGACGGGTGAGCCATCAAGGCCGACGAAGGGCAAGGGCAAGAAGCAGACCATCACCCGTCTACCGGCAATGAGGTGAAGATTGGTCAGTTGTTCGACGATCAACACATCATTGCCTAGCAATATGTCGTGCACGGGCTCTTTAGGCCGGGGCTTTCCAGCCAGGATCTCTTCCTCGCTTAACACAGGGCTAAGCTTGGGGTTACGTAAGGCAAAGGTGTCTATTCCTACTGCCTTGACCTTCTTGTCCACCAGCCATTGAGCAGCATCGGCCACCAGCCCTGGTTGGCGTTTGGCCAGGTAGAGCTCGTGTTTCCGCTCCTTCCCTTCATAGAAGCGCCCCCAGCCGGTGTGAATGAGGACGATGTCATCCGGTTGCACCTCCGGCTTGGCCTTCTCCAAATCAGCCGCCGTGATCTCTTCCAGTTCCCCTTTGGGGATGTCCAGCACAATGGCCTGGCCATAGAAGCGCTCCAGAGGATAATCGCTGAGGGGTTTCCCACCTTCGTAGATATGCATGGGGGCGTCCACGTGGGTGCCGGTATGGGTGGTCAGGGTGAATTGGGTGCAATAGCGCCCATCGCGAGCCACGGTGTATTTGTAGCTGATGTCCAGATCGTGGTAGATGGTGGGGTATTGGGGAACCGAGTATGTGGGGTCAAAAGGACAGGTCAGGTCAATCAAGCGAGTCACTCCATTCTCCTTTCTTGCGAGGTCGGGGCCGGTGAACGGCTCTCACTTTGGCTTTTGTTCACTGGCTCCTGCTCCTTTACACTTGACACTTTGCTTTATTTAAACGACCATTACTTTGCCAGCTTTCGCTGCTCACCTCCTTCCTTGACAATGTGGGCGTATTGTTATAACATTATTATATCACCACTTAAGATGTCTGTCAAACAAAACGTGGATTCACTGCGTCCACCGCATGACACACATCGCTTTGCAGTCCAGTAGGATATGGAGTATAATCGTTCACATCTTTATCACCACTATTGACAAGGAGAAAGGAACCATGACTGTGAATAGGACAGCAGCTCAGGCCGTGGTTGAGGCGCTGGCGGCTGAGGGCGTCGAATTCGTTTTCGGGCTGGCAGGCACCCATGTGCTGCATATCTTTGACGCTCTTATTGAGCAGAGTTACATCCGTCATGTGGTGACCAAGCACGAGAACAGCGCGTCCCTCATGGCCGGCATGTACGGCCGGCTGACGGGCAGACCCGGTGTCGCTGTGGTGACTGCTGGGCCCGGGGCGGTCAACTCTCTTTCTGGTGTGGCCCAGGCTTATGCCTGTGCTTCACCTATGATCCACATTTCCGGCACTGTGCCCCTGGGCGCGCACAAGGAGAGCTTCCACGGTGTGGACAAGGACGATTTCCTGTACAAGATGTTCCTGGACGTGACCAAGTGGTCGGTGCGTGTCGAGCGCCCGCAGGATGTCCCCGAGATCATGTCCAGAGCCTTCACCGTGGCCATCACCGGGCGGCCTGGACCAGTGCACATCGAGATTCCAGAGGATGTGCTTGGGGCCGATCCTGTCGAAATGCCAGCCTATCACCGCCAGGCACCGCCACCTATTGCTCTAGGCGAGAACCTGGTGGCAGACGTGGCGGATCTGCTGTGGGAGGCCGAGCACCCGGTGATCTGCGCCGGCAAGGGAGTGCTGGCTCACCGCGCTACGGAACAGCTCGCGGCCCTCGCCGATGTCATGAGTGCACCGGTCATATTTCCCTATGACGCCCGAGGGGTGATTTCAACTCTGCACCCGCTGTGTGTTGGCTCGTTCACTCCGTGGAGAGACGAGCCGTTGGTCGGAGATCTGATAGCCTTGGCCGACATGATATTGGCCGTGGGGCTACGCGCTGATACCGAGATTGCCAACAACTTGGTCAGACGTACGAAAGCCCAGATTGCCCACATCGGTTTTGACGATGAGACGGCTGGTGGTCCTTGGGAAGGTGCGGCAATAAGCACCCTCGTGGATTGCCGATTGTTCCTGGAAAAGCTTGTGGCAGCGGTCCGCACGCGCGGTCAGCGAGATGGTGCTGCCGTCAGGAAAAAGATCGCTGAATACCAACTGGCGCTGCAACGAGGTTTCCAGGCGATCTGGGATGAGTACCGCGATCAGAAACCGGTGCACTTTGGTCTGGTGGTGGCGGAGCTGGGAGCTCGGCTGCGGGATGATGCGATCGTGGTAGGCGGGGTAGGCAAGCACGACATCTGGGGACGACAGATCCTGCCCATACGTCACCCCTTTAGCCACATCAAGGAAGGGAGTTGGGGCACCATGGGCAGTGAGTTGCCGGGAGCCATCGTCGCCAAGTTGATCTTCCCCGAACGGCAAGTGATCGCACTGACGGGTGACGGATCCTTCCTGATGTCGTGTAACGACTTTTGCACGGCCATGGAGGTCGGCGCTAACATTATCATTTTCATCCTCAACGACAGCGGGTATGGGACGATCAAGTGGCTGCAAGAGCAACGCTTTGGCCGGACCTATGGCACCGAGCTCTGGGCACCGAACTTTGCCCAGTTCGCTGAAAGCTTTGGGGCGGCTGGCGTGCGAGTGGAGGACCCCCACGACCTGCCTGATGCTGTGCAACAGGCTATGATTCTGGCCGAAAAGACCCCGGTCATCGTCGATATCGTCTCCGATTCTTACCCAGTGCTGAGATCAGGGGAGATCGCAGAACGCGCCACTGATCTGGACTCATGAGCAATTCCAAATGGAGACAACCCCAAAAAGTGCACAACCCACCAATGATAATCTGGAGGTTCACATGCTCGCCTCAAGAATCGTGGGGCCGGCTCAAGTTGAAATCACTCAGGTCGAGAAGCCCAAACTAGAGAAAGGGACCGTCTTGGTCAGAATGCAGGTGGGCACCCTCTGCGGCACCGACTTGCACTTCTTCGAGGGGCGCCCTCCCCTTCCTGGAGACTATCCTCTTTCAATTGGCTTCTCTGGCCACGAATGCGTAGGTGTCGTGGAAGACACAGACAGTGACGATTTCCAGAAAGGCGACCAGGTGCTGATCACCAGTTTCGAAGGTTTCGTCGAGCACATCGTTCTCGAGCCCCAAGATCTGGTCAAGTTACCGCCAGATGAAGACCTGGAAAAGCTTGTCATCGGCCAGCAATTGGGCACGGTG
>Ga0180438_10004192_pt1 | contig 20934 bp, 29 predicted proteins | sample SS_ome_12_FD_132455 | JGI IMG/M metagenome (GOLD analysis project Ga0180438, IMG submission 132455) | Hypersaline lake sediment archaeal communities from the Salton Sea, California, USA - SS_3_D_2 metaG | ecosystem: Environmental > Aquatic > Non-marine Saline and Alkaline > Hypersaline >... | reverse complement strand
TTCATCGTCTCTTGCATCCGGCTGGCGGCCTGGATGGCAGGGACAAAGCCGGCGAGGATCGCGCCGCCGGCGGCGGCGGCCGTGGTGCCGATGCGAGCCATACCGGCGCCGAAACTCTGGAGGCCGGCGCGGGCCGACTTCAGGCCCTTGATTAGCTTAGAGTCGTCGGCGGTGAGCTCGACAAAGGCGGCGCCGGCGCGGATGGCGGTAGAAGAGGCCATGGTTACTTTCTGCCGGGGAACAATTCACGCAAGACGACGCGGTCCTCTTCGGTTGGTGGCGGCGCCTGTGGGGGTTCGGGGCTCTCCCAGGGGAAAAAGGCGAGGGGGGAAACGCGCTCGGCTCCTTCGGGGCGGTAGATGTTGTACAACTGGGCGAGGCCAGCAAACGTCCGGTTCCAGGCGGCCCGGTCGCGGGCCTCGGCCATCCAGGCGAGTTCCCTCAAGGTTCGGGGTTCGGGGTCACAGCCGGCGATGGCGGCGAGCTCGCAACAGGTCTGCCAGGTGCTGCGGTCGGGCGGATGTTGTCGAGCTGGCGGTCGAGGATCGCCCGAAGTTCCGGGCCGGTGATGATCTGTTCGGCCTTGGCGAAGGTCTCCGCCAGAAAGGCCGTCTGCCGTTCGATGGCGGCGGCGACGTGATTCTGGCGGAGGGAGCGGAAAAAAGCGGTCAACTCAGACATAAAGGCTTCGTGGGCGGCGAAGAAGGCGTCGCCGGTGAGGCGTTCGGCGAAGGCCTCGTCGGTGACGCCGGCGGCGTCGAGTTGGGGCTTGAGCGCGACATAGAGGACGTCGACCAAAAAGACGAGGTCGGTATGCAGTCGGGTAAGTAGCGGCGGCTTGCCCTCCAGGAGCTTTCCCAGGTCGATGCCCAAAAGGCCTTCGGCGCGGCGGATCGTTGCGCCGGTGACGGCCATTTCCCATGTTTGGCCGGCGGAGTCGGTAAAGGTTTTCATTTGCGAGGGTTCCGGTGGAGTACTCCCTCGACGCGGCCGTCGAGGCAATTCCCTCGACGGCCGTGGGCGAGGTTTAGGCGTCGGAGTTGTAGAGGGCGGCGAGTTTGAAGGTGAGGGCGGCGGTGCTGTCTCCGTTGGCGACGCGGACGGCGTCGACGGGGTTTCCGGTCAGGGGATTAGAGGCGTCAATACCCTTGACGTAGTCGTAGGGTTCATTGGCGCGGCGGATGGCGGCGTCGAGGACGTTGTCGCCGGAGTCGACGAATTGAAAGCCGACAATCTTGTTGCCGGCGGCCAGGAGCATTTCGAGCTTGTCGCCGTCAAAGTCGGCGTCGAGCTCCTCCTCGACGTCGGCGACGATGGCCGATCCTTGCGCGGGCAGCGCCGTTCCGGCGGCGCCGGTGAACGGGACGCTTTCGCCAGCGACGACGCCAACCGTGGCGTCGTAGCAGAATTTGGGGTCTCCGCTTGTGGGGTCGGTCCAAAAAATTGAGAGGATCTGGCCGTCGGTGATGCCGTGGCCGGCCTCCAATGTGAGCGTGCCGTCGGTGTCGTTGGTGCGGGTGGAGAGCGTGCCGGACTTCGCGGCGGCGAGGGTGTGCTCTTGGCCGACGCCGCCGGTGGCCGAGCGGTTGATAACAGTCTGGACGGCGAGGCCGGCCAGGGAGCCGTTTAGTTGGATCGTTCCTTTCATTGGATCGCCTCGGGTTTGGGGTCGCGGTGGCTTGGGTGGCGCGGGCTGGGGCTATTAGGCCCAAGTCGGCTCACGTTCCTCGTCGGTGGGATCGGCGACGACGTCGTAGACGATGAAAGCGGGATTGGACTCGTCGCGGCTGAATTTGGAGATATAAAAGTCGGCGTCGAGCCCGTCGCCGCCGTTGATGTCGGTCGGCTTTAAGGCCACGCGGGTTTTGTTCATGTAGTGGGCGCGGAGGATCGGAATGAGCGTGTCGCCTTCCTCGTCATGGATTTTGAAGGTCACCGAACAGTCGAGGTAAGTGGTTTTGCGGCTGATGAACTTTTTGTGGCGGCGGCGGGCCTCGGCCTTTTCGGCCGCGGCGTTGAGGTTGACGTCGTGGACGTTGTCGTGTTTCGTGGTGGCCGTGCTGCCGGCGGCGCCATAAAGAAACTCGCCGTTTAGGCCGATTCTGAGTTCTCCGGCTGCCATGGTTGGGGTCCCTTGATTTGGTGGATTGGTGTTACTTGAAACTTTGCCGGTAGAGCTCGGGGAGCTTCGGCCGGGTCTTTTGGAGAGCCGGGCCCATGAAGGGGCGGGGCGGGAAATCTTCTGCACGTCGCCGGCCGCCGTGTTCGTGTTCGGCGCCGGCGATGCCGACGACGTCGACGGTGGGGCCGATCAAGGCGAGCTGGCGGGCGCGGTCGACGTAGAAGCGGATGGCGTTTTTTAGGCGGCCGGTCTGGGTGTGGGGCGGCCGGCCGGGGGCGGCGGGGCGGCCGCTGCGGCGGATGGATTGGCGGGCGACGGTGCCGAGGTAGCCGGCGGCCTTGAAGAGGTAGCGGCGCGTGGCGGCCTCGGCGGCCGTCTCGATGCGGCGGAATTCGTCGACGACGCGGACGGTAAGGGCAATCATGAGACGACGCGGAACGTGAGGCGGAGAAGGCTGGTGAATTGGCCGCGCTGGTAGTCCTCGGGGTCGACGACGACGGGCTCAATGGCGACACAACGGACTTGCCGGCCGGCAAGGCCGTCGAGGGGGGCGGCCTCGAATAACTCGCGGATTTCGTCCATGAGGTCGACGAGGGGGTCGACGGTGGCGAGGGTGGCCGTGTCGGTGCGCTGCGTGACGAGGACGTCGACGTCGAAATAACGGAGTTTCTTTGTGCGGCTGAGGCTCCCCATCACGTTTTTGTCTTCGTCGGGCGGCGGCGAGCTCCGTCCGAGGGGGACGACGTAGCAGTAGAGGGCATTTCCCATGGCCGTTTGGTCGATGTGCGGCGCGTAGTCGCGGGTGGCGACGACGGCTACGGAAAAGCTGTAGTCCGTGATTCGCTGGGCGACTTTCTCGGCGAGCTCGCGGGTGGTGTTCATGGGGACTGGATTTCGACGGCGTGAATCCTCCAGCAAACGGCCCCACGGTCGGCCGGCCGGTAGTGCCGTTCATCGCCGAAGGGCGCAACTTCGAAGGTGCGGTCGCCCCAAGTGATTTGGTCGCGGCGCTTGGGGGTGTGCTGGGCGCCGTCGAGCTGGAGGTCGGCGACGACAACCAAAAAGTCGGCGTCGCTGTATTCAATGCGCAGCCGGCCGCGGTCGTCGTCCGCGGCGAACTTCTGACGGCCGACGAGCGCGCAGAGGGTGACGGATTCGCCGCCGCTGGTGTAGGTGATTTCCTCGCCGTCGAGGCGGATGGTCTCGGCGAGTATCTCGGCGTTCGTGTCTAGAAACGTCGTCGGCATAGGGGGCGGGGGCTAGGGGCCGAGCGCCCCTAGCCCCGGTCGCTGGGGTTGTGGTGGCGTCTCAGAAGACGGGTTCGAGCGTGAAGCTGACGCCGGTGTTGTCGCCGCCGGCGGCGAGGACGGTGGCGGTGGCGCGGAGGTATCGCTCGCACCCGGTGGGGAGTTTGAAGCGGTACTCGGCGGCGGCCGCGCCCGCGCCCCCGGCGCCGACGACGCTAATGGCGTTGTCGATCAACGTGAGAGCGGACCCCCACTCGACGTCGTCGTCGGTTTCGATGTCGATGAGAATGGTTTTGTCATCGACAAGGTCGGGCGTGGCGGGGAGGCTGAGGACAAACTCGACGTCTTCCAGCCGCGCGCCGCGGGTGGTGAGCGTGCCGAGGTCGATGGCGGTGGTCGAGGCGCTGGCGCCGGCGGCGGGCAGGGCTTTCGACTGGTTGAGGCCGGCGTCTTGGACGCCGTGACGGGCTCGGACGGTCATGGTTGGGGGTCCTTCTGTTTGGGGTGTGTTGGGAGCGAGGGCGTGGTGTGGCTGTTGGTCAGAGGGCCAAGGTTTCGATGTTGGAAATTGAATCGGTGGAGAGGATCGGGACGGGGCCCTCGGGGCCGTCGACGGAGTCGGGCCAGGCGGCCGGCGCGCCGGTGGGCGTGGTGGCCGTGCGGGAGTTTTTCAACTGCCGGCGGCTCCGGCGCGTCATGTAGATCGCCGTGGGCGGCCGGCCGGCGGGGAATTTTTCCATCGCCTTATCGAGCAAGGCGTCGGTCAATCCCTTGCCGCTGTCCTCGGTGAGCTTCTTGATTCGGCAGACGGAAAAGAGGCTGCCGACTTGGAGGCCGGGGCGGAGGTAGAGCTCTTGCCGCCAGGCGGTGTAGGGGTTGTCGCTGCCGTCGGTGACGCGGACGGATTCGGGCGCGGTCACTTCGGCGCGGCCGCCCTCGCCCAGGAGCCAGCGGGTATCCTGGAGGCCCCAGCGGACGAGCCAGACGGAGCTGGCCGTGCTGTCGGTGGTCCCGCCGGCGTCGACGTACATGTTGGCGTTGTCGTATTGGTCCAACAGCCCGGGGAAGGCTTTGGTTTTGCCGAAGGTGGCGTGGGTGCCGTAGAAAAAGGCCTTGCCGAGCGATTGAAAGGCCCCTTGCGTGATGCCGAGGGCCTCGGCGGCCAGGTAGGCGGCGGCGCCGTCTTCGTGGGCGTCGGCGGCGGCCCGGTCTACCTCAAATTGCGGATTCATGAGGTAGCACTCAAAGAGCCGTTGCTCGAAGGTGGAGCCGCTGACGGCGGTGCCCTCGTTGACGTCGCGGAAGCCGACGTCGGGAACGGCCGTTCTCACGTTGGCCCGGTAGTTGAGGCCGGCGATGGTGCGCGCGGCGCCGAGCGCAACCTCGGGGGTCGCTTTGCTGGCCTCCTCGATGAGGCCGACGGCGGCGTCGGCGCCGTTGAGGCGGACGACGTCCAAGAGTGTTGGCATGGCCATAACGGGTGTTCCTGTTTAGTGGTTTGGGGTAGTGAACGTGGCGGCGGGGATCGGGGAGGCGGTTATTTGCGGGCGGCCATCGAGGCGGCGTTCTGGGCGGCCAGTGGGGCGAGCTTCTCCCCGAGGTTCGCGGCGGCCTTTTTGGCGACCCGGTCCTCGGCGGTGCTTTCGGGATTGAAATCGGCCGGGCTGGTTTCGCCGCGGTCGACGGCGGCCAGGCGGCGATTGGCGTCGGCGAGCTGGGCCGTGAGCTGGTCGATGCGTTTGTCTTTGGCGGCCTCGAAGCTGAGGCCCTCGGCAAACCAGACTGCGCCGTCGCTGCCGAAGGCCTCCAGGAAGCGGCGGCACTCGCCGCGGGCGTCGGCAGAGGCCTCGTTCGACGGGAGCGGCGGTGCGCCCTGGGCGGCCGGATCGGCGGCGGCGTCTTCGTGGGCGAGGTCCTCGGCGTGTTCGACGTCGACGGCGTCCGCGGTCGTGGCGTCGGTGGCGGTGGCCTGGTCGAGGGCGACGAGGTCGACGGGCGAGGCCTTGGATTTTGCTTTGGTCATGGGTTCCGGGTCCTTTTGTATCGTGAGTCCATGGGAAGTGAGAAAACGGTGGACAAAGCCGGCGACGCGGTCGGCGTCGACGGATAAGGTGACGAGCTCGGGCGGCTCGCGGGTGAGGCCCAGCGCGTAGGCGGCCAGCGCGTCGGCCTCCTGGGCGAGCTCCTGGCCGCGGTGAAAGAGGCCGGCGGGGTTGGCCGCCGGGTCGTCGACGGTATCGACGGCCAGGAGTTGGGCTAGGCGAGCGTGGGGAAGGTTCTCGGTGTTGCGTTCGTCCGGGCTGGTAAAGCCGCCAGGGTCGAGATGGCCGTCGTCGTCCTCGGTGGCGCCGTTGTCGAGCATGAAGGCGCGCTCGGCGCGGGCGTCGCGGTAGAAGCTAATGGACTCACCAAAGGCCGAGGGGTCCTCCTCGGCTAAGTCCATGATGTAGGCGGCGAGGTCGCCGTCGGGGGAATTGTGGGCGGCGCGGGCGAGGTGGAGGTCGCCGCGGACGACGTCGGCGGAGATATGGGCGTCGCGGAAGCGGCCCAAGAGCGTGCCGAGGCCGTCGCTGGACATATCGGGATGGGTAAAGCGGGCTTTGATTCCCTGGGCGGCGGCGTTGATGGCGTCGCGGGCTTGGCGCAAGAAGTGGTGGTCAATCCATAGGCAATGGCCGAAGGCCTCGCCGCGGGTGATGACGGCGGCGGCGTGGATGAGGCCGGCCTGGTTTCGGCCCCCCTCTCGGTCGACGCGGCCGGCGCCGCGGGCGACGGGGCCGCGGAAGCGTGTAGACTTCGTGCGGAGGATTTTCGCGGCGTCGAGGTTCATCGTTGGCGGTCCTCCAATAGGTCGCGGATTTCGTCGACGGCGGCGGCCAGGTCGCCGCCGGTGGCCGGGGTATCGGTGTCGGTGCCGGGCGGCGGCTCGCCGGGCATCGGTGGGCGAATGCGGCGGATTTCGGCCTCTTCGTGTTCGAGCTCGGCGAGAATCTCCGGCCAGTCTTCGCCGTTGCGCTTGCAAATGCGCCGCCGGCTGGTGACGCCGAGCTTGACGGCCTCGGCGTCGGCCTTGCGTTCCTTTAGGGGATCAATCCAGGGAATCCCCCGGTTGAGCCACTCGAAAGGGATGTCCTCGATGCGGTCGCCGACACTCTTGGGGATGGCGAGTTCACCGTCGAGGACGGCGAGGGAGAGCCGCCAGCGGGTGAGGTTCTGCAAGAGTTCGCGGTTGTCGGCCCGTTTGGCGTCGGCGCCCTGGTCGTACAAAAGCCAGGCCTGGCGGTTGCCGGCGTAGTTGGTGAAACTCTCGTCGTAGAAGCTGTAGGGGATGTCGACGGATTTGAGGCCGATGGCGATACTTGCGAGCGTGAAAGCCTTAAATTCGCTGGAGGGGTGTTTGGATTCCACAAAGTCGGCGTCGTCGCCCGGGTCGAGGTCGAGCTGGAAGGGGCCGCGGCCGAAGTCGACGGAATAGTCGCTGCGGTCCTCGGTCCCGTCGGCGGCGGTCCCGCCCGTAACGTCTCCCATGGATTGGTCGGCGTTGCGGGTGACTTTGAGGCCGAATAGCTGGCAGACTTTGGCTTTGGCCAGGGCGTAGCTGAGGCCCTCGTAAGTGTCTTGTAGCGTGTTGATGCCGGGGGCGATGAGGCCGACGCCGCGGGTTTGGTCGAAGCGGTCGAAGTAGGCGTGTTGCAAGATCCGGGCCGCGGGGATCATGCGGGCGAATTCAAAGCCGCCGTAGGCGGTGCGGTTGCAGAGTGCATAGGCGACGGCGCGGCCGCCTGGCCCCGTCTGGACCCCGTGGGTGAGGTCCTTGGTGGCGACGGCGGCGGGCAATCCACCCCAGGGCGTGCGGATGCGGTCGCCCTCGATGGCCTGGACGTGGCCGTCGGCGAGCTTCAAGACAAAGACGTCGCCGTCGAGGGTGCGGCGGGCCTCGGCGAGGCGCAAAAAGCGGGCGAGGCGGTGGCGGCCGGCGACGTCAAAAGCGGCCGGCTCGGCCCAGCGGTCGACGAGGCGCTCTAGGCGCTGGTCAAAGTCAGTGTTGCCGGTGCGGGCTTGAAAGCCGAAGGTGGCGACGTAGTCCAGGTGTTTGCGGATCATCCACGCCGCGATGGCGTAATTACGCGGCAAGTCGCGGGCGGTGGCGACGAGTCGGCCGCGTTGGGTGGCGGTGAGCTCGTCGTCCTCGGCGCGTTGGGTGACGCGGGGCGGGCGGCGCTGGCCGCGGTCCTCGACGGCGTCGTAGCCGAAGCGGGTAGCACGGCGGCCGAGGGCAAAGAGGCGGCGGGCGGTGGCGACGATAGCGGGCATGGGGCTTAGAAGTTGTCGAGTCTAATCGAGCTGACGCGGGGCCGGCCGCGGTCGCGGAGGGCGTAGAGCTTGGCGAGCTGCCGGCGGATTTCGTCGAGGTCGTATTGGGTGACGACGCCGTCGACGGTAATGGAGCTGACGCCGCGGTCGAGGATCGCTTCAAGCCGGGCGATGCGGGCGTCGAGCGTGCTGGTGGCCATGGTCGAGCTCGGCACCGACACAACAAAAAGGGGCCGGCCGGAGGGTGCCACTCCGGCCGGCCCTGGCGCCAAACGGCGGTCCCTCGCGTCTACGGATCACTCTATGGGCGGGGGGGCCTCGGCTGAAGGCCGGTAATTGCGATGTGGAATTAAGGTTTTTCGGCCGGGAAGAGAGCGGTTTGGCTGAGTCGCCGGGCAATCAGCTCGCAGTCTTCGGGCGAGTGTTCGAGGAGAATGGCGTGGCGGCCGAGGTTTTTGGCGGCCAGGCCGGTGGAGCCGGAGCCGGCGAAGGGGTCCAGGACCGTTTGCCAGTCGTCGCGGGTGAGGAGGATCTCTTCTAACAGCGCGATGGGCTTGGCCGTAAGGTGGAGCTTCTTGCGGTGGTCGACGCGATGGCGGAGGACGCCGGGGGAGCATCGGCCCGCGGCCTCGGTGAGGCGGCGATCGAGCGGGCCGCGGCTGGCCAGTACGATAAACTCGGATTGCGAACGGAACCACGCGTGGTTCGGCCGGGCGGCCTCCGTCTTGTCCCAGGTCAAGAGGCCGCGGTAAACCCAGCCGGCGACCTGTGCGGCGTCGACGGCCGCGGCGATGTTGCGCCAGTCAATGAAAGACGCGAGCACGCCGGCCGGCCGCGTGGCCGCGAGGGCCAGGCGCATCCAAAAGGCAAACCACAAAAGCAGGCTCCGCTGGTCGCGGGAGTCGCCGGCGAAGTCGCGGTTGCGTTTGACGGTGTTTGTAAGGCGGTACTTTGCGATGGTGGTCTGGTTGCGGTCGCTGCGCGTCATGCCGCCGGAGCTGTATGGCGGATCGGCGAGGACAAGGTCAATGGAGCTGCGCGGCAGCGCGGGCAGAATCTCCTCGGCCTCGCCAAGGTAGAGTGTAATGCCGTCCTTGCACTGGCAGGGTTGAACATGACAGCGGTAGCAGGGAGGTAGGCTATTCATGCGGCGGGGCGGCTGCTTCATCAAGGCCCAGGTCTTCGGGCCGCGGTTTGTAGAGGTAGAGCGTTATGGCTAGGGCCTGGCCGCAATCGGCGCAGGTGGCGCGCTTCTTCTCGACGTGGGTGTACGGGCGAATTGCGGGAGGATTGGCGGGCCCTTCCGGCACAAGGATTTGGCCGCCGTGCTCGATGGTCGCGGCATGGAAAAAGCGGGTTCGCCGAGTCGAGTGACACGCCGGGCATTGGGCGCGGAGCTCGACAACGTGGGCGCGGTGGGCCGTCTTGGCTCCGGCTGGGCGGCCGGGGCGACGTTTAACGGGGGGCTTTTTGGGCATGGTGGGGTCCTTTCTCAGAGGTACTTGACGCGCGGCCTTTGGCGGCGGGGCGGCGGCGCGGTGGATTTGTCGGTGGGGAGCTGGCAGCCCAGGAGGCTAGCGCCGACGAAGGTGCCGACGTCGCAGTCGAAAAAGTGATTGTCGACGTGGCCAGGCCGGAGGTGGTACTCGTCGACGGTGCGGCCGCGGGCCTCGGTGCGGACGGCAAACTCAGCGGTAAGGTGTTCGGCAAAGAGGCGATGGTATTCGCTTTTCCAAAGGCTGGAGGCCCCGGGTTCGGCGAAGGGGGTGGCCCAAGCGGCATGACAGCGGGCCTTCCAGTAGTTCGTATCCGTTTGGATCTGGCGCAGCTCTCGCCGCGGCGCAACAATCCGCCAATGGTCGCCGTAGCGCTCGCCAGCGTGGCGGGTGTACTCGGAAAATGGCTTTTGCGCGGCGCGGATGGGGAGGCCCTTGGCCGGCATGACGACGGCGTCGCGCCGCGCGCGAATGAAACGGTTGACGAGCTGGGTTTGGTAGCCGGCGTCGACCAGAAGACAACCGACCGGGAGGGTGACGCCGTCGCGGCGGCGCCATTCGCGGCCGAGGATCTCGCTGGCGAGCTTTTCGAGGCCGTGGTAGAGGGCGGCGGGGCGGCTCTTGGCGCCCGGGGGGGCGACGGTCTGGAGGGTGCGGCGTATCTGGCGGAGCGTGTAGTAGCGTTTCCGTTGGTCGGGCCAGGTGCCGTAGTCGATGACGTAGCCCGTAAAATCGGGCTCCCAGGCGCGGACGACATAATAAAGGGCCTTGTCCTGGACGTCGATAAAGGCGGTTAGGGCGGTCGCCTCCGTGGGAATCTCGCGGCGGTGCAAGGCGAGTTGTTTGGCGAGCACGGCCTCGACGGTGAGGGCGTCTTCGGTTTCCTCGGGGCGGATGGGCTCGTTTTGAAACTCTGCGGCGAAGGCTTCGGCGTCCTGAATCTTCCAGTTCATCGCGTGCTGGATCGCGGAAGCCTCGTCGGTGTTAAAACGCGCGGGCCAGGAGGCGCGGAGGCCGCGGTCTAGGTCCTCTTGATTCTTGCGGTAGAAGTCGGTGGCGGCCTTGATGGTGTGGCCGCGGCGGTGGCAGTCGGCGAGAATCTCGGCGTATTGGTCCCAAAGGGCCGGGCGGGCCGGGCTGCCGTGGAGCATTTTGGCCCGTTGGCCGTGCCATTCCGGGTGGAGGGCCTGGTCGAGGATGCGGTCGGCGACGTCCCCCGGTTGGATCACGGTACAGGGCATAAGGCCGGAGATTTTGCGGCCGGGGCCGGCGAGGCCGAGGACGGCGCCGGCGAGGATGCGCTCCCTCTTCGTGCATTGGGCGGGGGACCTTGCCGATTGGTCGGTTTGGGGATCGTCGAGGATAACCAGAGAAGGGCGGACGGTGACGCCGTCGGGGCGCTTGTAGGCCATGCCGCGGATGCGGCCCTCTAGCCCGCGGACTTGGACGACGTTGCCGGCGGCTTGGCTGTCGGGGATCGTGGGGAGGATGAGCTCGTCGGCGCGCCAGCCTATATGGGTCGAGCGGCCTAAGTAGAGCTGGCCTTTACAGCGGTTGGCGATAGATTCGAGCTCGCGGATGGGGTGGCAGATTTCGGGGAAGTCGGCGAGTAGAAGGTCGTTTGATTCCAGGGAAGTCTTGATGGATTTGAGGCGCTCGGTGGCGGCGTCTTTATCGGAGCCGATCAGCGCGACATAGGGGCGGTGGCCATAGCTGATTGCCCAGAGGGCGGCGCCCTCGCAGAGGGAGGTCTTGCCGGTGCCGCGTGGCATGGCAAAGGCGAAGAGGCCGCCGAAGAGGACGGCTTGCTCCGCCTTGGCGATGGCGATGAGGTGGTCATCAGACCAGGGGAGGTAGAAGGTAGCGGCGAAGTAGGTTTCGAGGTAGAAGCGGAAGTCGCCGCCGGCCTGGCGTTTGCGGTGCGGATCGTCGACCGGCGGCAAGCGGCCGATGTCGCGGCCGACGCGGGAAAAGCGCGCGACGCGGGCGCGGGCATATTCCTTGTGGCGTTCGTATTGAGGGTTTTTCTTGCGAGGCACAGTCAAGCCGGCTGGGGCGCCGGGGAGCGGGTGAAGTGGGCAACAGCGCGGCGAGCGAGTTCCGCGACGGAGACTTCCGGGCCGCCGAGGCCGAGCGGCTCAAGGTACTCTCGCACGGCGGCGAGCTCCTCGGCGGTCTCGGCGTGGGCGTCGTCGGGGCTGGTCGCGCTGCCGAGCGGCCGGTAGAGGTCTAATAGGCGATTCATTTCCTTTTGGGCGGCCAGCGCGGTCTTTACGTCCTGGATTGCGAGGCTGCGGGCGTAGCAGTCGTCGAGGCGTTTGATGGCCTTGCCGAGTTCCTCGGTGCGGTGGAAGTCGGCGGCGAGGGTGAGCTGGCGGCGGGCCTCTTGGAGGACGGCGGGGACGATGGCCGCGGGAATGTCGAGCTTCTCGGCGCAGGCCTGGGCGACAACGGCGCGGTTTTGATGGGAGACGAGTAGGAGGATAACTTTTTGCAGGATGGCGTCGTCGAGGGCCGCGGCGGCGGGTTTCCGGGTGGCCTTGGCCGCGGCGGCGCGCCGGCGGGGCTTCTTTGGGGGCGGTGAGGGCTTTTTCCGGGCCATGTTCAGGGCTCCGGCTTGGTTTTAAGGGTCATTTCTTCAAACCAGCGGCGGTAGAAGGCGTGGAGCCGGCGGTCGTTGGTAAGCGCATATTGTTCGGCGCGGGGGTTGGCGGTGAGGTTCGCCGAACCCTCGACGGTGAGGTAGTGGCGGGCCTTGGCATTGGAAAGCAAGAGTAGCTTGGCGTGGTTGCGAAAGGCGAGGTAATGGCCGCCGCGGCTGCGGATGGTTTGCAGTAGCGCGGTATAGACGGCGGTCTCGCGGCGTTTGAAGTAGAGGCCGGTGAGAAAATGGACGCCGCCGGGGCCGATCTTGCCGGCGTCCCAGAGTTCGGCGAGCTCGGTAACGGTGGTGCGGCTCAGGGTCCAGGTGGAGCAATAGAGGGCATCGACGCGGCCAAGCCACCCGATGAGGACGGGAACCCAGGTCCAAAAGTCGAATTTGGCATCACTGAGAAGGTGGACGGTCTCACCGGCTGCCGGCGGGCCGGCGAGGACGTCCGAAAGCGCTTGTTGTTGCCCCACGCGCTCGAAGCGGCGGCGGGCAGTGGCGCGATGCGCGCGGGCGGCGGGGATTGCGTCGGATTCGAGGGGGTCGGCGTTGTCGCCGAGGATGGCGTCGATTAAAAAGGCGTCGTCGTCCATTTAGGCGGAGGGCGGGGCCGCGCGTTCAATGGTGAGGCCTCCGGTGGCGAGGATGCAATCGTCGGTCACATTCCAGAGGTCATAAAGCCACGTGCCGGCCTTCTCGGTGTTGGTGTCGTCGGCGGAGACGGTGACGAGGTTGCCGTCGACGCCGGAGACGGTGATGTCGCCGGCGGTGCTGGTGAGTTCCCAGAGTGTGACGGCCGGCGTGTTGGGTTGCTTGGCGAACACGGTTAAGGCGAGGTCCTTGCCGGAAACGTCGATGGGGTTCTCGTCGTTGTCCTTGATAGTAAAGTCGTAGGGCCCAAAGGCCGCATGTTGATAGGCGACGATGTCTTCCGTGATGACGGCGCCGGCGGAGACGGTCGAGGCAATCGGCGCGGAGACAATCGAGCCGCCGGTAAAGGCGGCGCCGCCCTCGACGGCGATGTCTTCGCTAGTACTGGAGGCGTACCAGACAAGCAAGTCGCCGTCTGTCTCGTCGGCGGTGACGTCAAAGACGTAGCAGCCGCCGCCGATCTCCGTGGGGTTGGTGTCGGCGATGGCGGCCGGCGCGCCGCCGTCCTGGGAGATTAGGCCGGTAATGTTCGCCGCGTCGCCGGTTTTGGGGTCGCCGGTCGTTTTGTCCCAGGCATATACGGGGACTTTCTGAGGGCGTTTCTTGTAGAGCATGGGCTAGGCTCCGAAGAGGCGGTCGCGGCGGCGGTAGTAGAGTTCGGCGTCGGCGTGTTGGACGGGGCAGACGTCGCGGTTGTTGGTTTGCCCCCAGGCGGCAAGGGCGGCGCCGCGGAGGGGCGAGCCGGCGGCCTCGTTTAGTCGGAAGTCGCCGCCGGGGGCGTCGATGAAGGGTGGGCCGGATAGTTCCGTCGGCGGCGCGGGAATCCAGGTGCCGAAGGTTTGGCCACTGGTGTTGAGGTAGCTGTAACAGTTGTGGAGAGCAACGGGGAGCGAGGCGTTGCCGGCGTAGTAGCCGTAACCGCCATTTTGAACGGCGAGGCTGTCGACGATGAAGCCGCCGCGGCTGGACTGGAAACCTTGGCCGGAGTTGCCGTAGGCGAGGCAGCGGCGGAGGGTGTGATTCGCAAAGTAGAATCCGGTGGTGCCGTCGAGGGCGATGCAGTCGGCCAGGTCCTCGGCCGTGTTGTAGAATCCGTAGCTGCAACCCTTGGCGACGCAACCGGCGGCGTAGCAGAAATAGTAGCCGCGTTGGCAGTTCTCGGCGTAGCACTCTTCAGGCGTGCCTCGCACGAAGCCGCCGTCGCCCGGGCAGTTGAGGGCCTGGCATTGGAGATACTTAGAAAACCACGCCCCAGCGAAGAAGCCGCGGTTGTTGGCGCCGTTGTTTCCGTTCACAGTCAAGTTGCGGACGCCGGCGATGGCGTTGTAGCCGATGTCGAAACCGAAAAGGCCGGTGGTAATGTCCGTGATGGTGCCGGCGTGCATGACGGGCGGGCCGCCGAGGTCGCCGCGGGTGGTGCCGTAGCCCTCGACGAAAAAGGTGAGGTTGCCGCCGACGTAGAAACGGCCCTTGGAGGCGGCGGCGCCAGTGCCGAGCGTATAGGTTCCTTGCCGAATCCATTGGGTGCGGGTGAGGTCGACACCGCCGCCTACAGACGGCTCGTAAATTTGGTAACCGAGCTCACCGGGGCTGAGAAGCGCGCCGCCCATGCGGTAGGTGGCAGGGTTGCCGTTGCCGGCCGTCGTTGGGGATCGGTCGAGGGTCCAATAATAAGCGTCATGGGAGAGAATCCGATAGCGGCCGATGGTCCAGCCGGTCCCAGCGCTGATTTTGACGAGGTTATTGACGTCGGCGTCGTCGACGCCGGCCGCAACGGGTCGCACTTTTGTGTCGTCGGTGCCGTGGACGGCAAGGTCGCTGCCGGTCTTCTGCGGCGCGGCCTGTTGGGAGAAGTCGCCGCCGCCGCCGGTCGGCACAAAGCCGCCGCCGTTGTTGTCGTGTCCGTCGGTGCGGACTTCGTACACGGTGTCGGGCGATAGAGCCATGGGCGCTACCTTTCCGGGTTGACGGCCACGCGGAGCAGTTCGCGGAGGTGGGCGTCGCCGTCGGCCTCAAAGTCGGCGATGAGCGCGATGGCGCGGGTGGCGACGTTGTTGACGTCAATCCCGGTAATGGGGGCGCGGCCGTCGACGGCGGCGCCGTCGTTGACGACGGTGGGGTCGTTGGGAATGAGGGCGCCGATTCCCTGGGCTTGCCACAGGGCGGCGAGGGTCTTGAGCTCGAAATAGAGCTGGCAAAAGTGGTCGGCCAGGGGCCGGATTTTCTCGTCGCAGAAGCGGACGGCTTGGGGGTTGTCAAGCATGTTTTTACCTACAAACAAAGTGTGTTAGGGTGGGGGATTTTTCCCACCGGGGGCGGCCTCGGGCTCGCAAAAGAGGACCCGCACTTAGGGCGGCGCGCGCTTCGGCGCGGTCGCTTCGAGCGTGGTGATGCGGCGGTCGTGGCCGGAGAGGTCGCGGCGGAGTTCGTCGCGTTCGCCTTCGGCGGCGTCGATGGCTTTGAGGGCCGTTTTTAGATCGGCTTGGATTTGCGATACTCCGGTCTGGATTTGGAGTAGGGCGGAGCTGTGCGACATGGCCACGGCGGTTACCGTGGCGCCGCCAAAGGCCAAGAGGGTAATGAGGGCGGTGATGGCGGGCCAGGATAGCCCGTTGGGTTTTGTTGTCATGGGGCTGTTGCCTCGATTGCGCGGAGTTCTTCGTCGGTCCAATGGTGGCGGCGGCCGGGTTCGCGGACGACGGCGACGCCGACGGCGAGCAAGTAGGCGGCGAGGCTCTCCTCGCACTCCTCGCGGTAAAGATAAATGTCGCCCTCTAATCGCCAGGGCGGCCAGGATTGGGGGACGCGCACAATGAGGCGATGGCCGCCGCGTTCGGCCTCGCCCAGCCATTTGCGGACGTGGGCGCGGGCTACCATCGCGGCGAGCTGTTGGCCGGCCTGGTGGAATTGCGGCGTCTCGATGCCGGCCAGGTGCAGGCGGAGGCGACGGCCGACGGCGACGTCAAGCACGTCGCCGGTGAGCACTCGGAGGCCGCCAAGAATAACGGGGCTGTGGATGAAATCGGCCATGGCCTGGTCGCGCCGCTCTTGGGGGCCGGCCGGCCGAGCGGATTAGACCGGCCGGCCCCCTCGCGTCGAATAGGGTTTGGGATCAAGTTCCTTGGCCGGGCGTCTCCGTCTTGCGATTGGGCGCATTCTCAGGGCCGCGGGGCTCTTTGCTGGCCTCAATTTGGGCGACGTCGACGCGGTTCTCGTCGCCGGCAAAGGTGAGAAGGTAGGCATAGATTTGTTGGTAGAGTTGGTAAATGCGGAGGGAATCGGCAGCCGTAATAAAGCGGCTGCGGTCGCGGCTGTTAAGTCGCGTCCAGGCGACGATGGTTTGGTCGATCGCGCCGAGAAGGATTCGCCCGTTGCCGGAAAGTGTTAGGCTGGAGTTTAGCGGAATGTTGGGGTCTCCGCCGGAAAAGTCCCAGGGGAGTTGATACAATCCCGTCGCACCTTGTTGGATGTCGTCGCCGGCAAACGGGTTTTCTGCCTCGGTGATTGGCTTGGTGGTGTCCTTGGCCGCGGCGAGTTTTGCGCCGAGGTCGACGCTGTCGGGGTTGTGGGTGAGTCGCCGCCGCCAGCGGTCGGCGTTTTCGAGGAGTTGGAGAAAATGGTCGCGGCTGGGAGTGTCGAGGCCGCCGCGGTCGCCGAGGTCTTCGCTGTGGACAAACTCACTTCGCAAGAGCATCAGCGGTTGGAGGCCGGCCGCTATGTGGTGATTGCGGACCGTGGGCTCAAGATTGCGGAATTGTTCTTGTCCGGGGCTTCCGATGTCCATGGTTACGGTTCCTTAGACTGGGGTTGTGTTGGTGAAGTCGTCGGGATAGACGGCGAGGGGGGCGATGGCGTGGAGGCGGTCTTCGAGGGTGCGGCGAATCTTGCGAGCATATTCCGCCTCAGGTCCAGATGGGTCAGCCTCGATTGCGCGGTCGAGTTCGTCGTAGCAAAGGCGGCCGACAAGCGCGTCAGATAGCGGGTCACGTCCCTCGAGCTGCGAAAGTTGTAGAAGCTGTCGGGCCTCGGTCGTGTCGCGGGCGACGCGGCAAAAGTTGTCGCCGGCGACGGCCGGCGCGGTTCCCTCCGTAGGTTGGGTCTGGCCGGGAAGGCGTCGCCAGCGTCGCCAGCGGATCAGGAGGCGCAGGGCGTAGATCGCGGCAAAACCGGCGGGGGTGAGGGTGCCGAGGCCGAGCGCGGCGAGCGCCCAGGGCAGGACGCGGGCGAGGGCGGCGTCGCCGGCCGCCCGGGCGAGGCCGTCGAGCTGGAGGCCTCCCTCGACGCCGCCGGCGAGGGCGCCCGGGCGAAGTGCGCCGGCCCCGGGGGTCGCGTCTGGACCCCCGGGGCCTCCGGCGGTGGCATCGGGCGCATAGGGTGTGCTAGGGGCCGGAACGGCCCCAGGGACGTCGACCACGCCCCCAGGGTCGCCGGGTGCGGCGTCGGGTGCGGGGGGCGACGCCGCGGGCTGGGGCGGTAAGGGGTGAGGCAAGGGGAGCGGCGGCTCGACGGGCTCGTCGGGGGTCGATCGACGCTCGACGGCCGGGTCGGTGGGGACGTCGGCCTCGCCGGCGGCGTCGAGGGAGGCCTCCCGCTCGGCCCTCCACAGAGTTAAGACGCGGGCGACTGGCTGGCGGAGATAGGGGAAGGTGACTGCCACGGTCCAAGGCTCGCCGGCGGCGCTGGCGCTGATAATGCCAAGCCACTGTCCGCGAGTGTTCCAGACCGGGCCGCCGCTGTCGCCTTGGCGGACACGCGCGTTAATTTGGGCGAGGGCAAAGGGTTGATCCCTGGCCGGCGCCACCCATTGGGCCAAACGGCCGCAAGAACCCCAGTAAAGGCCGGATGGATCGCCGAGGCCGCCAACGCCGAGGGTATCGCCGAGGGTCGGGTCGGCGTCGGCAATCATCAGCGGCTTGAGGGTCGGCGGCATCTCGCCGGCCGCGGCCAAAAAGGCCCAATCCCATAGGTCGTCTTTGGCCAAGAGGCGGGCGGGCAGGGCGCGGCCGGCGACGACGACGACGATACTCCGGGCGTGGCGGAGGTTGTGGGCGGCGGTGGCGACAAGCGCCCGTTGGGCGTCGAGCGCGATAATAGCGCCGGTGCCGAGCGCGGGGCCGTCGGGTTCATGGCCAATTACGCGGACAATGGCGGGCGGTGGGCCGTTGGGTGGCCGTGGCGGACTGGGGCCGGCCTCGGGGCGGGCGCGGAGGATGCCGCGGCGGCAAAGTTCCTCAAGTTGGGTGTAGCTGGTCGCTCCGACGAGCCGGGCGACTTCTGCGCCGCCGGCGACGAGGACGAAACAGGGGACGGCCTGGACGTCCCAGCGGGCGGCGAGGCCGGCGTCGCGGTCGACGTTGACGCGGCGGACGGTGACGAGACGGCGGCTTTCGAGGCGGTCGACGAGCGGCTCCATTTGCTGGCAGGGCTGGCACCAGTCGGCGGAAAAGACGAGTAGCTCCGGGGGATTTCCCCCAGCGCAACCGGGTAAGACGAGAAGCACCGCGGCGAGTGTGCCGATGGCCGCCAGAGCAAACAAGAGGGCGCGGGAGGCCGCGGCGAGCGGTCGCCGTGGGCGCCGTGCTACGGTTCGGGCGGGCCGCGGGCGGCTGTTGGCGACGGTCTCCAGCCGGAGGGCGCGGGCGCCGCACGCGCAGACCGGGAGCGTGGCAAGGCGCCGGCTGCGGGTTTTGCGGTAGGGGTGGACGCGGTCGCAAACTCGGCAGCGGGCGAGGCGGACGCGCTGGACGGCCGCGGCGGCCTGGGCGAGGCCGGTGGCGAGGCCCTTGGTGTCGGCGCGTAGTTGGATCATGGGGCGGCCTCGGGGGTGGTCGGTTGCGCTCGCCGGCAGAGGCCGCCAAAAATCCTCACGGCATAGTAAATGGCTAGGCGCTGGCCGAAAGGGACGTCAAACCAGCCCATCGCTTGGTAAAAAAAGGCATCGGCAAGGAAACGGGGGACGGCCGGGAGGCGGTAGAGGCCGTCATGGAACACGGCGGCGAGGGCCCAGCGGCCGGCCGGCGGCAAGAAGGGCCAGAGCTCGGGCGGGATGCTGGCGAAGTCGGTTTCTTCGCCGGCGGGGATTTCGAGGCGCAGGGCGACGACGCCGTCGAGCGCGGATTCAAAAATGAGCGGCGTCGTGAGTGTCCAGACGGGCACGTCGACGCGGAAAAAGAGCCAACAGCGGCGGCGCTCCCAGCGGGTAATTTTGAAGCTGGGGGCCTGGAGAGTGAAGGGTCGAGACACGGCGGCTCCGGCTCGGCCTCGACGCCAATTAGAGTAGCCGGCGGGCCCGATTGGGGCAAGAGCGATTCGCCGCGGCTGGCAATTAGGTTGCGTCCTCTTGGGTGGTTTGCTCGGCGGCGTCGAGGTCGTAGGCCTCGGCGAGCCGGGTGTAGTGTTCCCGGGCGGCGCCGAGGTCGCTGGCGTAGCCCTCGGCCGCGTCCACCAGCCGCCCGGCAGCGTCGGCGAGCAGCCAGAGGATCGCAGCCAGCAAGAGGCCGAGGCCCGCCAGCACGAAGCAGATCGCGCCAACCCCAGCGGCGGCCAGGGCGACGGGCTCGCCGTTCGACGTGGCCAATCCCGCGACGAAGTGCAGGGCAGCCCAGAAGCCGATCACGCCCAGCAGGAAACTGGCGGCGACCGCCCGCCCCTTGAATCGCACATAGCGCCACATCGCCCACCCCCTTTCAAGATCGAGCTCATCGAGCTCGACGCATGGAAGTGAATCTACCGTTCGCCCCAAAACTCCCGCTCAGCCTCGATCCGGCTGAGATTTTTCCAGTGCGTGTGGCTGATCTCCTGTCCGTACCAGTACCAGCGGCAATCGTACCGTTTGGGCGGCGGGTCCAAGTAGAGCGTCGCGATCAGCCCGTGAAGCTGACCATTCTTCTTGCCGTAACTGGTTTGGTACAGACAACGTTCGGGATCGTCGGGTGGGTACGCGCGGATGAGGCGGAAGACAACCTCCCCCGATTTCCGATCGCGAACCTCCGCCGACTCCGCGCGGACCAGTTTCCCTCCGGGCAACCCCAGCGAACCGCCGTCACCGATCCACTCCCGGCTACGAATCCACGGATCGTGATCGCCCAACTCCACCATGATCAGCCGGGCCATCTCGACAGCCTCGTTCTTGATGGCCGCCTTGCCTGCTATCTCGTGCCCCGTTGGCCGGACCGCCCGCTCGAACGCCGCGGCGAGGATCACTGCCACCAACAATAGCCCCGCGAGCCCGGCAAGCAACCGGATCGCTTGGGTGGTCGTCCGTGCCCGCACCTCCTCTGAGGATGTCATGCTCCACCCCCTTTCCGCGATTCCCGGCCACGTCTCCGCCAGCATCTTACCCCCCCGATTACCGGCGGGCAAGTGGATTGCCACGGATGGTAAGCTAGGTAAACCCACCCCCCTAAACTTACCGATTTGGAAAAATCGCTCAAAATTGCAAGATCCTCTATTGCAATCGCAAGCGGAATCGGGATAATAAGGGCAGAGTCAGGGAGAAAAGGAGCCAGCCATGAAGACCCAGAAGCAAACCAACGGCGACCGAAAACGAGCCCGATCCGCCCACCAGCCGACCGGCTGCTGGATTCGGTCGGAAAAGAGGTTGGCGATCTACCTCCGCGACCGATTCACCTGCCTCTACTGCCTCGCCGATCTCCACGGAGCCGACCCGACCGACATCACCCTCGATCACCTGGCGTGCCAGGCGGACGGCGGCAACAACGACGAGGGCAACCTGGTCACGGCTTGCCGGAGCTGCAACTGCTCCCGCGGCGACCAGCCGCTCTCACGCTTCGCCGGCCGCGAGACTCGCGCCCATATCCGCCGCAACACGCGGCGCAACCTCGCCCCCTACCGCCGGCTGGCTAAAGCGATTCTGGCCGGCGAAATTGAATACGATCGTAATCTTGAGGCGGGCACGTGATCCGCCGCTCGGCCGCGGAGTGAGGCGGCAGAATTGGAGGTGAGGCGATGAAAGCTGCACAACAACTAAGCATTGACGCCGAGCTGACGCGGATCGGCGCAGACTACTCTGCGCTCGGCCCGTGTTCAAGCGTCGTGGCGCTGGTCGGACCAGACGAGGCTTCCGGCGTGCCCGACGGGTACGTGACGTATTACGACGATACCGCCAGGGGGTGGGCAAAGAGCGACGTGTTTCTGGCGGCACTCCGTGCGCTACCGGATAATTATTGCCGCGATTGCGACGGCACGGACTTTTGGGAAAGCTTCCCCGATCTATCGGAGGCCGAACGGCGCGCGGCCGGGATTTTCTGGTGACCGACGCCGGACTGCCTACGGGCCCCCAGCCGCCGGGTGGGCGGCAGAAACGGAGTAGACGATGCCCACCAAAGAAGAACTCGGCCAGCTCGTAGCCGCCGCCCGCCGCCGCGCGGGCTTCAAGACGCTCTACCAACTCGCCCGTGAGACGGGCCTATCGAGCGGCCAGCTCTCGCTGAT
>Ga0180438_10004190_pt1 | contig 20942 bp, 15 predicted proteins | sample SS_ome_12_FD_132455 | JGI IMG/M metagenome (GOLD analysis project Ga0180438, IMG submission 132455) | Hypersaline lake sediment archaeal communities from the Salton Sea, California, USA - SS_3_D_2 metaG | ecosystem: Environmental > Aquatic > Non-marine Saline and Alkaline > Hypersaline >... | reverse complement strand
TCTCACATTTCAATGCAACACCATTATCCGCATAATACATGACTACATTCTGACGCCCATTTTCGCCGGAACTTCCACCGGGATAACCAGTTACGTAGAAGTAAGCGTAGGAAGTTCGGGCTAGGTCGGCCGGACCCGCCGCTACCCCGGAAGAACGTTCCGCAAGATTCCCAGCGCCTCGGAAATGGGGCTGCTCTCTTGCTCTTCGATCAGCACGCGGTCGCCGGGCCGAATCGCGTAATCGGTTTCGAAGGTGACGCCCCGCGCCTTCGTGTCGAACTCGCAGTTCATTTCCTGAACGGTTGGCCGGCCGGTGTCGGCGGAGCGGCCCTTGCGGAGCACCGTCACGTCGAACTTGCGGAACCGCCAGCCGGCGTTGGCGAATTCCAGGACCGAGTTCACCGTCGTGCCGTCGGCCACCGGCGCCAGAAGCGGCCTGGTGTGGCCCCCGCTGTCACGCATCACCACCTCGCACGTCGGGGCGGCGGGGGTATTTCCGTCGGCCAGTTCTTTGTTGTGGGGGCGGGAAGAAAAGAGCGTCTGGCAACCCGTGACGCCGACGATCGCAAATGCCAGCATCCATGCCGGGCTCAACGATCGAACGACGGTCGCGAAAAGGCACGACATGGCGATCCTCCTAAGAACGCAGATGAGTCCAACGAGACAACCAGCGCCGGCGCCAGCGATGCCGCGCGAAAACCCTTGGCCGCCGCGCCCCCCGCGGCTGTGTTGTGGGGAAGGTATCGGTTCGGTCCCCATCGATCTTGAGCGAAATTCGTTGCGCGGTAGGGGAAAACGGGGCCGATGTGGCCCAAGCAGCCCTTCACTCGCGAGCCGAGCTTGTAGACGCATTCCCCACGGGCCTAACGGACGCCAGTCTCCGCTTCTTTTTGCCGCGTGAGGGTCGCCAGTAGTTTCTGAAAAGCGCGAAAATCGAGCGGTTTGGTCAGGTGGGCGTCAAAGCCCGCATCGTAGGCTCGTTTCACGTCTGCTGGCAGGCCGTAGCCGGTGAGGGCCACCAACAGCGTTTCACTCTTGAGTTGCTGACGGGCCCGCCGCGCCAGCTCGTAGCCGTCAAGCTTGGGCAGGCCGATATCGACCAGGGCGATGTCGGGTCGGTTGAATTCGAGCATTTCCAGGCCGCGCTCGCCGTCCTTGGCGGTTTCGACTTCGTGGCCGTCGAGTTGCAGCAGCATTTTGAGGGTTTCGCGGGCGTCCTCATTGTCCTCGACCAGAAGGATGCGTCGCTCGCCGACCGCGATCTCTTCGGGGGCGGACGGCTCGGGCGGCTTGGGCGGAGCCTGCGTCAGCGGCAGCCGCACGAAGAACTGGCTGCCGTGGCCCAGGCCATCGCTGTGAGCGGTCACGCGGCCGCCGTGAATCTCGACGATGCTCCGTACCAGGCAAAGCCCGATGCCCAGCCCGCAGCCGCTACGGCTAAGCGAGTGTTCGACCTGCTCGAAGGGCTCGAAGATGCTGCTTAAGCGGTCCGGCGGGATGCCGATCCCGTCGTCGTGCACCAGGATCGCCGCCATCTCGGCGTCGCGAAAGGCGGTCATGCGGACGTGGCCGCCCGGCTTGCTGTAGCGGGCCGCGTTGGAGAGCAGATTGTTGAGCACCTGCTCGATGCGGGCGGCGTCGACTTCCACCCAGAGGGGCTCGTCGGGAGGTTCGACGCAAAACCGCAGACCCTCGTCGTGGAGCATCGGCGCCAGCGATTGACCGACGTGACCGATCAGTTCGCTGACGTTGATCCGCTTCCGCCGCAACTGGATTTTGCCTTTCGTCACCCGGGCTACGTCCAGAAGGTCGTCGAGCAACCGCTTCATCAATTCGCTCTCACGCTCGATCACGCCTTGCGCGTGGCGCCAACTTCGGTGATCGGGGGCGACCTTCAGGATCTTTGCGGCGTTGGTAATGGCGCACAGCGGGTTCCGCAATTCGTGCGATAGGACGGCCAGGAACTGGTCGCGGCGCCGGATTTCCTCACGGGCCTCCTGTTCCCGCCGCCGGCGGTCCGTGACGTCGCGGAGGGTGGCGAGGTAGGCGGGCGTGCCTTGCCACAGGGTTTCGGTCACCTGGACTTCGGCGAAGGCGGGAGGGCGGTTGGGCCGCAGCACCTCGATCTCGGTAACTTCACCCGGCATCACCGGGACGCCGAAGACCTGTCCCACGAGGGTTTCCGCCTTGCGGTTGAGCAGCTCCGAGGCGGCCCGGTTGACATAGGCGATCGCCCCGTCCGTCCGCAGCACGATCACGCCGTCAGCGCTGCGTTCGACGATGGCGTGGAATCGGTCCTCCGCCGAACGGAGCGCGGCGATGAGGCGGGCGACCTCGGCGGGACCAGGCGGGGCGGCAGGTGGCGAATCGGGCATCCTTGCGTTTGGTCAAGGCTGGGTGGGTGGGCGATGGCGGCTTATTCCGCGGGGTGGCCGGCCAACGCGGGTTCGTGCGCAATGCCGAACTCGCGGAGCACCCGGTCCACGAACGTCAAGTCTCCCACAATCCGCTGGGCCGGCGCCGGCTGCATCTTCAGCAGCGTGGGCGTGGCCATGATATGCTCCACTTCAGCAATGTCCGGCTGCTCGCGGACGTCGATCACCTCGATCCGGAAGTCATCGCCGAGGTGCGCCCGGGCAAACCGCTCGACATCGCGGACCACCACGCGCTGCTTGGGGTTTCCACCGGAGATGAACAGCCGGAATTCGTAAGTCGGCATGAGAGCGGCCCCGTAGCGGCCCCGGCCGTTCGCCACAGCGGCAAACGAGCGGCGCCAATGGCAAGCGGCTACGTAATCTCCTGTCGGGCGACGGCGAGGAAAGGAACAGCCTTAAAGGGCACCTCCGTCGCCGGGCGGGCGGCGGGTCTGAGCGGCTTGCGCACGGGCATATATCCTTAATTGTTTGTTGTGATGTTTTTAGATCGTCTTTTGGATTTTGATCCCACTGGCGGCGCCGGAAGTGTCACTGTAACGCCCCGTTCGCGGTGGGGCAAGCGGTTGCGAAGCTCCTCCTCGCCGGTTCTCTCGGGTGCTTTGGCGCGGGCGCCGAAAAAACATAACCGTGGAAAAGGGAGCCGCCGCCGAAGGCCGGCGGCTCCCCTCCAACGTGAACCACAAGTGCGATCAGCAAGGCTGCTCCGTGCGGGTGGCTCCCTTCCCTGGGATGTCGAGCCGGCGAGGCTCGACCCGCGTTCCGCCAACTACTAATCTACCGTGGCCAACCTGCCGCAGGGAAATACGCATCGGCGCTCCTTCGGAAAGCATGCGCAAAAACGCCGGAACTCCGGCTCCCTTGTGAGAAACTACACGTTGCTGGCGAACTCCGCGGCGATCTCGCGAACCAGCCGCTGCGGGTTCACCGGCTTGCTGAACCAGCGGTCGACCCCCTCCGGTCCGGTGGTCACGCCAAGCTGGTCCGGGTCCGATCCACTGATGGCAAACACCTTCAGGCCCTTCAGGCCCGGGTTTTCCCGGATGGCCTGGATCGTGCCCGGCCCGTCGAGGTGGGGCATGATCATGTCGAGCAGGAGAAAATCGGGCCGGTCGTGGTTGGCAAGGTAATCGAGAGCCATTGCGCCGTCGGCCGCCGTGGCGACCTCAAAGCCCGAAAGCCGCAAGAACCCCGCCAGCAATTCCGACTCGTTGCGGTCGTCTTCCACCACGAGGGTGCGGCGCTGCTGCGGCGGATCGTCGCCGGCGAGGCTCCCCTGATCGCAGCCGGCCTGCCCCACGGCGTCCGCCGCGGCCTGCCGCACGTGAACATAACGGTCCGCTTCTTGATCCAACGAATCAAACTCTTTAAGAATTTTCTTGAACGTCGTTTCGGCTTCGACCTGCTTGCCGGTCTCCAACTGCCGCTTGAGCAGGTGCATCGCCAGCGACGCGGTATGCAGGCGGTTGCGGAGGGCGTGGGGCAGCTTGCCGACCACGGCGGCGTCGGTGGTAGCGGCGGCCGTGCCGACGTCGAGGCCCGCAAATTCCTCGCCCGCAATCTCGTCGCGAAGGATTTTGACCTCGCGGGGGGCATGAATGCCCAGGCGCGCCGTGTTGCCCTGCACCCGCAGCACCTCGAGCTTGACACCCAAATTGGGAAAAACGATCTTCTCGCCTTTACGGCGCGAGAGAACGAGCATGATGGGTCTCCTTTCCGGATAGGAGGATCCGACCGCCTGGTCGCCTGGGCGGTACTCGCCCAGAAGACGTCCGCAGGGACCGCGCCTTTCCTGTTGTGCGCCGCCACCTCCACTTGTAGCGGCGGCCCGACGGCCGCTTCCCGGGAAGATGCTCGCTTCCCCAAGAAGTGATCGCGGCGGGCTTGCCAAAGGCGACCGTGAGACCAACGTCCGTGCTAGCAAAGCTGTGACGCAACTGCTTGCGTGGCCACAACTTCGGGGCGGTCATGCCCCGTCACGCGTCAACGAATCCGAGCAATGTAGCAGGTGGCCGCACGGCAAAACAAGAGCGATTGGAAAGAAAAATTGCGAGGCCTCAAACCCGGCCTTGGCTCCCGCTCTTATTGCGGCCGCCCCGCGGGGTCGAGGGGCGGCTGGCGCCTGGCCGTTGCTCACGCCACGCGATGAACCTCGCCCTGCACCACGACCATTTCCGCCCGGCCCGTCAGCTCCCGGCCCGCGTGCGGGCAATTGCGGCCCTTGGACGCGTAGTTGCCGGGCGTGACCGTCCACTTCTGGCCGGGATGGATCACCGTGATATCGGCGTCGGCGCCGGGCCGCAGGGTTCCCTTAGCAATACCCAGCGCCGCCGCCGGATGGCAGGTGAGCCTGGCGAGCGCCTCGGGCCAGGTGAGATGGCCCGGTTCGATCAAGTGCGTGATCGTCAGGGCCAACGTCGTTTCCAGCGCGACGGCGCCGAAGGGGGCGACGTCGAGTTCCCGCATGGTCTTCTCCAGGGCCCGCGGCGCGTGGCCGGAAGCGATGACATCGAGCGTGCCGTCCTTGAGTCCCTCGATGCAGGCGTCGATATGTTCCTGGGAGCGGAAGGGCGGATTGATCTTGAAATTGCTGTCAAAACTCCGCATCACTTCATCCGTTAATGAGAAATTGTGCGGACATACTTCGGCGGTTACGGGAACGCCCCGTTTCTTGGCCCGGCGGATCACTTCCACGCTGCCGGCCGTCGAAATGAGTTGCAGATGCAGCCGGCCGCCGGTCGCCTCCGCCAGGCGGATGTCGCGGGCCGTCATGATGTCCTCGGCCTCGACCGGGATGCCCTTCAGGCCGAGGATGGTCGAGACCAGCCCGTCGTGCATCACGCCGCCGTCGGTCAGCGACGTCGCCTCCGGGTGGTTGAGGATCGGCTTGTCGAACATGCGGCAATACTGCAAGGCCCGCCGCAAGAGTTCCGCCGATTGGACCGGTCGCAGGGCGTCGCAGAATCCCGCGGCCCCGGCATGCACCAGCGAACCGATCTCGGCAAGCTGTTCGCCTTCGCGACCCTTGGAAACACACGCCAGCACAAAGACGTTGCAGTTGGCGGCCAGCTTCGCCTGATCGCGGACGAACGCCACGCCGGCCTGCGTGTCGATCGGCGGGTCGGTGTTTGGCACGCAGGCGATGGAGGTAAACCCGCCGGCGACGGCCGCCGCCGTGCCGGTTGCAATCGTTTCATCTTCCTCCCAACCGGGCTCTTGAAGTTGGGCGTTCAGGTCGATGAGTCCCGGCGAGACGATGCGGCCGGTGGCGTCGATCACTTCGTCGAAATGGGAAACACCGGCGACGGGATGCTCGGCCGGGCCCGCGCCCAGCGCGGCAATCTTGCCGCCGGCCACCGCCACGTTCATCACGCGGTCAATGCCTTGCGACGGGTCAATCACCCGGCCGTTTTGGATCAGGATGTTCATAGTCGTCTTCTCCCCTTTCCTCTGGGAGAGGGGCCGGGGATGAGGGTGATCGACGGAATCGCGCGGCGAGCCAATGCAAGCCGCGCCGTCCCCTGACCCGGTTCTCGCAAGCTCGAACCACCCTCTCCCCGAGGAGAGGGTTTCTCTCGTTTACGCTTCGTGCTCTGCCATCCGCTTGTCCCTCGCCGAGAGCGTCAGCCACAGCACCGCCATCCGCACCGCTACGCCGTTGGGCACCTGCCCTAATATCACCGAGTGCGGGCCGTCCGCCACGTCGGCCGTGATTTCCACCCCGCGGTTGATCGGCCCCGGCGCCATAATCAGCACGCCTTCCTTCGCCCGGGCCAACCGCTCTTTGGTCATCGCGTAGAGCAGGGCGTACTCGCGGACGGAGGGAAACGGCCGCGTCGCCTGCCGTTCGAACTGAATCCTTAGCAGGTTCAGCACGTCGCAGCGTTCCACAATGTCATCGAGGGAATATGCGACTTCCACACCGATGTGCTCCCACCGACGCGAGACCAGCGTGCTCGGCCCGCACACAATGACATTGGCGCCGAGTTTCTTCAGTCCCCAGATATTCGAGCGGGCGGTACGGCTGTGGGAAATATCGCCGACGAGCGCGACGGTGCGGCCTTCCAGCGAGCCGAAGTGTTCCCGCATGGTGAGAATATCGAGCAGGCCCTGCGTGGGGTGTTCGTGCGGCCCGTCGCCGGCGTTAATGACCGAGCACCGCACGTTTTGCGAGACAAGTTGCGGGCAACCGGGCGTGCGATGGCGGAGGATGAGGGCGTCCACATGCATCGCCTCGATATTGCGGGCGGTGTCGACCACGGTCTCTCCCTTGGAAAGACTGCTTCCGCCCTGGCTGAACTCGACGACATCCGCCCCCAGCCGCCTGGCCGCCAGGCCGAAACTGGTGCGGGTTCGCGTCGAGTCCTCGAAGAAGAGATTGCCGCAGGTCTTGCCGGCCAGAACGCTTAGCCGCCGGGCGCCCCCCGCCGTGACGCGCTTGAGCCGCTCGGCCGTGTCGAGCACGGTGGTGATTTCTTCCGCCGAGAGGCTCTCCAAATCGAGCAGATTGACCCGCGACCACGCGGCCGGCGGCGACGCAAGCCAACTCGTATCATCCGGCACAGCCACGGCGTCCATGACGGGTCACCAGCGAGAGGGTAGAATTCCATCCGTCCGGCGAAAAATTGTACGGCGCCAAGGCCCGAGGCGGTAGCGGGGAGGCGAAGCCGAACCGTTGTGTTGGAGGTCTCGGGTTTTGGTCCTTCGGATTTCGAATTTCCGCGCGCCAATGATTCGTCCACTCGCGCAGAGGCCACTGCGGTGCGTTACCTCATCGACGGCTACAACCTGCTTCACGCCACCGGCATCGTCGGCGGCCCGGCCGACGGCGATACGCTCCTTGCGCAGTCGCGGGGCGCCTTGGTGCGATTCTTGGCGGAAGCTCAGGAAGCCCTCGCGCTGGGTTCGATGACGGTCGTCTTCGACGCGGCCGGCGCTCCCCCCGGCCTGCCCAAGGAGAACGAGCACCGCGGCGTGAAAATCCGATTCGCCCGCGAGTACGCCACGGCCGACGCGCTGATCGAAGATTTGATCGCCCGCCACTCGACCCCGCGTAGGTTGACCGTGGTTTCCAGCGACCACCGCATCCAGCGGGCGGCCCGGCGGCGAAAGGCCACGGCGATCGACAGTGACGCCTGGTTCCACGATTTGCTGCGGCAGAAACGCCATCCAACCGGCGCCGCGGCGGCGCCGCCGCCGAACTCCTCTCCCAAAGCCGCTCACGGCGAAGCCGCCAGGCAGAAGCCCGATTCCTGGCTGACCGCTTTCGCCGAGATCGACGTCGATGCGATCATGCAGGAAGTCGCCAACGAAAGGACGCGGCCGGGCGTCCCACCGTCGCCGCCGGAGACCGCATCGCCCGTCGAAGAACCGCATGACCCAACGGTCGGCGCCATGATGGCCGCCGCCGACGCGATGCTCGAAAGCGAAACTCGCGAACCCTTCGACTTCGCCATGTTCAACCGCCGGCTGATCGAAGAACTCAGCCGCGACCTGCCGGCGGACTTGCGGGAGAAGCTCCGTTGAACCACCAACGCAGGACGGACGAGTCCTAACCGCTTTTCTTCACCATCTCTGTGGACCTCCGCCCTCGAGCCGAGCCGCGCCCGTCAGGAAGCGGCCCCCGCGTCCGTTAACCCTGCTGCGGCCACTCCCTCACGGTCGTGGCTCAGTTCCTCACGGCGGCCACTCCGTTACGGTCGTGGCTCAGTGTCGATTTGTGGCGGCCACTCCCTCACGGAAGCTCATGATCGCTCCTCCAATGTGCGAAGCAGAACGCTCCGAGCCCCGAGAATTCGCGCACACTTCGAAAACTTTCGTCGTTTGTAATACGGATTCTTTTCATGCGAAGTCTGTCGCTGTCGCGATCATCCGCGTCCATCCGTGGTTCAAAAACCTGCGCGCCGTGCGCACATGCAGATTTCGTTGCGGCGTCGCCGCGTTAGAATACCGCTTTCCGCCTTTACTGCTTCTTCTTCTCCTCCAACTCCTTGATCGCGTCGGGCAGTTTCGGGTCGACCAGGCCGAAGGCGCCGCGGCCTTCGCTGATGCGGTGTTTGGCCGCGTCCGCGATCCAATCGTTGGCGGCTTCCCAGGTCTTGACCTTCATCTCCGCCGTCGGCTCGTTCAGGGGACGCACGAGGCGGAAGCCGATGAGCCACGACGGCTCATCCGCGTACCACCAGGGGCTCTTCGGTTCGTTGGGGTCTTCCACCTTCCAGTCGTCCCCTTCGGTAACGAATCGCTTGGCGCTGCGGCAGTCTTCGGGAAAGTCGTCGTAGCTGCCGCCGCGGAAGACCCGGCCGTCATACTTGGTCGGCCAGCAAATCGCGTCGGTCAGCGGGATCGGCTGGTCGCCCGCCTTCTCGGCCAGCTTCTCGTACCACTTCTCGTCGTACTGGTCGATCACCAGTTCCGAGACGTTGCCGTGCATGTCGTACAGGCCGAAGGGGTTCGGCTTTTTCTGGCCGACTTTCTGGGTCGTTTCGTCCGAGTTGTCCAGGTGCCAGGCGTAGTCGTCCAGCCCCTCGGGGTCGTCGCCGAAGTGGAAGGCCGTCTTCGATCCCGCCCGGGCCGCGTGTTCCCACTCGGCCTCGAAGGGCAGCCGGTAATACTCGCCGGTGAGCAGGCTGAGGAATTTCGTGTACTGCCGGGCGCCGAAAGGCGTCATGGTGACGGCCGGCTGTTGCGGGTCCTCCCCGTTGGCGAAGGTCATGCTCGGGTCGTAAAGGTTGGAGGCGGCCGATACCACCGACGCCGCGCCCGTCTCGTCGTCCTCGTCGACCAACCGCAGCTTGTAGCTTTTGAAGTCGATGAAGATATCGACCAGCCGCATGTAGACCTTGTACTCGGCCCAGGTCACCTCGGTCTTGCCCATCCAGAACGGATCGACCTGCACCTTGATCTGGGGGCCCTCACCGTCGCCGCGGTCCTCTTCGTCTTCGGAACTTCCCATCAAAAACACGCCGCCAGGCACCGGGACCATCGTGAATTCGGCGTCGGTTCCGGGGATTTTCTCTGTGTAGGGGACCATGAAGCCCTTGTCGGTCTCGACAAAGGGGCCTTCCGCGGGTCGCTCTTTGACGAGGCCGGGAACGCACTCGGCTTCCTCGGCGGCGCCAAACGGAGCCGCGAGCAAGACGCCAACGGCGAAAGAGAGACTCAGCGTGGTGACGGTGCGAACGCGGGACATTTCAAACTCCTCGGGTGCAACGGGCGCCGGCACGCACGGTGGAAAGGGAGTGCGCCCCGGCTGGTTTGTGGGCGGGAAGAGCCAGCGACGAATCGAAAGAGCGACTCGCCAACATCCACGGCTCCCGGACGATTATACCCCACAACGCGGATCGAATTCCAGGGGGGGCCGCAAAAAGCCGCAACCGGCGCGGGGGCGACCCATGGGCCCTTACCGCTGAAAAATCGGCAAATAATTGTTCGGCATCTGCAACGCCAGCGTGGCCATGGCGGCGCAGTACTCGGGGCAGATGTCGCCTTGCCAGGAGCCGTCCTGACGCTGCTGGGCGACGAGAAAATCGCTGGCCGCGGCATACCACTGGCGAAAGACGTCGGCCCCCGCATGCCACATCGCCTGGGCCATGTAGTACTGGGCGTAGAAATAGCGGCTCTCATGGTCGGACGACGCCGATTTGGGGGCGTTGTGAACGAGATAGTCGAGACCGGCGGCGACCGCCTTGTCGTCGTGCAGTCCGGCCGCGAATAGGGCCGTCACCGCCGCCGCCGACCGCGGAAACGCGCTCGGCCCCCCCTGCTGAAGCGTGTACATGAACCCGCCGTCGGGATTCTGGCACCGCTTGATGTAATCGATCGCCTGGTTGATCATCACGGCGGGCACGCCCACGCCGGCGTTGCGGGCCGCCCGCAGCGCCATGAACTGGCAAACCGTCACGGAGACATCGGCGTCGGCGCTGGCGGGCTTGTACCGCCAGCCGCCTTCGTCGTTTTGAGCTGCGACGATCAGCCGCACCGCCCGCGTCAGCGCCTGGCGCACCTGCGTGTCGGGTGACATCCCAAAAACCTCCGCCAGAAACAGCGTGGAAAATCCGTGCCCGTACATCGGCCCATAACTGGCGGACGACGGTTCGATAATCATGCCGTCCGGCGTGGCCGCCGTCAGGACGAAATCGAGGCACCGGGTGACGTGCTCTCCCCACGGACCGCGACCGGGCGTGCTGCCCGATGCGATAAAGGACATGCCGGCGAGGGACGCGACGGCGATGTTCCGCGGATATCCGCCGGAACCGATCGAGCCATCCTCCCGCAACCGCTTGCCAAGATACTGAAGGCCTTTTTCGATCGCCTGTTCGACGGCGGGACTGATTCCTACGTCGGTCAGCGGCCACTGCGGGGTGGCGTACGGGCCGGGAAGTCCCGCGCCATCGACAAAGCTCTGGCCGCTGGCCCGGGCGGCGAAGCCCGCCGCGGTTCCTCCGGCGGCAAGCGAGGCGGCGGAAGCGAGAAAACGTCGTCGGGTCAGTCCAGCCATGGCGCCCTCATGTGAGCGAACGGAAACGCGGCATGCGTTGAACTAATTTTGTAAACCTTTAATATTAACGACGAGCGCCGCCGCTGGCCAGCCTTTGGTAGTATTCGCTGATCGCCTCGGCGTATTCCGGCAGGAATTCCGCGGCGGGAGGGGCCGCGACGCGCTGTTGCATCTTCGGCGGAAGGTATTTCCAGGCGCCAAGCATCAGTTCTTTCTGTCGCGCCGGCGAGGGGATGGACCCACCGCCTTCGCCCCTGGCCTCGGGCGTCGTTCCCTCGTTGGGCGCCTCGCCGGAGCGATGGCCGCCGTCAGGATTGGTCGCATCCCCTGGCGCGCTCGCCGCCGGGTCGTTCTCGCGGGGCCTGTCCCCGTTTTCTGCGTCGGCGGAACCCGTGTTCCCGTTGGCCGGATTCACATCCGCCTGGCCGTTGTGGGCGCCGGGGGTTTCTCCGTTTCTTGCCGCAGAACCATTGGCTGCATGGGACGGTTGGGAGACGTCGTTCCCATTGGCGGGGTCCCCGGCGTTCCCGTTAGGAGAGCCGCCGTTTGCCTCGCCGCCGTCTCGGGGCGCGAATCCACCGAGCGCGGCGTCGGCGGAGGCGATGTCGGCCAGCGCCGCCAGCATTGCCTCTAGGGCCTCTAACGCCGCTTGTTGATGCATGTGGGCGCGGTTGGGAAAAACGGCCTCCCGCCGGTCCGCAGCGCGCTCGAGTTCGAGCGCCGCCAGCGTCATCGAAACCTCCGGCGCCTGCCCTCGGACGATTTCCAAGCAGGGGGAAAATGCGGCCGCGAGCGACGCCCGCGGCGACGCTGCGAAGCCACCTTCCGTCTCGCCCGGCCGCTCGGCAGCCACGAGCCGCGACACGCCGACCACAAAATCGGTCAGGCTCAGCCGCAATTGCTGTTGCTCCGCCGGAAGGCTCGGGGAAAGTGGATCCCCCGACGGCGCCAGGAGTTGTTCCTGTTGTTCGATGAGTGATTGCAGCGCCGCCACGAGACGGGCTGCTTCGACATGGGCTTGCAGGTCGGCGGCCACCTCGCGGAGCCCCGCGGCGAGCGATTCCCAGTGGCCGGCCGCGGCGGTGTGCCGGCTGGCGAATTCGGCCCGATCGCGAGACGCTCCGCTGTCGTCGGAAACCGCCGGCGCGACCGAAAACGCCAACGCGAGCTGCGATTCCGCCTGCCACAGCGGGCCGGCGGCCAGGCTGCCAATGCGCGAACGCGTGAGGTCGGCCAACCTATCCCAGCGGGCGGACGCCGCCGGCCCCAGCGGCGTGAGCAGCGGAATCCCCGCGGCCTTGGCGGCGGCCGAATCGTCGCTTGTGACCAGGCCCTCTCGCAGTCCTTCGGCGACATTCATTGCTTGCCGCGTGGCCAACATCGCCGCGCCGCCGTCCGTATTTCTCACAGGCGTGATCGCCCGTCGGGGTTCCCTTGCCGCCGGTTGTTTGGAAGCAATCTGACGCGACCGCCCGGCGGCCACTTCCGCCGTCTCGGCGAGTTCGACGAGGTCGCGAGCCAGGGCCGTCAGCCGCTGGCACAGCATCTCTTCAAAGCGCCCGGGCGTTACGAGCGCCAGCCGGCGCTGCAGCTCGGGCGATGGATGACCTGCCGAGTCGCGAACGGACACACGGTATTCAACCGTGTCGTCTTCGACGCCTGCGGCTAATGTCTTTACGGGAATCCGCTGGCTTAGCACGGCGAATCGCTCGGCGGCGCCGGGCGCCGGTTCGCGGGCGAAAGCCCCCGGCCCTTCCGCAGACGCATCCGCCTTGGCCGGCGCCGTGGCGCGTCGGATCCACCCGATCCAGCCCTGCTCGTTCGCCAGCGCTTCCTCCGCTTGCGATGAAGCCAACGGCCACGCCATTTCGCCGATCGGTATCGACTTGCCGGCGGCGTTCCCGGCCTCGGTCGTCACCGTCGCGCCGCTGACGCGCACATCATCCGCAGCCAGGATCGTGAGCGGCAAAGCGCCCTCCCGCGTAGCCCACGCGTAATCCTCGGGAAAGACCCGCAACAGCCGCGGGGGCTGGTCGGGCCGGGCTTCAATCGTCCGCACCGGCGTGATGAAGTAGAAGCCCTGCAAGTCGGTCATCGCCAACCAGTAACGGGCGGAAGCGGCGACCCGCAGGAAATCGTCCGACGCCGCCGGAAACGCCACGCCAAAGCCGCCGTCGGTGACCGCCAAATCGTAGTGCGCTTTTTCAGAGTAACGCGGATGATCCTTCCGAGACGCGTCGGCCCGTTCATCCTTGCGCCACTGAACGACCAGACGGCCTTCCTTCACGGGCCGTGAGAATCGACCGGTCGCCGTGATGGTGGCGTTTTGCCAGCAAACGATCGGATCGCTTTCGTATTCCACCGGCTCGGCGTCGACGGCCGGCGGGGGCGTGACGCGGACGGTAAGCCGCGTAAGCCGCGGTGGCGTGACCAGCGTCACCTTTCGCCAGGGCTGGTCGCGGTCGTCCCCGCCCACGATGCGATAGCGAAACGCGTCGCGGACGTTTCGCATCTCGCCGGTCGCCCGGCCGGCGTTGGGGCTCCGCGCGAGGGCCAGCGTCGCCGGCTCCTCTTCCCCGTTGGCGGAAGCGCCGCCGCTGCGAATGAGCACCCGCAGGTCGTCCGGCAAGTCTCCGCGGCGATTGATGATATTCACCGACCAGTCGCCCCCCTCGGCAATCCGCTCGGGCGTGTCCACCTCGACGAGCACGCAGCGGGCGGGCCACACAGGGGGAGCGTACGGCGAGGCCAGGCGGGACATCGCGATCCAGGTTGTCTGCGGGGCCAACACCGACGTCGTGGCAAACACGCCCACCATTCCGGCCAACGCCAACAGCGGCCCTGCCAACGGCCGCAGGGCCAGCGCCCGGCGCGGTGGACGTTGGGCCAACCGCCGCTCCGCCTCGAACACCGCCGCCGCGGCCAGCCCGCGCAGAAGCGGTCCTGGAACCGCCACCAGCGCCGCGGCGGTCGAGGTGACGTTGCCGCCGCCCTCGCCCGCCTGCGATTCGTAGAGACGGGCGACTTCGACCTCGCCGGGCGGCGACGCGATCGCCGGCCACACCCGCCGCCAAATGAGCCAGGCCAGGGAACCAGCGACCGCCGTGGTCCCCAGCACCAGCACGCCGGGGTCCGACCAGCGAAAGAGGGCGTCGAGCATTCCCACCAAAAAGACCACGCCCAGCCATGCGCTGGCGGCGATCAAGACGCCGCGCACCAACAGCATTAGCCGCAATCGCCGCGTGAGTCCGACCAAAGCGCCCCGAACCGCCGCCGCGGCGAGGGTAAGATCGGGCGTGGTGGGAATGGCGCTCATGACGGAGCTCGACGCGTAAGCGAGGGAGAAACGCACGAAAAATGAATCGCAGGAAACGGCATGGATTGTTGCCAGCGGAGCCCGACTTCCGACTTCCGACTTCCAACTTCCAACTTCCGACTTCCGACTTACGCCAGGCCCAGCCGCCGCCGCGCCGCCCATTCTACCGCCAGCAGCAGCAGCAGGCCCGCGGCCACCCACCATTGATTCCAAATGGGATCGGGATCCATGGGGCGCACGCGCACCGCCGGCGCGTCGGGCAGCGAGGCCAACATTCTTTCGACGTCTTCTACCCGATAGAGGTTCCCCCCGGTCCGTCGGGTCACCCGGCGGAGCTCGTCCACGGGCGAGGAAAGCTCGGCCATTTCCGCCGCCTGGGGCGTAATGGTGAACATTACGGAAGGAGAATACTCGCCGTTTGGCGCCGAATCACCCTCGGCCGGGGGATCGGTTGTCGGCTTGGCCGGCAGCGTCGCCCGATATTCGCCCGGCGGCAGGGATGGCGCCTGCCCTTGGTACGTCCGCTTCGGCGCCGGGATGAGCGTGGCGGCGACCCGCCGCATTTCTCCCGCTTCGTCGCGGATCACCATGGTCACGACGCCTTGCGACGTTTCGTACGCTTCGGCGCCGTCGCCCGTAAGCCGCAAGATGACGGGCTCGTCGATGCGATACTCGCTGCGGTCGCTCGTCAGGGTGGGCTGGGCGTCCCCCTGACGCCGGCGAATGCGACCCGCGTAGGCGAGCGTTTGCAGCCAGAACCGCTCGTACCGCGGCAAGTGCCGGCGGAACCGCCACCGCCACGCTTCGTCGAAGGCGTGATAGATCACGCGGCCGCGGCCGAAGTACGAATCCATGATGAGCGGTTCGCCGCCGCCGGCCGTCGCCGCTGGCGTATCCGGAGTAGCCGGCGCCACTTCCAGGAGCGTGCGGGCGGCCGGTTTGAGCCGCCGCAGCGATTGCCGCCAGTAGAGCGGCGGCAGGTCCGTGTACTTCACGGAACCGCCCCCTCCAGCACCCGGCGCCCCCAGCGCAAGATAGCCAACGCTTTGGCCGGCGGGAGTGAGCCGGGCAAGCCATGGGTCCAAAAACGTCGCGGACGCGTCGGGCGGCGAGAACGCGGCGGATTCGAACGGCAGCAGCGGGCCGAGCTGCTCGGGCGAATAATTCTGCGGCAGATACAGTGGCCCGCCCACCAAAACGAGGCCCCCGCCATCGGCGACAAACTGTATCATCCGCGGCCAGAACTCGGCCGGTATCCCGGCGGGATTCGGATCGAGCAGAACCACCACATGGAAATCGTCGAGGCCGCCCGCGTCCCCTAGCGGATTGCCGGCCGCCTCCGCAGTGTCGGCGTCCGCCGGCGCCTCCGTGGCGGCGTCCACGGCCGTGGCGCTCGACGCCACCGCCTGCTGCAAGATCATCACCCGACGCGGTCGCGGCGTCGCCGGTTCGCCCGTGCCGTTCGCCCCGACGCGCGCCGCCGCATCCCGCTCGAGCAAGTCGCGGAGAAAACGGTACTCGTACGAAGGCGCGCCGGCGATCACCAGCACGTTGAGCCGCGACTCGCGGACAGTTACCACGCGGCTTTTCTTGTTATTGGAGGTGTCTCGCTCCTCTCCGGGTCCCCGCACTCTCACCGTAATCGTCGCCGTTCCCGGGCGATGGATCGTCAACGGCAGCGACACGCGTTGGCTGGCGGCGTCGGCCGAGAGCGTCATGGGGACTGCGGCCTGTGGGGATTCGTCTCCGTTGGCATACAGCTCGGCCGTCACTTCTTTGCCGGCCAGATTCGTGTGGGAAATCCGCGTCTCCACCGTCGTTTGTTCCCCGCGGAAGAGAACCTCATCGACCGTAAGTTCGTCGATTCTCACGTCGGGTTCCAAGGCGTCGCCGCCGGTAAGCAGGACAAAAACGGGCACGCCGTAGGACGCGAGCATTTCGGAAATTGCGGACCACGCCGGGCCGCGATTGTTCACCCCGTCGGTGACGAGGACGACGCCCACGGTGCGGCGGCCGCGGCTTTGCCGCGCCAGCTCCAGGGCCGCTTCCGTCAGACGGCTGGCTGGGTCGGGATGGGTGAGCGGTTGTGGCTCGAGAGATTCCAGGGAGGCGGCCGCGGGGCGGAGCCGCTTGCCCATCACGTACAGCGAGACGTCCCGCTCGCGGTCGTCCGATGTCCGCCAGTCTTCGGCCCAACCGATAAGTGCGCTTTGGGCGAGGTCCCACCGCGTCCGGCCCCTCACTCCTGCCTTCGCGGCCACCTGTGCGATCCGCTCCCGGCGGTCCTTGTCGCCGACGGGATCGCGGACGCTCATGCTCTCGCTCGAATCGAGTGCGACCGGCAGCCAGGGCCGCTCGGTCTCATACTGCGGCCGGCCCCACTGGTAAAGCAGCGCAATGAGCACGAGAAAAACGACGGCCCGCACCAGCGCGAGGGCCGTTTTTACCAGCCGTCGGCGGCTCCTCCGCTCCCAGTAATAGTTGAGCAAAGCGTACGCGACGGCGGCCAGAGCCAGGGCCAGCGTCGCCGGCCACGGCCAGGGAGATGCGGCGATCCATTCGCCCGGGAATTCAGCCGCGATGAGCAGGCGATGCGTCATGCCGTGCGGTTCCCCACGTAACGGGCAAACGCCGACTCGAACAGCGCGAGCAGCAGCACGGCGATCAATACATACGCCGCGAGGCTCACCGGCCGCGGCGCCAATTCCTGCTTGCGCTCCGCCGCGTCGGCAGACGCCGCCGGCCCGTCGGAAACGATGGTTGGCTCGGGCGCCGACGGCGGCGCGGCCTTGCCAGGAACGGATTCCCTAACCGAAGGATTCACCGCCAGGGGAACCCGCTGCTCGTGCCCGCCGCGGCGATAGACGGCTGTGTATATGCCACTAAGCATTGGACGCAGCAACCGCGGTGGCTCGCGGTCGGGTTCGTCCGACTTCGCTTCACCGTCGGCGTTCGGCCCCGTCGCTTGCCCCGTCAACAGGTTACCGTGCGGACCAATCACGCGGACGAACGTCGCAGCCGGGCCGGCGCCCTTGCTACTGGGCCGCGGCAGCGTCGTTAGGGCGCCGGCGGTGGTCGCCGCCACAGACTCCGCGGCGCCCGCCGCCCACGCGGTGATCTCGGCCAATAGCGGCAAAAACGACGGCCAGATCGGCAGCGGCGTCCAGTTCTCTTCTCGCGACTCCTCGGCGCCCGCGGCGTCATCGCGCGGCCCGCCCCAGCTTGTCACGACCACCACGCGGCCATCGCCGTAGGCGTGACTGGCGACGAGCGGATCACCGTTGTCGAGCGGCAGGTCGATTGTCGCCGCGGCGTTCGCAGGGGCTTGCGTGCGCCAATACCGCCAGACGGGTAACGACAACAGCCCCGCCGCGGGACGCCCGCGAAACGGCTGGACGATCTGGGAGGCATAGCCGCCGGAACTGGGGAAATAGTCGCCCGGTTCGCTTACCGCCAAGGGCGAAAGCGGCAAGAGCGGCGGCGACGAAGCGAAGGCTTCGCGATACGCCACGGGATCGACGTGCGGCCCCCACATCATCACCAGCCCCCCGCCGCCGTCTATGAAACGCGCCAGCGCCCCGGTCTCCCCCGCCGAGAACCGGGGGACGTCGCAAGTGACGACCACGTCGAACGGCGCCAGCAGATCCGCTTCGAGCCAGCGGCGGCGGATCACGTCGCCGTCCACTTGCAGGTTCGAGGCCGGCAACGACGCCAGCGCCGCGGCGATGAACCGGCCGGCGCCGGGGTAGCCCTCGATAACCAGCGCTTTCAGCGGTGGCCGCACGCGGACCACGGCCCGCCGCTCGTTATCGACTGGCAGCGGGTCCGGCGGCAGACGCGCTTCGATCACGCGGTCGCCCGGACGCCCACCGGCGACGCGAAAGGTCGCGATGCGGTCCGCCCCCGCCGCCAATTCCATGTCTTGCTCGGCGATTTTGGCGCCGTCCACCAGCAACGAGACCGTCGTCGCCTGTTCCCGAAATCCCCGGCACGTGACCTCGACCGCGATCTCCGCATCCTGCGTGACCAGCGCCGGCGCCGTGCGAACGCTGATGATCGCCGCGTCGTTGGCGACCTGCCTCGCCACCGCGTGCGTTTGAAAACGAACGCCGGCCCCCGCCGCCCCGGCGACCACCGATTGAACATCCGCTTCCGCCCACGCCTGCCACGTGACGGGCTGAAAGTCGGAAACGAGGTGAACGACCGGCCGGAAGCCGCCTGGCGCCGCTTGCGAATCGAACGTGCGGGCGGCGCCGAGATCGACGGCGGCCCGCATCGCGGTGGCCAACTGTCCCACGGTGTGCGTCGGCTCGAGCCGCTGAATCTCGCGGAGGACTTCGCTGCGGGCCCGGCTCGGTCCGGCGACCACAACGTCCGGCTCGGCAGACAACGTGACGACCGAAAACGCGTCGGCCTGGGACGCCGTCCGGACGATCTCGCGGGCCTTTCGCTTGGCACGCGCAAACACGCCATCCTCGGCGCCGCCCTCGGAAAGCCCGCCGGGCATCCCGCCGCCGTCCGTCCGGGCCGTCATACTGGCGGTGGCGTCGATCAGCAGGATGTGATGCGCAGGTGGCGGCCCGGTAACGACCGGCCGCTGAACCACGTACGCGGGATCGGCCAGGGCCACGGCAATCACCACCGGCAAGAGCATCCGCAGCGCCAGCAAGAGCCATTGCTCGATCCGCAACCGCCGCCGCTCGCGCTTCAAAGCCTTGAGCAAGAACCGCGTCGCCGAAAAATCGACACGCCTCCGCTGCCGCCGACTGAGCCAATGCAAGATCAGCGGAACCACGGCGCCGGCGGCAAACAGCAGCAGGAGCGGGTTGGTGAAAGTGAACGGCATCCCTTCAGAATGCCCGAAACACGATCGGAAAGAAACCGGGAGGTCCCCGTGCGGCCTCCCGGAATCCCGAAAGCTCATTTAGAATAGATATTGGCTTGCCGCTCCGCTGCAATTCGCAGCGGCGGCAGAGTTGCGCTCGCGGGAGATCGTCATGCCCATTCACGATTGGACCAGGGTTGAAGCGGGAATCTTCCATGATTTCCATCACGCTTGGATTGAAGAAATCAAGCGGGCGCTCAACGCCGGCCTGCTGCCGAGCGAGTTCTACGCCCTTGCGGAACAGCGGGGCAACTGATTCGGTCCGGATGTCGTCTCGGTCACCGCAGAGTCGGACCTTGCGTATTATCGCCGCAAGCAGAGCGCCATCGTGGTGCGACATGTGTCGGATGACCGCCCATGTGCCGGCGCCGTTGGAAGCGACCCACGCCCGGGCCATGCAAGCGATGCCGGCCCATTGGCGGAGGGTGCTCGAAGCATAGCCGCGCCACGCAGGGTAGTGGCATCGGATGGTACCCCACCAGGCAATAGCGGACCATCTCGGTTTGATTTATAATGATGCGTTTGGACCCGTCTTCGGAGGGAAGAAAGCGATCTCCGTCCCACCTGTTGCGAAGAGGAACCCATTGTGAGCGCACCCTGGATTACGTATCGCCCCGAGATCAAAGTGTTGGATTGCACCGTCCGCGATGGAGGCCTGGTCAACGACCACCAGTTCGAAGACGGATTCGTCAAAGCCATTTACGATACCTGCGCGGCGGCCGGTATCGACTACATGGAATTGGGCTACAAGAACTCGAGGAAGATCTTCGCCAAAGACGACTTCGGGGCCTGGAAACACTGCAATGAGGAGGACTTGCGGCGGATTGTGGGCGAGAACGATACGCCGCTACGGCTGGCCGCCATGTGCGACGCCGGCAAGTCGGACTGGCGGACCGAGGTGCTGCCCGTCGATCAGAGCCCCCTGGACATGATCCGGGTTGCCTTCTACGCCCATCAGGTGTCGGAAGCAATCGACATGATCAAACACGCGTCGGACCAGGGCTACGAAGTGGCCGCGAACCTCATGTCGGTTTCCACGGCCAAGGAGAGCGAGGTCGACCAGGTGCTCGAGCTGGTCGCGGCCAGCCCAGCCAATTGCATCGTGGTCGTCGATAGCTTCGGGGCGCTGTATGCCGAGCAGATCGAAATCCTGGTCAAGAAGTACTTGAAATATGCCCAGGAGACGAAAAAGCAGGTCGGCATCCACGCCCACAACAATCAGCAGTTGGCGTTCGCCAATACGATCGAGGCGATCATTCACGGCGCCAACCGGCTGGATGCGACCATGGGCGGGCTGGGACGCGGGGCCGGCAATTGCCCGATGGAACTGCTGATCGGTTTCCTCCGCAATCCCAAGTTCCGTATCCGGCCCATTTATCAGGCCCTGCAGGATTGGGTCGAACCGCTCCGCAACGACATGGAGTGGGGACCCTACGTGCAGTACAACATCACCGGCCAGCTCAACCAGCACCCACGGGCGGCCATGGCCCACCGCGCAAGCCCGGACCGGGAGAAGTACCTGGAGTTTTACGACAACGTCATCCGGGACTTGTAGACGAGAAGAACGAGACAATGTTCCACGGGCTCACGCCCGGCGTGGTCTTCCTAGGTTGGTACGGCAGCGATTTCTTTGCCCGCCGTCGTCGTGCCGACGACGGCTAAACGTGCCTAAACCGGGCCGACGACGGCTAACCCAAGTTCCACACTTGCCTCTACAAAACGCCTTGTTTTCTCGAGTGGGCGGTGAAATTTTTCCACTACATCCGGGGCTCAACTTTTAGTTGTCGCGGCAGGCGGAGGCCGAGGCGG
>Ga0180438_10004188_pt1 | contig 20946 bp, 25 predicted proteins | sample SS_ome_12_FD_132455 | JGI IMG/M metagenome (GOLD analysis project Ga0180438, IMG submission 132455) | Hypersaline lake sediment archaeal communities from the Salton Sea, California, USA - SS_3_D_2 metaG | ecosystem: Environmental > Aquatic > Non-marine Saline and Alkaline > Hypersaline >... | reverse complement strand
TGAAATCAAAAAACCCCTCCTTGAAACATCACGAGCAGGATATCTCGCGGCTCTTAGTGCATCCTCCTATTCTTTTATCTCTCTTCTCGCCCATTTTGCCCCATTTATGAATCCAGGCGGCAGTGCTTTGAATATCAGTTATCTCGCCTCTGAACAGATCATTCCAGGATATGGGGGTGGAATGAGCTCGGCAAAAGCTGCTCTTGAAAGCGATACCCGGACACTCTCATATGAAGTAGGAAGAAAGCATAACCTTCGTGTCAATTCCATTCGCGCTGGAGCCTATGGCAGTAGAGCAGCAAAGGCCATTGGATTTATCGACGAAATGATTGAGTATAGCGAAAAAAATTCCCCACTCCAACGAGCCATTCAAGCTGATGAAGTGGGAAATGTCGCCGCCTTTTTATCATCCGATCTCGCCTCAGCAATAACTGGCACAATCATCGATGTCGACTGCGGCCTTCATGCTATGGGTGTAGCTGTCGGTTAAGATTAGTTTTTCTTTCCAACCGGCACTCTCCTCTCAAGATCAAACACTCTCTCAAGTCCTGGTTGCCGCTGATCTCCAACCTGCACACGTTCTTGAAGAGGAGAGGGCTGATGCACAGGCTGTTGCGGGAAAAAGGGTATCTCCGGCTGCCTGCGATCCCCTACTCTCACATGTGATTCAGGATACCGTGAAACAGGTTCTGGCGCTGGAGGGGGCGCTAAATAATGAACGGAAAGACTTTCCTGCCCCAAAAAAGGCGCGGAAGGAGCACCCTGCTGAGAATGAATATGATAGACAGGAGGCGACACCACTTGGGGTATATCAACAACCAATGACGGCATTTGACGACGCACCAGTGGTAGTGGTGGCGAAATTGAAACGCCTACATGATTTGTCCGATCAGCACAACACCATGGCACTAATAAGCAAGCTGTTATAAGAGAAAAAACGCCTGTCAATACGGTAAAAAAGGGGTCGCCAGTTTGAAAAAAACCAGCAGCCGATAAAACGCTCAAGGCTAAACTGGTAATCACACCCAAACACTTAAAGCCCGCACATGTCTCCTCCGAACGACGATCTTGGAACCTATCTCTCGTTGACAAACAGGGGAATTCAGGAAATTCTAAACACATAACGCATTCTCCTTTTAATAGTTGTACAAGCTGGCTGGAATATAATTATTTTCGTTTATATTGATCAAAATATACTCCCGACCCCACCAAGACGTATTTTCTCCTCTTAAGACTGCCTGACCTACTTTCCATTGATTTAATCGGTTACTTCTGCCTACAGCCCATGTAGTCCCATCTTTCAACTGGACATACCCTTGATATGGATCAATATATTTAATAAAAACAGCATGTTCCATCTTTGGCCCTAATGACAGATCTGCTGCTACATATTCATTTGTCGCTAGATTGAGAAGATAGTAATCATAAGAAGAGAACCAATTGTAATTTGGTGTAATAACGATTGATTGGTTTGTCTGCCATGTCGCAGCAGTCCAAGAACTACTGGGCGATATTTCCCACACAGTATCGTCATACATGTTCAATGTCATACCCTTTGCTCCAACACTTTCGATATAATATTTAGGTTTAAATTTAGTAGCATATGTTCCTGGCCAACCTTTTGCCACCAATTTTTTTCTTTTTTTTGCTTGAAACGATTTTTGTTTTTTTTCTTTATCTCTCTTTGGTTTAAGTTCAACACGATCTACATGCTCAATATTTACTTCAGCAGATAAAGGACAGCTCATAATCCATCCAGTCAAAATCACCAGTACTATTTTCTTCATTTTTTACTCCTTATTGTATGAGTTTAAACTTTAAAATATACTCTATCGACACAAACATTAAGATATGATAAGGATTAAAACAAGGTTCAAATAATTTACACCCAATTTGCTGCATATAAGTTTGTTGGGATTCTTACTCGTGATTGAGACGGCTTAAGGATCGGTGAAACCATGGGCGGTCCCCTTGGCGAATTGAGATTAAGCCCGATTGATCGGCTACCGAAGATGCAACAAATTGATAGGTTACAAGTTGGGTTTTTAAGGATGTTGTGTGGATTTCACCTATCTCAGGCTTTTAGTTGCTATTATCTCTCTTTTTTCCATCACGTTTCTTGGTGTCTGGTTTCGTAAGCGAAATGTTATGAAATCTGATGCTGATCCCTCCCTGCATTGGCTACTCATCAATCTTTTCACTCCCTGCCTAATTATCGATGCTTTTCTCACTAATGCAGAGATCATTTCCCTCAAACCACTACTTACAGCACCAATTCTCGGATTTACAACAGCCATACTTGGACTCATTATTTCAGGAATTTTTGCACGCAACATTCCCTCTGGGGAATCGAAAAGAGCTTTTTGTGTATGCACATCTTTCTATAATTACGGATACCTTCCTATTCCAATTGTCTTAATTTTTTTTAACATTTCCCTATTAAAAACCCTCTTTTTATTTAATATCGGTCTTGATATCGCTCTATGGACATTAGGATTCGGAATACTAACTGGAAAAGGAAACCTATCCACAAGCCTTCGAAGAATAGGCAACCCACCTTTTTATGCTATTCTTTTTTCTTTAACAATCACATATCTATACAAAGAAAATCCTTTTCCAAACAGCATTTCAAGTGTCATTCACATGAGTGGACAAGCAGCTATTCCCGTTGCTCTTCTTGCTCTTGGTGGACTCATATATGATCATAGGCGTCTTATCCGTCCTCAAGATAATTTCAAAACTCTCTTTTCAGCAGTTGCGTTACGACTTCTGCTCATTCCTCTTTGCTTTGTCGGCATTCTTTATACTGTTTCCCTCCCAGCAGAGCTCAAAATCATTCTTTCCATTCAAACAGGCATGCCTTCTGCTATTCTCCCAACAGTCATCATCTCTCGATATGGAGGCGATTTTCACTTGGCCCTTCGCATTTTGGTAACAACATCCTTATTTGCTCTCTTTACCACGCCAGCATGGCTTTCATTCTTGCTGACATATACCCAAACAAGTTGAAAAATTTAAGATTTCATTCGATACCAGCGCAAGGCTAGCTGCGCCTTTTTTTGTTCAACTTGCTCAATCAATCGCTTTTCCAATAACTCTGGTGTCTCAACAGTTAATTTTGCAAAAGAAGGATCAGACCACATCGCAATCCTTTCACCCTTAAAAATAAACGATTGGGGTAATACCACCTCTTCCTGACAATCGAGATCAATACCAATGGCCGATAAACATGAGAGGACAAAATGTACACAATGGGGACCGCGAAGAGACCATGTTGAAAAATCATAATCGTCAAAAAGGCGCATAACACGCGCAAAGCTCTCTTTATTCAAAGGGAAGGCAGCTGCAAAAGTTGGACGGTGACCACCTGAACCAACTTCTAATTGCCCATCATTAAGCAGAGAAAAAAGATATTGAGCAGGATTACTCTCTTTGCGTCTTGATCGTTCTCGAACCTCATCAAAATATTTAGGAGCACTCAAACCAAACTCTCCTGTATGCCCACCTTCAAAAATCCACCGCACACCATCTTTTTGCCCTTTGAGCACAACCCAAGCATGTCCAATATCTGGATTAAGCCCTTGAGATAATGTAGTAAAATAAGCACTGGGCGTTGAATAATCAAGATGTTTAGCATCAACAAGCACAACCAAAAAATACTCCTCATGTGCTCGAAATTGGGAACAATCTAATGAACAAATTTTCGAAAGGTAGTGATATCGAGCATGATATTGATCGCTCAGCCTTGGAGAACATGCTGAAAAGAACAATATGAGAAGGCAAACCTTGAGCCTCATCGCACCTCCAACTGAAATTCAGAAAGAGGACTGCGCAGAATATCGATTGAAATCACCCAATCAAAGAGCTCCCCTGTTTGCAACAATTGCCCTGGCCTATTTCCTAAACGTAGATGTCCAATCGCATCACACTCTTGTGAGACGAGTCGCAAAGTAACCTCTCCAATTGTAATCCCCTGAACAGGATCAAAAAAGGTCTCCTCTACTTTTTGAACGACAGATCTCGAAATGAAAACCTCAACAAGACGTCTCTCTGAAGATTTTTTTTGTATGGTTACACAGTTTGTCCGAAATTCACAAATATTGCCGTTAGGAAAGCGAAACGCCAATTCCCCTACAACTAAAGGATAAAACCCTGCTTGTTGTGCAGGAACAGGCTCAAAAAGCGCTGCAGCAGCAACCTTATTGTCCCATTGTTCTATTTTCCAATCAGAAGAATCTAGAGATACGTCTGCCGCTTTAAAAGATTTGTCCGGAGGAGTGATCATCGCTAATTCAAGAGCGGTTTTATAGCTCCATGAAGGTATTTCTCGATTTTGCGCCAAAAACACACTCATACAGCATTCAAAAAGCGTAGTTTCTCGTTCTCTTCCAAGTCGAAAGACACCCCAAGCAGGTCCCTGATATGAAGACCCATTCCACATTGATGATGCAAAATCAAATAATTGTTCAGGAAAAGCAACAAACCCTAACCCAAATATCGAAGGGTTCATCCACTTTTTCGATGCAATAAACGCATCGAAATCTCCTTCTAACAACATCGTAAAAACAGATGGTGCAGAAACATCCAAACGTTCTAAGCATGCCTCGAGTCTATCAGCAACCCCATCTAAGAGATGGGAAAAACTTTTGAGCATAGTCGTGAAAAGCAAATGAAGTCGTGCTGGCAAATGCTTATCTCGACAAACAGGATATTCAGCGAGAAAAAAGGGGAAGTTCCCTTTTTTCTCAAAGGCTAAAAGCCTTTCAAGCATATCTCGAGCTTGATGCACACTCTCTACTTTTTTCCTTCGCAGCAACAAAAGGGCAAATAAAAAATTTTCATATACAGGAATAACATGGACAATTTTCCCCTTATATATATCTGGATGGACATGCAAAAATTTGGTTTGATGCGAAAAATAGGGAAGCAGCGAGGTATATGCCTCTTCTACATATTCTCTCAAAATATTCATAAGCGTTCTTTGGCCTGTCGGACTTTCTGCTCAAGCATATCTAAAATATGTTCTGCGGGAGTTATAACATGAGCCACCTCCCGCACATTGAGAGCGGCATCATCAACTGCGATACTATAATCAGCTCGTTTCAACATATCGATATCATTAACATCATTTCCTGCAGCTATCACATAAAGAAGTGGATTTTCTTCTCTGATTGCGAGCAATGCCTGCCCCTTGGAGGCCATCTCTCCTGTAGCTTGAATCACTCGATATGCATCATCAAACGCATCAACCATAGAAGGCGCACTCAGCTGCGTTTGAGACTGTATATCAAAACTCAATTCCTCAGATTGATCCGGAAAGGAAAAAAAACGCACGCTAGCGATTTGTGTACAGGGAATCTCATCTATATTTTCAATCGCTTCCCACCGCTCATGTGTCGTTTTTCGCCTCTTCTCTAAATGATCCAGCATATCTTTTTTAAAGCGTGAAGGAGTGTAAAAAACTCTCTCGTCCCCGCCTGCCTCATGGATCACAGCTCCATGCACATGAATAAAATGTTCAAGATTTTTCAGATCAGCCTTGGTCAAAAAGGCTGTGCGAATAGGTTCTTGTTCTGGCCATGAGTACGTTACCGCCCCATTATAAGCGACAAGAAAAAAGGGCACTGAAAGTCGTATGCAATGTAATGCCCATTTTGGGGTTCTTCCTGTTGCAAATAAAAGCAAACAGCCATCGCGATGTAGTTTCTCTAACACCTGTTTCGCATCATCGTGTAATGGCTGGTGATGATGAACAAGTGTTCCATCCAAATCAAGTGCGAGGAGAATTTTAGGTTCCTTCATATTTTTCTTCTCATTCTTACCGCTCATATTCTACAATAGAGATGATTTTTACTCGAAGTAAAGCATTGATATGAAAAAAATTTTGATTCTATTCGTTTCGTTATTTTGTTGTACTTATGCCCTACCCGCTTACAGTCAACCCCCTTCAGACCAGGAGCTAGAAAAGCGATTTTGGCCAGAAGATGAGCCCGAAACACCAAGAAAAGCAGACGAAAAGCCTGCAAATATCAATCGCCTCTTTATCAAAACAATAATCCTTGTCGGCTTTGTTTGCGCTATTATTATTGGAGGAGGTTGGCTCTTTAGACGACTATCAGGGGGAAAATTCAATAGTTTCAGCAAAGAGGGCTCAATTGTCTTACTCGAAAGAAAATTCCTTTCTCCCAAAACATCGGTCTGGTTTCTAGAAGTAAAAAATCAGCCTTTTATTGTTGTCGAAAGCGTCCATGGCGTAGCAATCAATAAAGTGGAAAAATCAACCCATGAATAAATTTATTCTCTTTTTTATCTTAGCAATAACTGCTGGCTGTTATCGCATGCCTGAAGATGGTGAAGTAAGCGTCCTTCCAAACACAAATAATCCAAACGTCACTCGCCAAGGAGATTGGTCTCCGGGAATTGAATATTAATATCGCTTAAAAAAGCTCAAGAGCACATTCTTGTTGTGCTTGAACCTCTGGTTTCGAGCACCCAATGCGTTCGATAATCTGCTCACACGTTAGATCATCTGTAAGCAGGGAAAAGACTCTATGAAGTGTTTCCACATCATCCAAGGCTCTATGGGCTTGATTTTTTGGGAACCCAAAAAATTCTCTTAAATACTGTAAAGCATGCCTAGGCAAATCTCGACGGTATTTTCGCGCCCACTTCAATGAATCAACAAAAACCCACTCCAGAGAAAAGGATACTGAATGGCGCCGAAATTCAGCCTCAAGAAAAGGAAGATCGAACATCTCTCCATTATGAGCAACAAGCATGACAGGCCCCGAGCAAAAAGCGACAAATTGCTCAGCAACCTCTCTAAATGGAGGCGCAGAGGAGACCATGGGATTAGTAATACCATGAATTCTTGCTGCCTCATCTGGTATCTCTATACCGGGATTAATAAGTTGTTGAAAGGATTCATTTCGAGTTGAATCAAAAGCAGCTATCTCAACAATACGATCTCTTTTAGGATCTGTCCCTGTTGTCTCGAGGTCAAAAAAGATTGGCCTCATCATTTTTTCCGAGCAGCTTCCTTAGCTTTTTTCTCTTGCTCAGATTGCGCATTTTTCATCATCTCTTCCAAAGTCATCGCATTGATAGCAATAGCATGAACAATGGTACCAAACATGCTGCACACATGCTTTGTTGCTTGATAATATGCTTGAAAGAGAGCTTCTTCAACTTGCTTGTTGATGCATGGAATGACAACTCGATAAAATACTGTTTTTGAATCCTCGTCGCAACAAAAACCAGGCATATCAAGTTCTTTGTTGATCATATGTAAGAGTCTATTCAAATCAACACTTGCCCCTTCTTCGATATTACATGGAACAAAAGTCAACATTTGCAAAAGATTGCCACCTTCAAGTTGTCGAAGGAACATTGGATACTCATATCCATTATGAGAAAATGTTGTATATATCTGGTTGGTTTTGTCTTGAACGGAAGCCTTAGCACCTAATTTTTCTAAAGCAGACATCAAATTTTGATCAGTGAGCTCCATTAAATCCCCCTTGTGGTTTTGCTCTTTATATATATAATAAAAGCTCTTTGAGAAAAATTTGCAAGGAAGAGTTGCAAATTAATGAAAAAAAATAGCTATGCCTGAACCGTTAAGGCTGCCATTCTTTGCCAAACAGCCTTATGGACTTTCATAAGATTAGCAAATCTTTGCACATCCTCTTGCGTATTCTCAGAAGACGTTCTAATTCGTCTCATTTCCTCGGCAAGCTTGTCCGCGATTTGCTTACAAGAAGAAAGATCGGTAAAAGGAAGCAGCTGAGTCGCTATAGATGTAGTAAGATCGGAAGAGGGTTCAGACACACGAACATCACACGGCAAATCTCGATTAGGCATGCTCTCACACGCACAGAATTCTCGATCCAGAATATAAATCTTTTCCATAATTATTTCCTTTAATTATTCGTAGACATTATTATCCCAATTTATTAATAAAATGTAAAGAGACGAATCAATTTATTTTTTTGCACGTTCTATCCATGTCAATAGCTCTTGATGGTTAAGTGGTGCAAATATAGAAGATTTCCTCTTTAAAGATCGATTCAGCGCTTGCAGAGTCAACCATTGCACCTGTGTTTGCTGAAAGTACAAATCCAAATCTAATGGTAAATCAGATATCAAAAGCCTACATAAGCTCTGGCATACTTTCTTTTTCGTTTGGGGATCTTCCCTAGCTATCCACGCATTACGTTGGTTCAAAAAGTCACAACACACCTGATCAAGGTACGCATCTAATATCAGAGATAAAATCTCATTTTCTGAATATCCTTCAAGGCGAATTCCATCCAACCTCGATCGAAGATTTCCCCCATCACTTTTAAAAGAACGATAGCGTTCTACAATTTGAGCAACCCTCACGAGCAGTCCCTCAATGTATAATGGTTCGGTTTTAGCAGATTGACCGCGCTGATATCTTTTTATCACCGTTTCAACAAAGCTATATAAATCTGAATTCTCTAACAGCGATTTGAATTGTGGTGTTAAAGATTGTTTTAATTCGTCTAGAATTTCTTGAATACTAGCGGATTGAATTGACTTGTTCCATCCTTTACATGATTTAAAAGAACACCGTACCTTTTGATCCACTGATATATCAAAAAGAATTTTTATAAACTCATCTCTGCCAAGTGCTTGCCATTCAGGCACAAAAGAGACGTGTTGACAAACATCTTCCACTAACGAGGAATTTGGATCAGGATTTTCATTCCATGCCTCATAACAATCTTCAAGATACGAAAAAAAATCATGCGATATTTTCATTTGATAAGCTCCGGACGCACACGTTTAGTTTTATTATATGCCCTCTCCTGCCGCCACCGTTCGATCTCAGCATGATTTCCGCTCTGAAGCACTTCAGGCACCTTTTTGCCTTCAAACTCAACAGGACGAGTATAATGTGGGTGATCAAAAATACCTTTTTCAAAAGAATCGGCTGATGCAGCCTCCTCATTACCCAAAACACCAGATATGAAACGTGCGATGACATCGATTAAAACTAAAGCAGCCAAACAGCCATTTGTTAATACATAATCTCCGATACTAATCTCCTGATCCACCTCACTCTCTATAGCCCTTTCATCTATCCCCTCATAATGACCGCACAGCAAAATGAGATGCTCATGCTCTGCTAATTGCTTGGCTACATTTGGTGTTAAGAGCTCGCCTTGTGGAGAGAGATAGACAACATGGGAATTGGATTTTCGATAAGCTCGAATAGCACTAACAACAGGTTCTGCCATCATCACCATACCAGGCCCCCCACCATATGGACGATCATCAACACGACGATCTTTTCGAGCAGAAAAATCGCGAATATCATGATTTGATATCCGCAATATTTCTTGATCAATGGCTCTCTTTAAAATGCTCTGTTCCAATGGACCTTGAATATACGACGGGAACAAAGAGAGCACATCGATATCCATTGATTATTCAGCAGCCTTTTTTCTCTTCGCTGTCCGTTTCGCTTTTGTTGCTTGCTTTTGAGCAAGAAAAGCTTTCATCTCATCAGGGCTTGCCTTTTTCATTAATGAATGAACAGTGGGAGAAAGCTCTGCTCCAACAGAAAGCCAATGCTCAAGACGATCTGATTTAACAAACCATTTTTCATCTCGTGCGCTTGGATTATATTGACCAATGGCTTCGACATATTTTCCGTCTCTTGGAGAACGACCGTCAGCAACCACTATTCGAAAACACCGTCTGTTTCTGCATCCTTGCTGCCACAGCCGAATCTTTAACGCCATAATTTTCCTCCTAACATTTTCTCTAATTGTTTCATATTTGATCCTTTAAAAAACTTTTTCGCCTGTTTCATCGTCCGAATCAAGCGATTGACATCTTCAACACCTGTACCACTTCCTTTCGACAGTCTCTTCCGTCTTCCCATGGTCATCTCACATCGGTCTTCTCTTTCACGATGAGTCATTGATAAAATAATAGCCTCAGCTTTTTTCAACTCATCATCACTTCCTCCAATAGGCAATTGAGAGGCTCCAGGAAGCATTGAGAGCAATCCTTTTACTGATCCCATCTTTTTTATCGTGCGAAGCTGATTGAGAAAATCAGAATAAGTAAATTCAGATTTTCGCAGTTTTCGCTCTAATTCCTGAGCCTCCTCTTCATGAATATGCTCCTGAGCTTGGCGAACAAGGTTGATCGTATCGCCCATTCCCAAAACACGATCAGCCATGGAAACAGGATGAAAAGGGCGAATATCATGGATGCGCTCACCATGGCCCTCAAATAATATTGGCCGTTTCGTCACTTCTACAACAGAGATAGCCGCTCCTCCTCGTGCTGAACCATCGAGCATGGTCAGTATCGATCCACAGATGCCAACGCGTTCAGCAAAAGCAGACGATGCTCGAACAGCATCTTGCCCAGTTGCAGCATTTAAGGTTAAGATCACATGATGTGGGTCAACAGCCTGCTTTACAGCTTCTAATTCACTCATCAACTCTTCATCGACATGCAAACGCCCTGCCGTATCAAAGATGAGAAGATCATTTTGCCGCTCTTTAGCTTGAGCTAAAGCCGCTTGAGCAACACGTACAGGATCTTTTTCTCCATCTAGAGTAAAATAATCCACATCTACTTGCTTGGCCAATGTAATGAGCTGTTCAACAGCAGCAGGCCTAGCCCTGTCACATGCCACTAAACAGGGCCGCACAAATTTTTGCTTCTCTCTTAAATAAACGGCTAATTTTGCCGCATGCGTAGTCTTTCCCGATCCCTGCAATCCACACAGCACAATGCGAGCGGGACGCTCAGATACCAAAAACTCCTTTTCTTCTTTACCCAACAGCTCTATCAATTCTTCATGGACAATATTCACAAAGAGCTGGCCCGCAGAAACAGATTTGACAAGCTCTTGTCCAATAGCTTTTTCCTTGACTCGCTTAACAAAAGTCTTAGCAACGCCATACTGAACATCAGCATCCAAAAGGGCAAGACGCACCTCGTCAATAGCCTCTTGGATACTCGCTTCAGTAATCTCCGACGCTCGAAAAAATTTAGAAAAGAGATTTTGAAACTTTTCGCTCAATGCAGAAAACATACAATCCTCTATGAGATGAGAAATATTTTATCATTATTGTATGTTTATCTCAAAGAACTCAAGATGGCTTTGATAATGCTAATCTAGACTAACCATACCACTTGTTTCACCTGTACCTCCTGAGGAAGGAGGTGGAGGTAAGGATTTCTCCAGAATTAAAGCTTCAAGCTTAGACTTAACCTCTTGAGTAATCTCAAAAATACGGTTTACTTCATCCAAAATATCTGTAAACTTCTTTCCAAAAGAAAGCTTAGTCTTTGGCTTAGTCTGTATGTACAGGTCTGCAAATTTTTTTAAAATCGTTTCAACTTGTTTTAAGGAATCATAATTACTTGTGTCTATAGAAAATTTATTTTCTTCAATTTTATTAAGCAAACCTATTATTTCATCACAATCCGCTATATTTATTTCCTTTAATTGATAAACCCGAGAACCAAATTCTTCCAAAGCATCTTTGCATTTCTCCAATGCTTTTTTAGCATCGATCTGCCACACGGAAAAAAATCTGTTAGCCATATATAAAGATTCAATTTTTTCTATTGTTTCTGTTAGAACAACCGTTAAATCTGTATGCTTCTGTGACATTTCGTTCGTAAATTTGATAAGCGCACCAAGTTCAGTTTCCTTCTCTTTTCTTGGTTGTGATAATTCATCTATCAAGCCTTGTCTTTGTTCTTCGGACATATTCATTTTTTTTATTTCTATCTCTATTTTCTTTTTTACTATTTCGCAAAAACAAGAACAATCGGCTTCGTCCCCTTCTGCGCGTACATTTGCTTCTGTGTTTGTATATACATATTTTTCAAGGTCAGAAATCGTGTCATCAAACTCAGCAACATCTTTCTGATTGAACTTATCAACTATATACGATCGAGCGTCAAGTAAAGCAAGCATTGCCTGAGTAATGTTTTCCATCCCATCTTTCGATAAGCTAGTTAAGGCTGATTGTGTTAATGTAAAAAAATTATCCGGCAATTCTTTTATTTTCGCTAAAGTAAATAATGGCGTAAGCTTTTCTTGCACAATTAATCTTAGACTCAAGTTATTGCCAAGCAGTATCTCAAGCAAATCGTTGACAATGTTTTCTAAATGCTTAATTTGAGCCTCTCCTAAGTTCATAATTGCTTCTTCCATTAATAATTTATTCCATTTCTCCTGAATCCATTTTAAAGAACGATACACCTGATATATTTGCTTTTCTGGTGTTTTATCGAGTTCTTTAAATATGTTTACTGCTTTTTGTAATTCCTTGAAGATGATAGATCTTTTGGCATAATTCATTTTCTCATATGCCATCAACATACTTAGAGCTTTTTGTTTAATAAAAATCACTAATTTTACAAGAGGATTACTCAAACCAGCTAATCGGAATTTTGCAATTTCAACAATTCGTCGAGTTTTTTCACTTAAAAGCAAAAATTCTGGTAGCTTGTCAAAACTGTATATTAAAGTACCTAATATCTCTTCTATCTCTCGACCCTCTTCTGTCTCTAAATCTATCTTCGAAGTATTGACAGCTTCCTCAAAAACGTTTGCCAAGTGTTCTAAAATTTGTTGCTTTGTAAAATCTTTTTTAAAGCCAAACTCTGATTTGGTAATCGCATCAATTTGTTTGACAGCTAAAATTAAATCTCCAGCTTTTATTTTCCCAATAGATTCATTTTCAAGCAGCGTTAGATATACGTTTTTACAAAAATCAAGAGGACTAACAATCATACAACCCCCAATAAAGATATTTTTTATGTATATTTTTTTTATTTTTTTTTGACAACCAATTATACCAATCATGATTGAAGAATGGGAATTTACAGAAAATCAACGCTTCTAATTCGATCGTTCTAAATTTCAACAGAGGGATATAGGCAATTAGTGTCTAGGACTTAATTCTAAATCCCAATTCATCAGCTTATTTGGGTTATAATGGTTGCAAAACACAATCTTGGTCTACAAAAGGCATAACACTCGATCGCGATTGGCGAGATCTTTGTGCACGTCATACTCATACCCATAACTTTGGGCAATGGTTCCTACTTTTTCACCTTGCCCTGCACCAATCTCTACTGCCACAAATCCTGGTGATGTCAACACTGAACGCACTTGAGAAAAAAGTCGCTTATAGATCTCCGTTCCCTCTATTCCTGCATCTAAAGCCAATCGAGGCTCATAGTTTTTAACTGTTGGATCTAAGTCGTGCCATTCAGCGTGAGAAAGATATGGAGGATTACAGACAATTGCTTCTACCTGCTCAGAAACAGGCTCCAGTAGATCTCCTTGCCTTATTTCAACATCAAGATTTAATTTTTTCGTGTTTTGCTCGGCTATGCATAGAGCCCTATCACATATATCAATCAAAATTACATGCCAGGTGGGAAAGAGTTTTTTAAGCGTGAGCCCAACACATCCTGAACCTGTGCATACGTCAACTAAGGTTCCAGAGCGATCTCGCATAAATTCTGCAGCAATATCAACAAGAATTTCAGTTTCTGGACGGGGTATAAGAATATTTTTATCAACAATAAACTCATCATTATAAAAAGGAGCATGACCCACAATATAGGCCAAAGGCACGCCTTGAGCTAGCTGAGCGATACCTGAACGAATGCGATCAAGCTCATCCTCTTGCATCGGACGATCAAACTGTAAATATAAATCAAGACGTTTAATACCTAAACATGTTGCTATCCACTCCTCTACCTCATGTCTAGGTCTTTTTGAAACGTAGGAGGAAGAGAGTTGTACAATATCTTTAAGCGTCTTTGTCACTCGATAATCCACGGTGAAGTGGCGCTCTTACATGTTTTTTGATACCAAGAGACTAATCCCTTGGAAAAAGATTCAAGGTCTCCATCCATCACGCGATCAAGATCATAGCAAGTAATTCCTAGCCGATGATCAGTGACACGATTTTGAGGATAATTATACGTTCTAATCTTTTCGCTTCTATCACCTGTTCCCACCTGCTGCTGGCGCATCGTCGCTGTCTCTTTCATGCGCTTTGCCTCTTCAATCTCTTGCACACGAGCTCTGATTAAACGCATGGCCTTTTCTTTATTCTTATGTTGACTTCGTTCCTCTTGGCAAAAGACAGCAATACCAGTAGGGATATGGGTAATGCGAACAGCGCTGTCTGTTGTATTGACATGCTGTCCTCCTGCTCCGGATGATCGAGTAGCCTCCATACGAAGATCTTTTTCAGGAATCTCAATTTCACCCTCTTCAATATCCTTGAGAGCAGCAATAGTAATTGTTGAAGTATGCACACGTCCCTGAGCTTCAGTTTCAGGCACTCTTTGTACGCGATGTGTTCCCGCCTCATGGCGAAGATATCGCCATGCATTCTTTCCAGAAACAACCATTACATACTCTTTAAAACCACTAAGATCCGATGGAGTGGCAGAAAGAAACTCGATCTTCCAGCCTACTTTAGTCGCATATAATTGAAACATTCGAACACAATCAGCAACAAAGAGCGCTGCCTCTTGCCCCCCTGCTCCTGCGCGAAGCTCGAGAATAGTCGCATAATCATCATCTTCATCTGGAGGAATGAGCAAGTCACCAATCTCCTGATCAAGGGTGTCCAACTCTTGCTCAAGACGAGGAATCTCCTCCTCTACCATACCAATAAATTCAGGATCTGTTTCTGTTTTTAATAATTGATGATTGTCTTCTATTTGACGTTGTATTTGAGAGCGTCTTTCATATGCCTGCGATATCTCTGATAAATGAGAATGTTCTTTAGAACATCCTTTAAATCGGGATCGATCAGCAATAACGCTCTCTGATCCCAATTCTTTTTCAAGCTCACTCAGGCGATTCTTGATCGCCTCAATGTTAACGCGCATCTATTTTGTCTTCTTAGGTTTTGCAGTACGTGTTCTTTTTTTCTTTTCTTCAACAGGTTGTTCAGGTGCTGCTTGCACTTGCTTTTGAGCACGCTCATACCGCTTCTTAAAGCGATCTACACGTCCTTCAGTATCAACATATTGCTTACCACCAACAAAGAAAGGATGTGATGATGCAGAAATTGGCACCATAATGATTGGCAACTCTTGACCATCATGCTTTTCTGTTTGTTCCGATTGTGCTGTTGTGCCACATACAAATTTCTTGCCTGTTGCAGAATCGACAAATATTACTTGTTGATATGATGGGTGTTTGTCCTTTTTCATCTGAAAATAAACTCCTAAAAATTACAGAAAACATAATAGCAGATTAGGAGGATGAAAACAAGAATGACTTTGTGAAAAATCTCCTTTTTGATCCATAATACATTGTATGATTACACTTTCACATCGTTCCTATCCGAAAACTATCCAACAATTACGAGCAGCAGTTTTGATCGCTACTGTTCTTTTTGCTCTTTGGAGCAACTCTTTTATGCAAGGAAATACAGCTGTCTCTCCCATACTCGCTCTGCTCTCTCCGAGTTTGACGTGGGCCATTCTTTGGCAACCTATTACTTCTTCGCTAATTATTCCATACTCAAACCTTGGTCTAGACATGGTTTTTGACCTGTTACTCCTTAATTTCATTCTCGTACCTATTACCTCTTTTGTGTACACGTTTTTAGAACATAAATATTTCACGCGCTTCCTTCTTGCCATTGTATTGATTGGTACCATTTTCCATCTTCAATTTGGCCATAATCCATGCTCACTTTTTGGACCTATCAGTTTTGCTTTCATCATTTTTTGGTTTCTGGTGCATCGAGAAGGCCGATCCACATTATTTATTGCTGTACCTATCTCTAGATACTGGGTTCTCGCTATCGCCTGCCTCGTTCTCTTACCTCAACCATTTTTTGCTGGTGATTGGGCTCGTATTTCCTTGATCTCTTCCTTAGGTGCAAGCACCTATCTCTGGGGCGTTTGTTCTTGGCACCTTCGAAGCCATATCCCTCACCTTATGGGATTTGAACGGTGGATTGACAAGACATATCAATCATGCGTTCGCTTCCTCGAATGGAAAATAGCGCGACCTATTAGATCTTTGTTTCGAAAAAATTGACATATTTAAGCAAAACTCATTAAACTAATTTCACAACAATCACAATCAATTAAAAGTATTTTTAGAGCAATAAAAAAACACATGTCAATATCGACTCAATTAAACATTCCATTTCTTCCACAAGAAATCTATGCACACATCATAAAATTCGCTGCCCCCAATGAAGATTCAAGGCTTTGTCTTGTATGTAAAAGTTTTAAAGAGCACATAGAAGAAAAGCGTGCTAAAAATTGGAAAAAGATTCTTACAGACCCCACCGTTGATAAGGTTTTTAACGAAATTTTCTCTTTGCCAAAACCTAAAGATATAATATACAACATACAAGAACAAAAAGCTCTATGCAAGATATGCGATATTTTGAAACGTTCAATCAAAATACGCCTATCAGCAACAAATTATCAAATTACTCAGAAAAGCCAATTATATCAATTTTTTTTTCAAAAAGTTTATAATCGCGCGCTTTTTGATGCCCGCTATTTCGAACAACCTAGACAAACCTTAAAATGGCCGCACGAGAACCTTTCTAATCATATTCGCACACAAGCTCTCCAAAGACTAGAAATCGATGATGATAATGAAACATTTATTGCTCAAAACTTACAACAACTTTGGGAAATATTCTTTAGTACACGAATATCTTATAATGCAATAAGCTATCAAATCAACATCCCAGTCTTACACATTCCCAAAGAAGCTACTGAAATACCAAAAGCATATGTAGAGGCTTATAAAGAGATTCCCATCCAACTCTTCTTTGAACAAGAATCTCAATTAACTACTATTCCTAAACATTTAAAACCAGTCGCTGTAGTTCTCAACAACTTGAAACATATACCACCATGCGTTGAAAAAATTGCCGATTCTTCAGTCATTATTATACAAGGAGATATTCCTTCGAATCTTTCATACATAACAAAAATACCAGAACTTCAGCTTGCATCTAATAATCTAATCTTTATATCTCCAAAACTCGCTCAATTGACCTCTTTAAAATTCCTATCTCTTTCAAATAATCGCATTCAACATCTTCCACCAGAGCTAGGTCAGCTTCATAGACTCGAAGTTCTATCTCTCTCAAATAACAAGATCGCATCTCTGCCAGATGAATACTCTCATTTGCATGCGCTTCATCAGCTCGATCTTTCTGAAAACAACTTAATACTGCTTCCAGCATGTATCCCCAAACTTCCCTCACTCAAAGAACTTCATCTTGATAGCAATCAACTTTGCACACTCCCCAAGAAATTGAACCAACTCCCATTACGCATCCTCGATATAGGAAATAATTATTTTTCAATTCTTCCAGAGTGCGTGACAGAAATAAAATCTTTAAAATTACTTGCTTTGTATAGTAATAACTTGTCAATACTCCCAGATAATATAGCTAATCTTACCTCACTGAAATATTTAAACGTTGCAAAGAACAACCTCAAAACGCTCTCACTGTGCATTAGTCACCTTCAATCACTTAAGCAGTTCTATGCTCAAGAAAATCAACTTACCCAATTACCCAAAGGACTAAAGCAATGTCTCTCCCTGAAAAAATTGCGTCTCAACAATAACCAGCTGAAAGATATACCAGACCTTAGATCATTACCAAAATTGTGTAAAATTAATCTAAGAGATAACCCTCCCGAAATTATGCAAAACTTATCAGAGCGATTGCCTGAAGACATTACTCTCATTATTGACAGCGAGCAAGCTACTCATCCTAAATATGCAGAATGTCGCAAACGATTTAACGTAGTAATTAAAGAGTATTAGTCTCCCTCTTTTTCTGAAAAAAAAGCTGAATAGGACGCGCACACCATTGTTTTAAAAGATAGGGTGTCACGTCAATCTTGTGTGTGGGATGGGATAAAGAAAAGAGATCAACAAAACTGCCATTAGCACCATGGCGAACATCTGGAGCACCCCACACAATACGATCCACTCTTGAGAGAAAACAGGCTCCGGCACACATGCAGCAAGGCTCTAACGTTGAATAGAGTGTGCATCCTTCAAGACGCCATCCACCCATACTTTCGGATGCTGCTCCAATAGCTAAAATTTCAGCGTGGGCTGTTGCATCTTGCAACATCTCAACTTGATTATGACCTCGACCAATGATCGTTCCTTGATGCACAACAACAGCACCAACAGGCACCTCTTCCAAATGAAAAGCACGCCAAGCCTCTCGTAAAGCTTCAACCATAAAGCGCTCATCATCATTGAGTTCTTCAAGGGGAGGGAGCTCAGACATGGCTAGTCTCTAACTGTTTTCGAAGAAGCTCGATCTCTTTTTGATGTCTTTTTGTCATCTCTTGAATCTTTTTCTCATATCGCTCTTTCGTTCGGTCCAGTTCCTGTTGCAGCTTCTGCAAGGCCCCCATCTCTGCTTTTGTCTCTTCATCTTTTTGACGAACCGCTAACTTATCAAGCGCCTCTTGCTGCAACCGCTCAAAAATCTGATCAGGCAAAGTAACCTCATTTAAAACAACAAAACAAAAGACTTTTTCAACACCAAACTCTTGGGAAGCTTCATTAATAAGCGTTGCCGCCTGCTCCTCACTCATATTGTGAAGCTGTTCAAATTTGGGGCAGATCTTTGTCAATTCCTTTTCAAAAAAGCGGTATACATCCATATGACGAAAGACCCATCGATTAGAAACAAATTCAGCAAGTGTATCATTACCAGCTAAAATCTGCTGCAAATAGACATCGCGCATATCCTCAAGATTAATATATTGAACAGGCTTGCCGCCAAAATGCTTGCGCACAAAGTACGGATCAAGGCGCAAATGCTCACTCTTACAATCGCGCTTAATAACTTGTATAATATCAGCAAACCAAGGAGCAATAAGAGAAAATCTATCACTCCAATCATTTTTATTCACATGCACACCTATTGTTCATTGCCTCCAAACACAATACGAAGAATGGAGTTTCTCCGTCAACTCCATGCCGTATCAATTAGATGTCGATTATTTTCATTTCGGAAAGTTCCTTCAAAATTTTTCGTATAATTTTAACTAGCATTTCATTAGGAGTGTTTCCATTCTGATCCATCGACAAATGTAGGCTAGAGAAATGCTCCTCCGATATATATATACCTATAAGCCTACTTTCAAAGCCGAAGTATTGCATTAAAAGATCTTTTTCTGATTTTTCAAACAACCCCCACACTGAATACCAACCGTCAAACCTGGTTGGAAAAGCTGTAATATTCGTCTCAAAAAGTGTTAGATAAGAAAGGGTCTCTAAACACAGCTCCTTCGCTGTAGGCATTCGATTTATAGGATTGTTATTTAATTGTAGTATTCGTAAATTGCAAAAAGTCGAAACCGTCTTTATATACCAAAAATCCCGCAATCCACAATTGCTATAATCCAACCAGACTACTGAAGATAAAGTATCGCTAGGAAGACGAATAAATTTCATCCAATGTTGGCCTCGAAGACGTTTGGGCTCTTCAGATAGGGACAATGGCATAAAATTTTTAATACTCTCATGGAAATCATTGATCAAGTCCATACCTAAAATAAATTTCTCTGGGAAAATTCGAGCGTCCATTTTTTTATGCAATAGGGAAGTCATTGCAAAATCAGCGTAAAACGAAAAAAATTTATGTAAATAAAGAGGGGTTAACCATGGTTGATTATTCGGAGACAAAGAAGAAATAAGACTCTCCGGAGCCCCAGCATCGGATATATCTTTTATTAATATATCAATAGCACTTTTCACGTCACTTAGATACTCATCTACGCTTTGTTGACTCTGTTGCCCATTCAATTCAAAACCAAATTCACGCAAAATCTTTGCAACCACCTTTGCCTTTATAAAATCGGAATAGGTATATTGTTGGGCACAGACATCCCATTCATGTTCCAACAAATTTTTTTCTTCATAATTCCATTCATTTTTACCCCAGAGGATCATCAGAGATGTCTCTTGCGCTTTTATATCTTGGGAAGAGCTTAGATGTGTGCTTCCCATCGATAACATGGGATAAAGAAGCGCTAGTTCAAACCCAACAGAAAATCTTTCATTACTACGAAAAATAAGGGGCATTTTACAAACTCCATAAAATCATTGTTCTCTAAAAACTACTGGGAAGGCGTTTCGTATTATACCTAAAGGCTCATTATCCAACTACTTTTTCTTATGATTGAGAAATTGAAGTTTACAGAGAACCCAAGAAATCTCTAAGTCCTTCTCAACAGCTCGCATCAAGCCCTTGAATAATATCTCATGAATGTGGTATCATGAATGCATTAACCCGAGTTTGTTTGCTATATTCTTGGCAACGAAAATCATTGTGTGGAGATTTTGTGTAGATGTCACTCGACAAAGGTACAAAAGAAGAAATAACAAAAAAGTTTCAGCTTCATGAAAAAGACACAGGTTCTGCTGATGTCCAAATTGCTATTTTGACTGAGAGAATCGCTGATTTGACAGAACATTTGAAGCGAAGACCAAAAGATCACGGATCACGATTAGCATTACTGAAGCTTGTCGGTCAACGACGTCGTTTGCTCGATTATTTAAACTCAACTGATACAAAAAGATACCAGGCCCTCATTGCAAAACTTAACTTACGACGATAAATTTTTTTCATTCTTAGAGTTAAAAAACCCAAATGAGATTTTTTTCCAGAGAAAAAATCTCATTTGGGTTTTTATTTTTTTAGCTCATTTTTTATTATTTACTATAACGTATGGAGCGAAAACCCATGAACAACAAAACATCTGTTACTATTGCCAATAAAGAAATCACCTTTGAAACAGGAAAAATCGCACGACAAGCTAATGGCTCTGTCGTTGTTCGCTGCGGAGAAACCTTAATTCTCTCCACTGCCTGTTCTAGTGCTGAAC
>Ga0180438_10004187_pt1 | contig 20948 bp, 17 predicted proteins | sample SS_ome_12_FD_132455 | JGI IMG/M metagenome (GOLD analysis project Ga0180438, IMG submission 132455) | Hypersaline lake sediment archaeal communities from the Salton Sea, California, USA - SS_3_D_2 metaG | ecosystem: Environmental > Aquatic > Non-marine Saline and Alkaline > Hypersaline >... | reverse complement strand
GCCCCCGCTACCATGTCCAAAGAAGACATGCCGTCATCGGCGGCATGTCTTTCGTATTGGTAGCGGGTATCGCCGACCCCGCTACCATCAGATGACGCTTGCTCCTGCGGGCTGCCAGACGCCTCTGCGCCCGAATCGGTGGTCGGGGGTGGGTTTCGCCGTCCTCGCCGCGGTGGACCGGCGAAGAACTCGTCCTGACCCACGCTCGGCACCACCCAGAAGTGCGCGACCCCCTTTCGGGTCGTGGGGTCGAACTCCAGCACCCGCAGGAATGCCCGGATCAGCGTGCGCTTCTCCTCCACCGTGCCCTGCGCGACCAGCTGGTCGAAGTCCCGAATCACGCCCATCGCGTGCTTGGCGAACACCTCTGTCTGCGCCTCCTGGTCCTGCTGCTCCACGAGTAGCGACTCTCGCCGCTCCATTTCGATCATCTCGTCCCGCAGCTTCTCGATCCGACGGTCCGCGAATTCCCGGTTCGTCGCGGTGATGTTGTCAAGCAGGTTGTCGATGGTGGCCTCGATCTCCGTCTTCCGCCGTCGGACAGCCGAGAGCTCCGACGCGTCGAAGTCGCTCGCGCCGGCTAGCTCCTGCCGGATCATCTGGTAGAGGCGATCCTCCCCACCCTTGCCGAGGTAGTCCTGGATGATCCGCCCGATCTGCTCCAGCACCCACTGCTCGATCATCTCCTTTGGGACCGCTGATCGCTGGCAGCAGGTCTTGCCCTTGCTAATGTAGCCTCCGCAGAGGTAGTACGGAGTGCGGACGTTGGAGCCGTCCTTGCGGCGCCGGCCCTTCACGGCGGTGTGGCCCTGCCAGTTGTGGCCGCAGTTGGTGCATCGGATCAGGCCGCTGAGCAGGTAGGGCGAGGTGTGGTTGCTGCCGGTCGGGTAGGTGTGACCGCCGGCCGCGGTGCGGCGTGCTGCCCGCTTCGCCTGCGCCGTCTCATACAGCGCCCGCGGGATGAGTGCCGGGTGCGCGTCCTTCACGACCACCCAGTCCTCCGGCCGGTTCTCCTCCGGGCCAGCGCCCGGGCGATGCCGACGTGGCACGGCCCTTCCCTTCTCCACCCGGTGGAACTTGCCGAAGGCCAACCGGTTCCAGACCATGTCACCAGCGTACGCGGGATTCCGGAGGATGTCCCGGATCGTGCCCATGGACCACTTGTCCCCATGCAGCCTGGACCAGTGGCCGCTGCGAGGAGATGGGATGCCTTGGCGGTTCAGACGGTCGGCGATAGTCTTGCCGCCCAGGCCGTGGTGCACGTACCAGGTGAAGATGCTGCGGAGTGTCTCCACGCGCTCGGGTGTGCTCGGGATCAGCTTGCAGCGGTCGCTCTTGCTGAAGGTCAGTCGCTGCCCTCGGGGCACGATGCGAGTCACGTTGCCGTCCTCGTCCAGTATCTGCTTGCTGAGGTCGTAGTCGTACCGGACGACCATGAGGAAGCGGCCGTCGGTGGAGTAGTAGGCCAGGTCATAGCCATAGGGTGGCTGGCCACCCGACCACCAGCCCGCGCTGGACCGGCTCACCAGCCCGCGTATGGTGACCTTCGAAAGCTCCTTGGACTCCTGCCGCGCCTGCCACTGCTTCACTGGCCGCACCAGGTCGTCGCTGTCGTCACCGCTGAAGCCCTCGGAAACGTATACGATCTCGATGCCGTTGCGTCGCAGCTGGAACCGGTAGTAGCCGGCCTCGTCATTGTCGAGGCGGCCGAAGCGCTTGATGTCGTAGACCAGCACGAATCGGAACGGGCATCCCTCGGCGCCAGCATCTTCGATCAGCCGCAGGAACGCCTTGCGCTCATCGGCGGAAGTGCCGCTGATGGCATCGTCAACGTAGAAATCCAGTACCTCGAAGCCACGCTCCTGGGCATATCGCTCGATCGCCTTCCGTTGGTCGCCGATGGACTGCTCCTGGCGGTCGGTGGACCGGCGGAGGTACCCGACCGCGGGATGGTAGGTGCTTACCCGTTCGCGTGCTACTGCCAATGCACTACTCCGATGACAAGGATCATGAGCATTCATCCCTGGAAGCCGGGGTGAAGTCAAGAAGAACTTGGCGGCTCACGTGGGCCGGAAACGGCCCTCACAGACCACACAGCGAGGAACCGCAGAGCGTCGTCGACCGCGGGGAGCTGGGACTGAGTGGCAGGGACGGAATGTGCTTCCAGAGTGATAGGGGCCGCCTCCGGCGGACCCGATGGACGCGTCATGCCGAATCGAGGTTCTGGGGTCTCCTGCAGGATGGACATGAGGACCCTCCTACAGGATACATACCGGAGGGAGGAGCGAAGTGTCGGATGGTGCACCTATCGCACGACTTCGCGGACGGCAGCTAGGTGAGGCAGCCTGCCTGACCGTCTCCCGGGGAACGCCGTTGCGGAGATGTCACCCAGGCGGTACACTGTGCTGGTTGGTTCCTCCGACACCGTACTCGGCATTCAGAGGGGTGACCAGATGGGTCTTTCCCAAGAGGCGCACGATGCTGGCCAGGAGGTTGCTGCAGCAACCGGTGCTGCGCTCCCCGAGAGTCTCAATCGCGCTGTCGGGCGCTTTCTTGGCCCACCGTACCGGGTGACTTCAGCGTGCGTGGTCGACCAGGATGGCAACAGGACTGAACGCCTCGCTTCCGTGGCCTATGTCGCGTCTGGAAACGCTTCTGACCCGGAACCAGATTGCGTCTCCGCCGACGCTGCAGCGGCAGTTTTGGACACTTGCGAGGAACTAGACCTGGAGAGACTCCGTGCTGCCTACATGCGCATCGCTCAGGCGAAGCGGCTGAGGAAAACGGCAGTACCTCGTGAGGAGAGGCCTCCGAGGACAAACGTGACCCTGGGGGTCATCTTTGCCCTACGCTCGGACCTGCCGTTGGATGATATCGCCGACGAACTGGATCGCTTGAACGGGCAGACCCCAGGCGGAGAATGGCCGAATATGGTGGCAGTTGCGTCCACCGGCGCGGTCAACTATGCGGTGCAGTTCCCAGGGGAGTCGTCGTTCTTCGGCGACTGGCTCCTCCCGGCCGAGGGCGAACTCGCGGGTTCCGCGCCGCCTATGTACATTGTCGTAGTCATGAGGCCGACGGGCACCCATACGTTCAACAAAGTGCTGGCGTCCGTCGTCGCCCATCTTGCCATCTTCTCTCCCGGGGCGAAAGTGCCGAACTTCAATGAGATACTGGAGGGTGTCCCACAGCAGGTCATGGTGATCTCAGGCTATCAATATGATCTGGGCGGCCAGCTCCTGCCCGTCCCACGGCAGTTCTACAGCGATCGCTATCTCCCGCCACTGCCGTGGCGCATAGAGAACCATCAGGGAAAGCTCCTGTCCACTCTCCAGTTCCTGCCATGGCAGGACGGCGGTGTGATCCTGCTCAGAGGTGAGGTGCCGCTCGAGTGGCTCTTGCTCGTGCTCGGGAAGGAGGCTCAGGGGCGGACCGGGGTATTCCCGCGGCCCGGTGCTCAGATATCATACGTCCTGCCGATCACGCAGGCGAGCTTCCCGCAGGTGCTCGCGAGGATTCAGGCAGCGAACCTGGTCGTACGGCGTGAGCAACCAAGGTTGGTCTTGCAGAAGGTGTCAGATGAAGGGTCCAGTTCTCCAATCATGGCCCGGCTGCTCATGGGAGTGATGCATCTGCGAGATCAGGTCTGCCCGGACGACGTCAGTCGGAAGAGGTTTGACGAGTGCTATGAGCTTGTCACTTCGCCCGTCCTTAGTGCCCGTACAACGGCACAGGAGGTCGTTCGTCTATACGAGGACCATGTCCGCAGAGTCACCTCCGGTGAGATAGCGCGGTTGCGAGGACAGATGATCCACGTCGAAGAGACCATCGACAAGGAACTCAGGCAGCAGGTGGAGAGCTTCCTGAACACTGCAGTCCGTGCGATCAAACAGGGCATGCAGCGAGTTGCCGCTGAGCTTCAAGTGGATATCGGCTTCTTGTTCCAGAATCAGACGGCGTTTGCCCGGGGACTCGCTGCCCTCGAGGTCGCAGATCCTGCCCTGGCGGAGTATCTCCGAAAGACTCGGACTTGGTCCCACCGATTGGTGGAGGAAGGTCGCAACGCCCTGGAGCACGAGGGCTGGACGCTACCGCGTGTAACCTACTGTCCTTCGGTGAGTGGCATCGAAGTGGGTGAACCACTGATTTCGGGGCAGCCAATCTGCCAGTTCGTCACCTCGATGCTTGATCGGCTGCTCTGTTTCGTCGAGGAAGTCACCGTGCACTGCCTGCAAAGGCAGATGCCCACGGGAATCACCATTACGGAGATTCCGCTTGCCCAGCGACTGGCAGAAGCCCCCGAGCGGTTCACGCTAACTCTGGCGACCGGAGGGCGGCGCGCCTGGCAGCTGGTCTACCATGGTTCCTCGTTCGAAGAGACTTGGGCACTAATATACTTGCCTAATCAGGCCTCCGGTGGTATGCTGGAAGGCGAGGCGGGAGGTTCGGCATGACTCCTGCGCTTCGGTGGAGCTGGTCTCTGCGGTGGATGTATCCGCCTACCGGCGGGGAGAAAGTCTTCGTCATTATGGGCGAGTATGGCTTTCGCGCCTGCTTCGACGAGAGCGGTATTGATGGAAAGCACGGCTGGCTCGTGGTCGCTGGATTCGTTGGCACAGTGAAACAGTGGGCGCGGTTTGAGAAGGCATGGGCACCATGCGCGAAGCAGACGCCATTTCACGCAAAGCACTTCTTTGCGCGGAATCCGCAAGGAGACCGCGTAGGCCCCTATACCGGCTGGAGCGACGAGCAAGCGAGTAGCTATCTCGATAGTCTGCTGCGAGCCCTAGCGCGTGCCAAGATCACGCCGGTCGGCTCGGCGGTGGACTTGGATGCATTCTGGGAGTTCTCCGCTGATGAGCGGCGTAGGCTAACCGGGGGAGCCAGGGGGAAGGGTATGGGAAAGGGGCGGTTTCGGCTTTCACCAACGCCAGGGAAGCCGTATTACCTACCGTTCGTAGAGGTTCTCTTTCTCGCCATTGAAGCTCACAGCACTTCCGACTTGGGCGTCTACTTTTCATTCGATGAGAACCAAGTGCTGCAACCACACGCCTATCAGGTCTATCGCTATGTCAAGGAACGAGCCAAGAAACTCAATCCCGAGTTTGCCGCCCGGATGAAGGGCATAACATTCCAGTCCGATACCGATAACATCGCTCTCCAGGCCGCGGATCTCCTTGCGTATATAGTGCATCAGTCCCTAACCCGTCGCCGCGGAGTCAAGAAGGAGTTGCGTAAGGTACTCTCAATGCCGCTTCAGAGCAACCGCGGGAGGTTGCGGGTCTGGTCGCGACAGTCAATGAAGCGAATGGTCTCGCGGCAGTAATCGCAACGCCGAAGAGAGCGGGAGGCCGTACAATAATGAAACCGAGTACACAGGCGCTTGACTGCATCAAAGGAAAGAAAGCCTTCACCCGTTTCGACAAGGAGGTAAAGCACCTGCTGTCTGTTCCCCATGAGGCGATAATGGAGCGGGAACGCGCGTACAAGGAACAGGCAGAGCGGAATCCACGGCGGCGCGGCCCAAAGCGAAAGGTCAAGCCTTCGGCTTCGGGCCGCGCTTCCCGCGCAAAGGGTTAGTGGAGTGTTCTCGTTTCATAGACCTTGCCGGTGAGTTCGGCATAGGTCAGCCGCTTGCCAATGATATTGCGTACGGCGAGGTCGAAGCGGTCGGAATCGTCGAGGTCGCTCCGATGGTTGTATCGGAATGCTTGCTCGTCAATGTAACGGAAGAGATGGAAAGGCTCTACGCTGACATAGGTTCCATGCAGAGTCCGCTTCAACAGGCTCCAGAAGTTCTCCATAGTGTTTGTGTGGACTCGCCCGTCAACATACGCTATCGCGTGGTTGATGACGGCGTGTTGATAGTCCGCTGCCAAGCCATCATAGGACTTCAGTTCGTCGCTAAAGATCGCCGAACCGGCCGCGACATGTTCGCGCACCTGCCGCTGAAGGCCCTTCTTCTTCCGGCTATCCATGACGAAGGCCCGCACGTCACCGCCGCGCTCTACCAGGCCCATGACGACGGTCTTGTCCTTGCCGCCAGTGCCGGTGATGACTCGCTCTCGCCGCGCCTTGTGCATGTTGCGAGCCTTGCCGCCGATGAAAGTCTCGTCGGTCTCCACCTCGCTGCCTGCGCCTCCCATTGGTCCTTCGTGCTTCTCCTGGTGGGCAAGGCGAATGCGGTGGAGCATGAACCAGGCGGTCTTCTGGGTGACGCCGATGTCGCGGGCGATCTCGTGGCTACTGATCCCGTTCTTGCAGTTGGTGACAAGCCAAATGCAGGTCAGCCACTTATCCAGGCCAAGCGGCGAGCCCTCGAAGATGGTTCCGGTCTTGATCGAGAACTGCCGCTTCGGATGGCGATTGTTGCACTGCCAGCGAGACTGATTCTCCAGGAAGGATACCTTCTCGCTTCCGCAGGTGGGACAGACAACACCGTTTGGCCAGCGACGCTCTACCAGATAGCCCAGGCAGTTCTCTGGCTTGGAGAAGAAGAGAATTGCTTCGGTCAGGTTCTTCGGTTCTGTGTGTTTCATCATGGCTATATGGTAGCATATCGGCTTGGATTAGTCAAGTATATTATTGCCGAGACTTGATCTGGACCGGCTCGCCGTTGGCTGGGGGAAGGTCCAGGGACGTCGGGGGCTCCGCAGAGTAGACTGCCGGGAAGCAGCTGAGCAGGACGACCCGTCGAAGAGGGGGCACGGAGGCACGCCGCTTGGAGCATGGGATGGGCGAGGAGAATCGGCGCGGCTAGAATGCACCCACGATGTGGCGGACGGTTGTTTGGTCGAGGCGCGCCTTGACAGAGAACGCCTGTTCGTATACACTCTCTCCGCCTTCCTTCCGGCGAGGGGGGTCGGACGCCCGGGATACGATCTCGGGCCCCACCCAGTTATCTACCATTGGAGGCTCGGAGCATGCAGATGCCTGAGGAGTCTCATCGCGTTCTGGCATTGGACGTGGACGGCGGCTTCATCGGCCCGTCCCGTCTGGAGTTCGCTCCCGGACTCAACTGCATCATCGGCGGCCGCGGCACCGGGAAGACCACGGTGCTGGAGTTCCTCAGGTATGGGCTGAACGCCCTGCCTGACGGGGAGGAGGCACGGGAGCGTCGCCAGACTATCGAGCGCCTGATCACGAACAACCTGGGCTGGGCGACGCTCTCGGTGGAGGTGGAGACCAAGGACGGCATCTCGTACCGCGTGCAGCGCGAGGTCGACGCTGAGCCGATCGTCCTCGATCGAGATGGCGACCCCGTGGACATCTCACTTCCCGGGCCGCTCTTCTGGGCCGAGGTCTACAGCCAGAACGAGATCGAAGAGATCGCCAACAGCCCTCGCTTCCAGCTCGACCTGCTCGACAAGTTCATCAGAGACGAGGTCGATGACCTTGAACGTGAGATCGAGCGGACGTGCAACCACCTCGCTGCAAACGCCGATGAGATTCGAAGCAGCCAACGACAACTCGACGACTGCCGGGATCAGCTGCGAGAGCTCCCAGATATTGCCGAGAAGATCAAGGCGTTCCAGGCTACGCAGGCGGGTGAGGCCGACGGTGAACTGCGTGCCGAGCATGAGGCCAAGGCCCTGCGCGATGCGCAGGAACGGATGATAGTGGAAGCAACCGGTGGCCTTTCAGGCCTGAGAGAAGACCTCCAGGGAGTTGGGCTGAACGCCGTCCATCACGCTCGATCGCTCGACACATCTGATCTTGCTGCGGGCCCTAACGCGCAGTTCATGACCAAGCTGCAGGGCGTACTGGACGACGCGTTCGAGCGTGTCGATCAGGGCATTCAGGGACTAGATCAGATCCTGGAGGAAGCGCAGACTCGTGTGCAGACGCTGGCTCACGACATGCGCCAGCAGCAGGTCGCACAGGAACGCCGGTACCGAGAGCTGCTCGAGCGATTTGAGCAGGAGCGGGGCAAGGCACAGGAGCGAACACGCCTGCTGGCGCGCCAGTCCCAGCTTCAGGCGGTCAACAAGAAGCGTATCCAAGCAGAGCAGGAGCTCAAGGAACACTGGCAGGAACGCCGCCGGCTCATCCATGAACTCGTGGACCTGCGAGATCGACGCTACCAGCTTCGTCTCGGGGTCGCAGAGCGTCTCAATGAGCGCCTCTCTCCCACGATCCGCGTCCAGGTCGAGCAGTGTGGGAATACCGACGAGTACCGGAGACTGCTGTCAGAAGCAATGCGCAACTCGGGCCTCCGCTACACCCCTCTAGTGGAGAAGGCCGTTGCTCGCATCCCGCCTGAGGACCTGGCCACCATGGTGCGCAACGACGATGTCGCCGCTCTCATGGACCACCTTGGGATCGAGCGCGACCGGGCGATGAAGTTCCTCGCGCAGCTGCGCGACCACCGGATGCTGCATGAGATCGAGACCGTCGAGTTGCATGACCGGCCCACGATCGAGCTCAGGGATGGCGAGCAGTACAAGGACTCGACGATGCTCTCAACGGGCCAGAAGTGCACCGCCATCTTGCCGATCCTGCTGCTGGAAAGCGAGGCCCCACTGCTGATCGACCAACCCGAGGACAACCTTGACAATGCCTTCGTATTCGACACCGTTGTTCAGAGCGTGCTCGGGGTCAAGCCCAAGCGGCAGCTCATCTTCGTCACCCACAACCCGAACATCCCGGTCCTTGGAGAGGCCGATCGTATCTTCGTCATGGCCTCCGACGGGACGACGGCCACGGTGACCGCCGCGGGAACCGTGGACGAGGTGCGGGATGACATCGAGAGGCTGCTGGAGGGCGGGAAGGACGCCTTCCGGCGACGGATGGAGCGGTACGGATACTAGCGAACGCTGAGGCAACTTCCGGGTAGAGAGGCAGCCTATGGACGACCAGGATCAGATCGAAGCTGCAGTTGAAGCACTCGCCTCACCGGATTGGCCCGCCCGGTTCGATGCGCTTGCTGCCATCCGTGGAGCCCTGGGGGATGGAACCACGGAAGCCACGCGCAAAGGCCTGACGCCAAAGCTGCTTGCGCTTGTCGAGGACCAATCATGGAAGGTCCGCCAGGTGTTGGCCAGTGTCCTCGGCCTCTTGGGGCCTGCGGCCGAGGTCCACCGGGCTCTTGACCGCCTCGTAGAGGACACGAATCGCTATGTCCGGGAGGCGGCGATCAGGGCTCGGGTCAGGAAGCGGGCCGACTCGGGGGACTGGCGCGTAACTGCCGAGAAGGAGGACCCGGTCTTCCAGACGATATGGACCGAGATCAGGCGCGCTGGTCCGCCAGCGGTATCCGAAGCGGCTCTCTACCAGGCTGCCCAGCGCATCGCCGACGCGGCCTACCGAGCCGTCGCTGCAGACGCTACCCACGAGCTTAACACGGTACTCTACGCCATTGATGGCTTCGCTGAGGAGCTAGGGCAGCGTCTTGCCCAGCTGAGGGAGGAAGACGCCCAGGTGGGTGCTTTGTTCCGGCGGCTGCAGGAGAGGTCCGGACTCGCCAGGCGTATCGTGCAGAGCCTGCGATACTACTCGGCTCCGTCTGACGGTCCGATTGAGGACGTTGAGGCCGGAGTGCTGTTGCGAGAGGCCGCCCAGCTCGCCCAAGACAGTGTCTCGCGCAGATTGCCCCCGCCACAGCTACACCACGGTGAGATGACCAAGAGCCGAGTGCCAGTGGTGAAGGATCGGATACTGTGCGCCATCACGAACGTGATCAGCAACGCCCTCGAGGCATGCAGGTCAGACGGGGCCGTTACAGTGCATGCCACGGCGTCGCCGCAGTCTGTCATCTTCTGTGTGGAAGACAACGGCTGCGGCATGGATGACAACCAGCTCGCTGTCGCGACAAGGAGGTTCACCACGAACAAGCAGGAGATCGGCGGAACCGGAATGGGACTGGCGATCGCCCAGCGAGTGATCGAGGACGAACACAACGGCCGGCTGGAGATCTCAAGTGTCGTCGGCGCGGGCACTACCGTGACCATCATCCTGCCGGTGCCAGAGGGAAGCAAGGGTGGGTCGGCCGCCTGAAGTAAAGCGCGTTCTGCTGGTTGAAGACGACCCAGGTCTGCGCGACCTCATCCGGTCGCAGTTGTCCCAACACCACATAACTGCTGCCCCCCACCAGGCGGCCGCCTATGCCGCGCTCCAGACCCAGCCGTTTGATCTGGTCCTGCTTGATCTCCGGCTGCCAGTCGATGAACGTGACATCGATCCCCATTCACAGGTGGGCTTCGACATCCTCGGCTCAATCCGGAAACGCCATAATCCGAGCCGACTGCCAGTGGTCGTGATGACCGCGTATGAGGGCACGTCCGAGACAACGAAGCGCGCTCTGAAGTCTGGTGCGACTGAGTACTGGAACAAAGACGGCTCGTACTCCGAGACGCTGCCCGACCTCGTGAACAGGGTCTTGCTCGAGCAAGACGCCGAGCGCCGCCAGGCAGCGCAGGAGATGGCTGCTCGCCGTCACCGGCTGGAGTTCCACCCAGATGGGACTCGCGTGACGGTGGACGGGATCGTTACTTTCACGAAGAAGCCCTGTTCCTTGCTGACCCTCCTACGCGATAGCTACATGAAGGCCGCCGAGTCCGATCGAGAGCCGCCCTTCATCCGTCTGCCTAAGCTGGCAGACATGCTTGAGATCGACCAGGACCACGTCCGCGCGCTTGTGATGCGCATTCGGAAGCGGATCGCCACTGCCCACCTGAGGCTGGATGGAGTATCGCCGGACCAGAACTGTGTCATCCAAAGCCAGCTCTGGGAAGGCTACCGGCTGAACCCTGGGAAGGTCGACATCGCCGACCTCAGATAACAGAAGGTCCACCACGGCCGCGGTCACCCTCCTCGTCCTCGCTCCCCTTGGCCTCGCCTCGCAGCCTTACCCGGCCCCCACAGATCTCCTCTGACGGCAAAACTGTCACGCGATGTCCAAGACTGTCACGGCTTTCTACTGAGGCGCCAAACAGCACGCTTCTGGACAAGCTCTGCGCCCTCAAGTGTCACGTCTTTCCTGATGTGTCCACAGACTCCGGCCGTCTGATGCGCCACAATAGCCATGCCCACCGGCCCTCAGCCGGCGGAGATCACATCGGAGTCACGCCTATGAGCCAAGTCGCCACCACCTGCCGCACATCCCGCCGTTCGTCTCTTTCACCGGGCCGCCAAAGGCTCGCCGCCATGATGCAGGAGCTGGAGTTCGGGTACATCGATGGGCTGCGCGTCGTTACCGGGGAGCCGCAGTTCAGTCCGCGGCCCCGTCGACGGCGCGTGGTGAGCCTGACCGCCGAGAGCGCCCGAGAGGCAAAGCGTTCCAGCCGCGAGTACCAGCTGCGTACGCTCCAGGCCTTGTTCCGTCGACTGGACTCCATCGTCGGTGAAGCGACCGTCAGCATCGTGGTGCAGCACGGTCTACCGGTGCGCCTCACGATCGACGAGACAGACGAGGCGTAGCCACCCGTCAACAACTGAATAGCACATTACCCTGACACAAGGACTGACCGAAGAGCGGAGGTCGTTGTAGATGTCGCCCCTGAGGCGAGCATCCGACGGTCTCCGCTCATTCGCGTTGGGCGTCTCTTTCGGTCAGCCGGCATCCACAGCGGCCCCCTCCTCGGCACGAGGAGGACCAAGTGGATGCCGATCCCCGCCGTATCGAGCTTGACCCGTATGTCGCCAACCTGATCCGCCGTAAGGCACGCCAGCTCGTCGGCCATTACGGCTTCAGGACTACCGATCGCGAGGACATCGAGGAAGACCTGACCGTTGATCTGCTCCGTCGCATGCCCAACTACGACGCCTCCCGTTCAGGCTTCCGCACCTTCGCCACCCGCGTCGTCGAGCACGCCGTCGCGCGGATGGCCGAGTACCGGACCGCGGCGGTGCGCGACTGCCGGCTCGAGGTGCGCTCCCTGCAGGAGACCATCGCCGCCGGTGACGGGGAGCAACTACCCGTTGAGGATCTGCCGCACGAGGACGCATCCCTCGTCCAGCGCGGCCATGGTTCCGGATCATCCCCCGAGGAGCAGGACCTGAGGATCGACCTGGATCGTGCGCTCGGCCGTCTCACAATGGAGCAGCGAGAGCTCTGTCTCCAGCTCATGACGTCCACGATCTCGGAGATCGCATCTGCCAAGGGCATGTCCCGCGCTCGGCTCTACGAGATCCGCCGCGAGATCCAGGCCGTCTTCGAGCAGGCGGGGCTGAGGGAGTACCTGTGATCCAGGTTGGCCCTCGGAAAGGGGCTGCCTGTCCGGGAAGCCTCAGCCCTGGAATCTGGCAGCGTAGCGGCGCAGCTGCGGCGTCGCGGTGGCGTAGGCGAAGTCGTACGGGGCTGTTCCGATTGCACGAACAGGCCTGAGCACGCCTTCGTGCTCAAGGTACCTGATAGCGCGGGATATCCGTGCTGGAGTCAGGCTTGTGACCTCATGAATCTGCGGACCGTCTGCGTGCCCCAGAGAGACTACGGCCGCCGCCACCTCCCGAATGTCCTGGTCAGGATCATAGGATAGGACGTGGCGAGCGGCACGGAATCCATAGAAGGTGGCATAGGCGTGGCCGAACAGGTAGGGGACCGTACCCATCCAGTCGCGAGTATCGAGGTAGCCTTGGTCCTTGAGCATCTCTACTGAGTCGTTGATCTGATCGGGCGTCAGGTTCAGGTGCGAGGTAAGCTCCTCGCCGGTGAACGCGGCGTCAAGCGAATCTTCGGAGTTGCGGACCACGAAGGTTAGTACCGCTTCATCCTCGGAAGTCAACCCCGAGATGAGCGGAGGTTCAACGGGCGTGATCGTCCGTGGGGTGCCCAGAGGCGGACGACGATCAGGCCTGAAGATCCCGTCCAGCAGGTTCTGGAGACCGGCCTCGTAGTCCGCGAAGTCGACCCAGACAAGATGTGACAGCAGTGGCGGCGGCTGACAGCGCTCGAGCATAACGGGGATGATACGCGCCTTCTCCTGGATCCGGCGAACCGTTGCTGCGTTCAACTCTTCTCGGACCCATTTCGATCGAAGGGAAGACCTCGAGAGAACGGCGACGAACACGTCGCAGCCCGCCAGCCCCTCGTTGATCTTGTCGATGAGCGAGTCACCCGGGCGTATCTCCCACTCGTCATTGAATACCCTCACCCCGTTCCTCAGCAGATCAGTGGCCAGCCGGTTCACGAACTCGTCGTCATCACTGCTGTGACACAGGAACACAGTTGGTTGCTGCGCAGGTTCGCTCGCACCTGAGTGACCGGGCCCGGGCAGCACGTCGGGATCCGCGACTGGGTCTCTCGCGAGCTGGCGACGTGCCCACTCCATGGCCGCCGCCTTCTTCATATCCTGCCAGTTCTCGAACTCGGTTGAGCGATGGACGAAGTCGTCCCAGTCTTCACCGGTAATCGCCTCTAGGTTTCGAGACGAAGGCAGTGGGATGGGGCTGGCGTCGAGCATGCTGTCGAAGGAGTCGTAGCGAGTGTGGCGACGCATGAACGCCGGGTGGAACAGCTCACTGGCTGGAACGGAGTGCTCGCCAGAGAGCTTGGCTAGATTCTCCTGGAGCTTGCGTAGCTGATGCAGGTTTGGACCCACGCCCTCTGTCTCTCCCAAGGCGAGTCCCCCCGTCTTCCGCACCTCGGCATGATTTGCCCAGCCGTTTGATGTGTTGGTTCCAGGTGGGTCGCACGACTCCTGCGGGTGAGATCGGGGGTGGCCACGCGCGCCGCACGGGTATCCGCCCGACACTTCGCCGGCGGCTCCGGTATGTAACCAGTAGCAGGCGATCAGCCCGACGAGGTCACGATGCACACCGATCACGGAATCTACCGCTTTCGATTCGACCCAGATGTGCCAATGGCGGACGTGCACGAGTCCCTGAAGCTGGCGATCTTCGCTGCCGAGGGACTGCACGGCACCGCCCGGGTACGTCTCGACTTCGCGTACTGCGCGGACGACGGAAAGCGCGCGCTCGTGCTCGACGCCCGAGGTGAGGCGGGCCGATGCGTGGCCCGCATCCTCACCGGCTTCCTCACCCAGCAGTTCGGGGAGACGGCCTTCCGCGTCGAGCGCGTCACCCAGCAGCCTGAGACCGACTTGGCGGGCATTGCCCAGGAGTCATGAGGAGGAGACGATGGCGATACTGCCGACAGAACCGACACCGCCGAAGAAGGACCTGAGCGACTTCATCATCCTGGAGTACGGCTTCCCGAAAGCCGGCAAGACCACCTGGGCGTCGCACTTCCCCAACAGCGTGTTTCTGGCGACCGAATCGGGCCAGAACGCCATCGAGTGCTTCAAGGTGCCCATCGACAGCTGGACCACCTTCCTCGCTGCCTGCAACGAACTCGCTCGGGGCGGCCACGACTTCCGCACCATCGTTATCGACACCGTAGACAACCTCTGGCTGCTCTGCCAGCAGCATGTCTGCGGGAAGCACAAGGTCGAGCACGAGTCCGACCTGGCTTACGGCAAGGGCTACTCGTTGATTCTGACCGAGTTCCAGCGAGTACTCACCAAGCTCAGCCACCTCCCCTACGGACTGGTGCTCATCTCCCATGCCGAGATGGAGGAAGTGAAGACCCGCACCGGCAGCTACCACAAAGTCGTCCCTTCACTGCGCGAGAAGCCCCGCAAGGTCGTGCTGGGCATGGCCGATATGGTCCTGCTCTGCGACATCGAGACCGTGCCCGGGCCGGAGGGTCAGGCGACCATGCGCCGCGTGATGCGCACCAAGCCCAGCCCCTACTGGGAGGCTGGGGACCGCACCGGGCGCCTTCCCGAGACCATCGCTCTTGACTTCGACGCCTTCACAACCGCCTTCAAGGCGGCTCAAGACGCATCGTGTCCGGCAATGTCCGGATTGGAAAATCCTGCAGTCCCACAAGGAGACCATCATGACCAGTAGTGACGAACACGGCACGGCCGCAGAGGTAAGCGCCACCGACCTCGCCACCTTCGACGAGGAGTTCGAGGGAGCGCCGGTAGAGGACTCGGGGTTCGAACCCCTGCCAGACGGCAAGTACCAGGTGGCGGTCGAGAGGGTCGAACTCGTGCGCTCCCGCGCCGGCAACCCCATGCTCAAGTGGACCTTGCGCGTCCTCGGCCCGCAGTGCCAGGGGAGGCTGTTGTGGCGCAACAGCGTGATCGCCTCCGCTGAGAACCTGAAGTGGCTCAAGACCGACCTGCACACTTGCGGCATCGCGTTGGGGAAGCTCTCCGAGCTGCCGACGCGGCTGCCGGAGCTGCTGGATATCCATCTGGAAGTCACCAAACGGACGCGGGGCGAGTACGAGAGCGTCTACCTGAACAAGCGCATCGAGGCCGCCGGCACGACTGACGCGCCGGCCGGGCCGGCTGGCTCCGCGCTCCCACCCTTTTGAGATGGAGCCGGTCCGCGTGGTCATAGACACGCGGGAGCAGCTTCCTTACGCCTTCTCTGACCGGGTGGTCGCCGTGCGGTCCCCCCTCGCCGCCGGCGACTACTCGGTCGAGGGCCTGGAGTGCCTGCTCGCGGTGGAGCGCAAGGGATTGGATGACTTCGTCTCTTCGGTCATCCGCGACCGGCCGCGCTTCCGGCGGGAGCTGGAGAAGCTCCGCGACTACCGGGCGGCCTGCGTGGTGGTGGAGGCCAGTCTGGCCGATATCTTCGCCCATCGCTACCACAGCGGCGCCCACCCCAACTCGGTCGTCGGAGCGGCGATCAGCATCATCGTCGACTACGGGATTCCCGTGTTCTTCTGCTCTGATCGGCAGGCCTGCTGTCGGTTCACCGAGGGCTTTCTGCTGCGTGCCTACCGGAAGGTGATATCGGAATGCTCGAAGCCATGACGTCGCAGTTGGTCACAGTCCGCGGTCGAGTAGAGGACGTCTACTTCTCTAGCCCCGGCTTCTCGGCCGGCTGCCTGCGGAGTGAGGACGGAAAGAGAGTCAAGTTCGCGGGTCCGGCGCTGGTGCAGGAGCACGAGCCGGTGGTGCTGCGGGGCCGCTGGGAGACGCACCACAAGTACGGCCGGCAGCTCCAGGTGGAAGCCGTCGAGCTGGACCTCGACCTCGATCCGGAGGGTCTGGCGCACTACCTGGCACATCATCCCGCGATTAAGGGGATCGGCCCGGTGAAGGCGCGGCGCATCGCCCTCCGGTTCGGCGCGGACTTCGAGCGCGCCCTGACCGAAGAGCCCCAGTTGATCGCGGAGGGAGCTCGCATCTCCTCGGAGACTGTGGAGGCGCTACGGGACGAGTGGCTGCGCACCAAGGCGGTGAACACCGCCCTCGTCTGGCTCTCCGCTTACGGCCTCACCCACCATCAGGTCACCACCCTCGTCGAGAAGTACGGCAGCAACGTCGTCGCCATCCTGAAGGCCGACCCCTACCTGATCGTCAGGGAGATCCCCGGCTTCGGGTTCCGGCGGGTGGACCAGATCGCCCTCCAGATCGGGACCGCGAAGGAGCATCCCTCACGGCTGCAGGCGGGAGTGCTCTTCTGCGTGCGGGAGCGGCTGGAGCAGGGCGACTGCTGGGTCGGGTACGAGCAGCTGGTGGAGGCGGCGAACGGAGTGCTGGCGCTGGACACGCTCGACAGTCGGGAGCAGATCGAAGGGACACTCGACGGCTTGATCGACGACAAACAGCTCTCCTGCGCCTCCTATGCGGGCCGGTTCCTGGTGGCTATTCCCGAGATCCGGGGCATGGAGGAGGAGCTTGGGCGGATGTTCGCTGCGGGGGACGCGCCGAACCCACACTTCGTCGGCGACACCGACTCCGATGCGCTCATGGAGAAGCACGCGCCCGGTCTAAACTCAGGCCAGCGCGAGGGGCTCAAGGCTGCGCTCAAGCACCGTATCTCCCTTATCGCCGGCGGGGCAGGTAGCGGGAAGACGCACGTCAGCGCCGCGATCGCTGCCATCTGCCGCGCCCATGATCTGAGCGTAGTGCTGGCCGCGCCAACAGGCAAGGCCGCCAAGCGCATGGAGCAGGTGATCGGACAAGAGGCGTTCACCATCCACCGCCTGCTCGGCTACGACGGGCACAACTTCGCTCTGGGTGCGGACGACCCGATCGATGCGGACGTGCTGATCCTGGACGAAGTCTCGATGCTGGACGTGCCGCTGGCCTGGCAGTTGTTCCAGGCCGTGGACCCGGAGCGTACGGCCGTAGTCCTGGTGGGCGATCACAACCAGCTGCCCCCGGTCGGCCCGGGCAACATCCTCCGAGACCTGATCGATACCCGGGTACTGCCAACCGTCGTCCTCGACGAGATCGTCCGCCAGGCTGGGCCGCTCAAAGAGAACTCCATCGCAGTGCTGCAGGGCGAGGTGCGTAAGACCGTGACCCCCGAGCCGGCCAGAGTTCCGCCCTGGATCCTCATCAACCATCTCACCCAGGCCGAGGAAGCACTGCGGTCCCTGCTGGATATGCACCGGGACGGTATCGCGGAGCGATTGCACTTCGACCTGATCTCCGAGGTGCAGGTGCTGACTCCCACGCACAAGGGGCCGCTGGGCACTCTCGCGCTGAATGCGGAGCTCCAGCGGCTGCTGCAGAGGAAGCTCTATGGGGTCGAGGCGCCTTTCGTCCGACCCGGCCGCCGGCCGCGCTTTCTGCTCCACGACAAAGTCATCCAGCGGCGCAACAACTACGACCTCGGGGTGATGAACGGCACCATCGGACAGGTGGTCGCGGTTGACGAGAAATCGGGCGATCTGGTGGTGCGGTTCGCCGACCGGGAGGAGCGGGAGGTCGAGCTGTCGGCCAAGGAAGGCCACCTGAAGGACCTCCGCCTGGCCTACGCGCTCACCATCCACTCGGCCCAGGGCTCGGAGTTCCCGTGCGTGGTGCTGGTGGTCCACAAGTCCCATAGCTTCCAGCACCACCGGAATCTCTTCTACACCGGGGTCACCCGCGCCCAACAGGTGGCGATCATCCTGGGCGACCAGTGGGGCATCCGCAACTGCGCCGCGCGCCGTGAGGTGGGCCGGCGCAAGACCTTCCTGTCGCTGCTTGGACAGCGGGATGAGGGGCGGGGATGAAGGAGCGGCCTGACGTCGATCCCCAGCAAGCCCTGAGACTGCTCCGGCAGCGCTTCCTGTGCCGCTCCGATGTCATCGCCTTCCTTGCGCCCTGGGGCAAGCCGTGTCCGGCGGAGGTCGGGGACGACCTGGATGTTCTCCTGTCCGCGCATCTGCAAGGGCCACAGGCGCCGAAGGCCACGGTCCAGTACCGCAACCGCCGCGGCCAGGGGGCGGTCAGCGGGCACTTCCGGCTCGGCGCCTACACACCCACACCCGAGGGCACAACGAAGTGGCTGTGCTTGGACATCGACGGAGGTGAGCACGCGGAGGCACTCGCAGATCCGAAGGCGGTAGCAGTCCAGGTATGGCGGCGGTTCGCCGACGCCCAATTCCCTGCCTATCTCGAGCGCTCCGGCGGCGGCAACGGCTGGCACCTATGGTGCTTCTTCGATCCGCCGCTGACGGCCGGCAAGGCAAGGGCGCTCGCCGGGGTTCTGATGCCTGAGGAGGTGACGCTCGCCAGCGGAGAGGTGGTCCGCACGAACACCGGCCGCGGCATCGAGGTGTTCCCCAAGCAGGACAAGATCGGCCGCACCGGCTACGGGAACCTCGTCTGGCTGCCCTGGTGGTTCGGGGCAGAGGGAGCGGCGAACCAGTTCCATCGAGTCACCGAAGACAGGGATCTTGTCCCGTATGCGCCCGACGACTTCGAGGTGTGCAGTCCTGATCGCATTGACGAACTCCTGGGCGAGCATCGCGGGTCAGCGCCCACACCGGACAAGCGCAACGACGCACTGGCCAACTCTACCTGGCGCGACTGGCGCGCGAAGGCGCTGGCGGCCCTCCCTCTTGAAGCCGTATACGGCGAATGGCTCACCGGCCGGCACCGACAGACCGGCTGGCTCGAGTGCCGGGATCCCTGGTCGCCAACAGGAGATCGCAGTCCGTCGGCCGGAGTGGCAGACGGCACCGGCAAGGCTGAGCGGGGGGAGTTCCATTCGTTCATCTCGGGGAAGACGCTGTCGGTCTTCGACTTCCTCGTCGAGCGCGGCCTGGCGCCTGACTTCGCAGCCGCCCGTGACCGGATCGCCGAGATATCGGGAGTCTCTATGCCGAAGCCAAGGACGCAGCCGACTCCCGCGCAGGGGAAAACGTCTCGGCCGCAGATCCGCGTCAACAACCGCCAGCTCCGCGACGTCATCGCCGACGCATGGCAGGCGGTGCATGCTGCCAACCGGCCACCGACGCTCTTTCGGCGGTCGGGTGGTGTGGCGCGCCTCGTGCTCGACGACGGGGCCCGCATCGAGCTCGCCGATGAGGCGACCACCTATGGCTTCCTGGCGCGAGCCGCTGACTGGGTGAGGGTGACCGAAGACGCGGTGGTGAGCGTGAGTCCGGTGCGCGACGTGGCGCGCGACATGCTCGCCTATCCCGATTCCTCGCTGGGCCCGCTCGACAGCGTGGTCTCTGCTCCGGTATTCGGCGCCTCGGGGAAGCTCATCACGGAGCCAGGCTACCATGCGGAGGCACAGGTCTGGTACCAGCGAGACCAGGGCCTCACCATCCAACCTGTGCCTGAGCGGCCGTCTGCTGCCCAGGTCGAGGCGGTACGGCGACTCCTGCTCGAGGAGCTGCTGGTGGACTTCCCGTTCGTGTCCGAGGCAGACAGGGCACACGCGGTGGCGGCGCTCCTGCTGCCGTTCGTGAGGCGGATGGTCGCTGGCTGCACTCCCATTCACCTGATCGAGGCACCCGTGCCCGGCTCCGGCAAGAACCTGTTGGCAGATCTCGTCTCTCTCATCGCGACCGGGCGCTCCTGCGAGCCCACCACAGTCACGCGAGACGAAGACGAGGTCCGCAAGAAGATCACCTCCCTGCTCGCCAAAGCGCAGCCCGTCATCCTCCTCGACAACGTCCGAGTCGGCATTCAGTCGGCCCAGCTCGCCTCCGCGCTCACAGCAGAGGTCTGGTCCGATCGCCTGCTCGGCCAGAATCGGATGATCGACTTGCCCAACCACGCCACCTGGTTGGTGACCGCCAATAACCCCCGCCTCTCCCTGGAGATCGCTCGGCGATGTGTTCGCATCCGTGTGGACCCGCGCACCGACCGGCCCTGGCAGCGCGTCGGCTTCCGGCATTCCCCGCTGCGTGACTGGGTCAAGGGGCACCGTGGCGAGCTTGTCCACGCTCTGCTCGTCCTGGTGCAGGCGTGGCTCGCGGCCGGGCGGCCCCAGGGGGCTGAGACTCTGGGATCGTTCGAGAGCTACGCTGGCATGCTGGGCGGCATCCTCGCTACCGCCGGCGTCTCCGGCTTCCTCGGCAACGCAGAGGAGCTGTACGAGGCGGCCGATGTCGAGGGGAACGAGTGGCGGGAGTTCGTGGCAGCCTGGTGGGAGGAGCACCGGGACCACTGGGTCTCAGCGAAGGACCTGCTCGAGCTCGCCCTCGAGCGGGACATGCTCGGCAGCGTCATCGGAGACAAGTCGCTTCGCTCCCAGCAGTGCCGGCTCGGACGTGCGTTGATGGCGGTGCGGGACCGGCAGTTCGCCGAGTGGCGGCTGCTCATGCGTCACGACGCCCATTCCAAGAGTGCCGGCTACCGGCTGGCAGAGGTCGATGCTCCCGACGGTCCCGCGGGATATCGCGGGATGTCATGCGGGATATCACACCCCTCATATCCCGCAGCGATTTGCGCCGAGAACGGGTCTAGGATGGACCAGGCGGATGCCGCGGGATATCGCGGGATATCTAAGTTACCCTCGGGCCACGCGCGCGCAGGCGCGCCCGCGCACATGCACATGGGGGGTACCCCCGAAAACAATCCCGCAATATCCCGCGAGGACGATTCGACCTCAGAAAAAGTCAGCAATTCGGGGGTGTTGAGAAACCGCCTATTGTGCGTCAGTCGGTGCGCAGCCAGAGGAGTTGGCTTTCCTCCTCGGAGCTGCTCGCCAGTCCCGCGGAGTGAGATCGGGACAGCCGCGGGGACCGTAGG
>Ga0180438_10004185_pt1 | contig 20958 bp, 27 predicted proteins | sample SS_ome_12_FD_132455 | JGI IMG/M metagenome (GOLD analysis project Ga0180438, IMG submission 132455) | Hypersaline lake sediment archaeal communities from the Salton Sea, California, USA - SS_3_D_2 metaG | ecosystem: Environmental > Aquatic > Non-marine Saline and Alkaline > Hypersaline >... | reverse complement strand
TTTTAGCTGTTCAGAAAAAAGACCTGAAAAAGATAAAAATCAATCGTAAGGATTTCAAGGAGGAAGAGTATTTGCCGTTTGTCGCTGAAGGCGGTATATTTTTAGATGAATCTAAGCGAGCAGGCTATAAAGAGGCGACAGTGCGCAAAAAGGTCAAGGAAACAGGTGATCTGACCTATTATGAAGTAATTGAGGGTATTAACCGCTATACCCACTTGCCGTGCTTAGCCGTTAAGGAGATACTTGAAAATAATGACTTAAAGAAGGATGAGGTGGTAAAAAGGGTAAACAAAACGCCGGCGTTTTTGATGTTCTTAGTCCAGAGCATTTTGGCTGATGCCTATGAATATAAAGAAAAGATTGAAACTATTGAAGAGGAGCTCGAGTTAGCTAAGTTATATCCTTTTAAAATCAGCGTTGAACAAAAAAGGAATATCCTCGTGGTTTATAAAGAACAGATGGATGAAGAACAAGGCAAAAGTAAAATTGGTTTTCATATTAATCCATATAATTTTGACAGTGGGGATGAAAAAAGTTTATTCAAGTTTTTGCGGGACGTGCTCGATAAAGAAGAATCCGTGGTTGACGCTTATTTTACTGGCGGAGCTACTGACCCGACTCACAATGATTTCTATTTTGAATATTATAGCCCTGAACACAAACGAATCGCTCGCTATTTTCCAGATTTTCTTATTGAGACCAACAAGGGGAGATATTTAGTGGTTGAGGTCAAGGCAAGTAAAGAAAAAGAAACATACGAAAAAAATAGGGAGCTTTATAAGGGCAAAACCGAGGATCTTTTCGATGAAGTATTTGCCAAAGAAATAGGTTTTAGAGAATTCCAGCAGGAAAATAAAAATTTTGAATACCGAATAATTTTTGATGCCTCATTACAAAAAAGACAGCAGGAGCTATTGGAGATGCTGACATAACAGTATTATGAAAATACCCTGGTACAAAGAAGTAATTACTAAACATAAAAAGAAGGCTGTAATATCAGCCATTTTTTTGCTTTGCCTAGCTTTGACCTATTCGATATGGCGCTTTGGCTTTGGTCAGTCATTTGAGTGGGTTGAAATAACCGTAATCAGCCAACCGTCGATCTTTAATCGGCTTCTTTATAGTGCTCTTACCTTCGTTTCTTTGGGAGCGGTTTTATATCGGCTCGGTTTCTACCAGGCCCTTCATAGGTTTTTTGTAGGGATGCTTAGAGATTGGGGTTTATATAAAGATGTTAAGAATCTTGTCTGGTGGGTTCTAATAGGTTTGATGTATTCTGTTATCGTGCCTTTTGTTGTGGATTTAATAAATTTTATTGCGACCATTGGTTATAATATATTTAATTTAATATTATATTTATCACCGCCCGTAGGCATAGTACTTTCTTTGACCTTGTTGGCAATCGTAATAAAGAAAAATTTATATGCAAAATTATCAACGGTATAGAATTTGGTTAAAAAAAGGGGAGATAACAAACAAAAAGCTCTTATACCCTGAAGACAAAAAAATCAGTACATTTATAAAGCCTTCTACTGAAAAAGAGCTATCCAAGCTTTACGTAATAAAGCATCAAGGCAAGATCGTTTATGTCGGAATTACAAAGCAGAGCATATCTAACCGTTTAAGGCACGGACTAAAGGCCAAAGGAAAGAAGGGCTACTGGGGGTATAAATGGAAAAATCTTAAAAGTGTTGATTTATACATTTTTACTTTTAAAAAAAATATTGCTAGTATCGAAGCCATTGAAGCCGAGATAGTTTATCTGGTTCGCAATAAAACAGGACGTTGGCCTGAATTTCAGACTGAAATCCATTTTCACAATTCCACAAAAGAGGAAGGGGATATAGCTAGGAAAATATTTAATATAGTCGAGCATCGATAAAGGCTGGTGGATAAGGGATTTCGTAAATTTACTTAAAATAGATATACTTGACATTAGAGCACTCTTGTGTAAAAATCATAATCTACTATGAAAAACACAAAAAAGAAAGGAATATATCGGTTTTTTATCTATTACGACAAAAACGACAAGGAATTCGTTGGTGTTTGTATAGAGCTGGGAATAATTAAGGTGGGGAAGGACCCTGAAGAAGTACAGGAGGATCTTAATAATGCGGCCCTTGGATATATTAAGGCTGTTGTTAAAGATAACTTACCCGATAAGCTGCTTAATCAGGAGCCCCCGAAAAAGTATCTCGACATATACAAGCAGATTATAGAAGCTTCTGCAAAAAGAAAAATCCCTAGAAAGATTGACTTAAATGAATCGTTCGCTTTTGCAAGAACTGCAGGTGATTTATGCCCCGCTACTTAAAAAATTGGAGGTATAAAGATATTGTTGCCTTTTTAAAGCAACATTTTTTTATACTTAATTATACCGAGCGATCATCGCATTATTATTACAAGGGTTTTGTCGATAATGAGTATAGGGAGGTCGAAGTACAATATCACGCTTCAAAATCAATATCTCCCAAATGTTTACAACACGATATTATTCTTAAGAGTGGAATACCTAAAGAATATTGGAAGGACTGGGCTAGGGCAGGTAATAAAAAAGCCCAGCGTGAAATCCAGTATGAGGGTGCGAAAAAAATTAAGTAATAAATACTTCGGAATCATTCAGCATTTGTTTTTGTGAAAGCGTTCTAACATCCCTCACAACATTCTGCCAAAAAACTCATTAGACTAACGGCTAATGAGTTTTTTGATATATAAAAAGAACCCCGTTTGCACGAGGTTCTTTTTTAAAATCGATCAAGCAAATTAGTATTGTCTTGGTGGTCGATTTTTTTTCATCTGACGATGACAATCACGGCAGAGCAGCTGATCAAGCCGACTTGGGTCTGGCTCAAAAGGCAGTTCCGTGATTTGGGCTCCGCACTTGGAACAAGTCCATTCTCCCTGAAACATCTGGCGCGGGCCAAAATTATCGGTATTCATTTTATTGACCTTTTACGTTTTGTTGCACTTAACCATCAAGACAACTTAGTAAAGCTATTTTTGAATTATTAAGCTATACAAAACTTTACGAATTATGCGTACATACTACCACGTTTCCAACATTTTGTCAATAGTGGGGTAGCTCGTTGAGCGAATTTTCGGTATAATATTTAGGGGGTTTTATTTTAGAAAAATGTTTTCAATATTTATACAACTAAGCCTGGTTCTCGGCATTGCCGTATTGATTGCCCTGGCAATGAAGCTTTTACGCCAGCCACTGATTATCGGCTATATTATTACCGGAATAATTGTCGGCCCGGCCGTGCTTAGTTTAGTGCAAAAAGGGGACGCGCTTGAGGCTTTTGCCCATATTGGCGTTGCCCTTCTTTTGTTTATTGTCGGCTTAGGCCTTCATCCCAAAATGATCCGCGATGTCGGCGGGGTTGCCGTTATCACCGGCGTCGGGCAAATACTGTTTACTTCTGTCATTGGCTGGTTTATTGGTCTTCTTTTGGGATATCCACCATTGGTTGCTCTGTATCTGGCAATTGCCTTTACTTTTTCCAGTACAATAATTATTTTGCGTTTGCTCTACCATAAAGAAGATCAGGACACGCTTTACGGCCGGATTGCCATTGGTTTTCTTTTGGTGCAGGATTTTGTCGCCATGATTATTTTCATGATTCTTTCCAGCACCCGCGGCGGAGGCGACGACATTCAGCTTTTTGTCGCGACCGTCGCTCTTAAGATACTTATTGTTGTCACCGGCATTGTTTTCCTTATTAAATTTATTGTTCCGTTGGTCGACCGTTTCCTCGCCCAGAGTCGGGAATTATTGTTCCTCTTTGCCATCGGCACCTGTTTTATTTTCGCCAGCCTTTTTAATTATTTGGAATTTTCTCAGGAGCTTGGCGCTCTGGTCGCCGGCGTGATTCTTTCCTTTTCCCCGTATCACCGGGAAATTGCCACCCGGATCCAGCCTTTGCGCGACTTTTTTTTAATTACCTTTTTTATCGTGCTTGGCGCGGGCATGCATTTTAGCGATATTGAATCAGCTATTTTGCCGATAATTGTTTTTTCATTATTTATACTGATTGGCAATCCGCTGATCGTTTACATTATAATGACGCGCATGGGCTATGCCAAGCGTACATCGTTTTTTGCCGGCTTGACCGTGGCCCAAATTAGTGAATTTTCATTAATCCTGCTCGGCATGGGGGTGAGCGTCGGGCATATTCCATCATCCATTATCGGCCCGGCAACATTGGTCGGTTTGATCACGATCGGCATATCGACATATATGATCACCTATAACCATCGGCTCTATCATGCCCTGGAAAGATATTTGGCCTGGCTTGCACCCAAAAAGCCGCCATCACGGGAAATAGTTGGCGCGCCGCGGACAAAAAAAATTGATATCCTCGTGCTTGGCGCCCACCGGCTCGGCGGCGGTATTATAAAAGTTCTTAAAAAAATGAAGGCAAAATATTTGATTATTGACCATGATCCCCAGGTTGTTAAATATCTTGAAAAAAGCCGCGAGCCCGTGCTCTTTGGCTCGGCTGATGACGCCGCTTTCCTGGACCAGTTGCCCCTTAGCCATACCCGCTTGATTATTTCGACAATTCCGGATTTTGAGACCAATAATTTTATTATCCAGTATGCCAAGCGCCGGGCGCCGCATGCCAATGTTATCTGCGTTGCGAACCATAGCAGCGAGGCCAAAGAGCTCTACAGGGCCGGAGCAACCTATGTTGTCATGCCGCCTTATCTGGGAAGAAAGTATATTGTTGATCTGGTAAAGCGAAACAAGCTTAACGCAAAAAAATACAAGCACGAAAGAAGCCATCATCTTAAAGACCTGCGATATCTCATTAACGACCTCAAATCGCCCAAGGGTAAACTATAATTAATTTTTATCCGGCACGTAAATTATTGAATCTGGCTTTTCCGGGATGAGCACGCTTTTTCGAAAACCAACCCGTTCCGGCGCGTTATCGGCCGTGCCGAACATTCGGCCGCGGTAAACCGTGTATTCGCCGAATTTATCGTTAATTTTATCCATCGCCTCAGCCAGGCGTTTTTTTGTTATTGTGTCCTGCCAAAATTCCATTTGGCCGCTCCAGGGGATAAGGTCGGCAACGGTTATCGCGAGCATGCTTACGTCGGAACGAAGATGTTTCACCAGAGCGGTAAAGGCGTGCTGCCAAATATCCCAGGTGTCGTAAATCGGCTTGGGAACCTTGAAGCTCATAAAATCTCCGTACTGGTATTTATATGACCAGCCAACATATAGTTTTTTTGCCATTTGGTTTGATTCGCGCAGCCGCCGGCCGGTTTTTTCGCAAAGCTTCATTAAAATTTTTCCCAAATAATCAATGTCGCGGGTAATAAGCGGCAAGCAATATGAATGGCCGATTGATTTTGGCGTTTTTTGCGCCTCCGGGTCAACCTCTTCAATCTCTTCACCGCGAATTTTTGCCCAAAGGTAGTAGCCGGGCCGGCCCATTGATTGAAGAAGGTTGGTTACCGGATAATCATAAAGATCGCGCAGGGTTAATATGCCCAAACGATTGAGCCGGGCGGCCATGCGGAAATTAATTCCCCAGACATCGGTCAAATTAAGCTTGTCGTAAAGTCCGGGTATGTCGCGCGGCTCAACCAGGGTTAAGCCGTCGGGTTTTTTAAGCTCCGAGGCGACCTTGGCTAAAAAACGGGTAAATGAAACACCAACCGAGCAGGTAAGCCATTCGCCGATTTCAGATCTTATCCTTGCTTTTATTTCCCGGGCGATTTTTTTGGCTGAATTAAAATTTTTGGCATGGCCGGTCAAGTCAAGAAACGCCTCATCAATGCTGTAGGGCTCAACCAGGGAAGTGTAATCTTTAAAAATAGAAAAAATGCCCTGGGTAACATGGCGGTACTTTATCGGGTCGCATTCAACCAGCTTAATTTGGGGAATGAGTTTTCTTGCTTCCCAAACAATCGCGCCCGTGCCCACACCAAGGGCTTTTGCCTCTTTGCTTGCCGCGATAATACAGCCGTTTTTTGAAAGATAAGCGCAAACCCCGAGCGGCCGGTGGCGGAAATGAGGATTGGCCTGCTGTTCCACTGAGGCAAAATAAGAGTTCATATCAATATGCATGACAATGCGCGGCATAAATTTTTTCTTAGATTTAAGAATCCGCTCCCTTGTTAAGAAGAAGCGGATTCTTTTTAGCCTTGAACGGCTGGCCCGGCTAAACACCAAACAACCAATTTAGCCGGGCAAGCCATCCTAGTCGGTGTACATTTCCACCAACTGCCATTCAAGAGTTTCTGTATCAAACTTCAGTTTAAAATAGTTTAAAAGGTCGGATACAGAGAAATAGAATATTTTTTTGTTTCCTTCGCGGGTCGCGTGAATTAAATTTACCTGCTTTATTGTGTACTTACGGCCGTGCCATTTCATGATCCAGGGAACAACTCGGTTATTGCGAAAAGCAACGAGTATGTCCACCGGCTCATTAACGAGGTCGTACATAATACATTGCGTCGTCACTTGGCAGGAGAGCGAACCGGCAACGAAGGAATTTTTTTATTTTTCTTTTTGACATCCAGCGCTTGACCGGGCGCGGATAGGCGTAGGGGAGTGTGTTGTACATATTTTTGTTTTTTGTTTTATTAGCTTCCAGCTGTCAGCTTTAAGCTGTTAGCTGGATAATTTTTTAATCATTTTACAAGTTCTATTGATTTTTGCCACACAGTTAATTTTTTGAAGGACTTAATATACATATTTCTAAAAGCTTTATATTGTTTGAAATTTTCTTACCACGGCTTTGACCACTCCCTGGACAATCAGATCCTTGACGTAGATCGGTTTCATGCTTGCGTTGGCCGGCTGGAGGCGAATGCGGTTCGGCTCGCGGTAAAATCTTTTTAAAGTGGCGTAGGCGTTATCAAGCAGGGCAACAATGACGTCGCCGTTTTTTGGCGAAGGGTTTCGTTCAACAATGACATAGTCGCCGTCAAGAATGCCGTCCTCAATCATTGAGCGGCCTTTTACTTTCAAAACAAATGAGTTTGCTCCGTCAACAACCAGGTCCGCCGGCACAGCCATGGTTTCTTTGTCCTCAAGCGCTTCAATCGGTTCGCCCGCCGTAATCAGACCGGCCAAAGGAAGGCTGATTGACTGGGAAAGGTTCATTACTTTTTTTGCCGGTTCAATGCCGCGGATCTGGTCCGGATTAATTTTCAAAAAACTCTTGTCTTTTAAATTTTGCAGATGCTCATGAGCCGTGGCCGGGGAAGAAAAGCCAAACTCTTCGCAGATCTCGCGCACGGTCGGAGCAAAGCCGTTGTCTTTGGTATAGTTGATCACGTAATCAAGGACTGCTTTTTGTTTTTTAGTAAGCCGGGGGGTTGCTTTTGGCGACATATTTTCATTTTATGTGTGCCCGTCTTCGGGGCAGCTATTATGTGTATGAGTTTATCCACAGGGGATAGTGCTTGTATATATTATACCCCGAACAAAAACCGAACACAAGATATTTGTCAAGACCCCGGGGTAATGCCGATATCTTTAAGCTTAAATTACGTTTATACATAAAGCTGGCATTGCTTGCCAACTTGACTTTTAGGCAAGATAATGCTAAGTTGAAACATCAAAAGCACCTTTTAGCATAAAAGAAAGGAGGGGGATCATGGCCGCAAAAATAGGGCAAAATAAAGATCCCGGATTAAGTTTTGACACTTTGTTTGCCATGTACCAAAAGCTGGCCGAGGCCGGTTTTACCCAAAGAGACGCGGAAAAGATTATCAAGAATCCAGTGGTGGCAAAAAGGCTGATTGGCTGGCTGCGCAGCGGCCACTGGGAGCAGGCGCCGCACGGGCGAACATCACTTGTTCCGTCCCAGCCCCCGCCGGAGGTAACGCGCCGCCGCAGCCTTCATCCTGACGAGATAGTGGATCTTTCCGAAAGTCTTTACGATACCCTTGCTCCGGGCATAGATGAGCAGATCGCTGCCTGGCACCTGATTGCCAACGAGCTCAACTTGCCGATAAGCGATCAGGCTTTCGCCAACATACCCGGGCCTCCGGAATTAAACGCGGATGACACCTACGACGGGCTGCTTGGCGTGGCTCTTTTTTACGGCTTCAACTCCAAAGATCAGATACTTGCCGATCTGGAAAATGAGCAGGAATTTCCTGAAGTTACTGTGGATGAAGAAGCTCCGTCTCCTGGCGGCGAGTCACTATCCGCTGACATGCATGAAAGCCTGCTGCGCTCCTGGCTTATGCTTGAACACCGGGTTGAAAGCGATGACGACCTGCACATAAAAACCAAGTTCAAGTTTAATAATAATTTTTTCCGTATCCGCCGAAAAGCGCTGCCCCGGCCAAGAGGCTTTTACTGGGCAAAGATACAGCTCGGTTGGCTTTACGCCGGCATTGATGCGCCGGAAGCCATTAAGCAAATGCGGTTTAGTGATACCGCAATGGCCTTTGAGGCGCTTCAGCTCATGGCGGTAACCCACCCGGGAATTTGCAATGAGCTTGACGGAGTGCGCATCCCCGGCCTGATATTGGGAGATCTGGAAGTTGCCCCGGATGGCGACGCCCATTATACTGACAATCCGTTATTGCCGTATGTCTGTCGAATGAACAGTTTGATCATACTTGACACCCTGCCCATGCACCTCCCTGAAGATATCAAGCAAAGATTCGGTTTGGCAACAATCCGGATCCAGCCGATGCTTGACCGGGACGTTCACAAATGATACTCTCAAAGTGGTTCCCTTTTTCTTGCGGGAGGAGGAGAGGGGCTACTTCTTGGCGAGAAGCTAGATGGGGGTCTCCCCCCAACCTACCATCAGCTTCTCGCCATTTTTTTATTGTTTTAAATTATGCTATAATATATTTAAGATTATGGACTGGGGAGCAATTACAAGCCATATCGGCAATATTGACTGGGCAACACCAACCTGGGATTTGTTTATTATCCTGTTTTTTATTGTTGGCGCCCTGCTTTACGGCTTATCCCTCGGCCGGGACCGCATCATTGTTATTTTGGTCAGTATCTATATGGGCCTTGCCGTGGTAAGCAACGCGCCGTATATAAAAGATTTCAATGCCGAGCTGACCATTAATCAGGAATTTGTTGTCCGCATTGGTTTTTTTCTTGGCGTGTTTGTGCTTTTATTCTTCCTGTTGTCGCGTTCTGCTCTTCTTAAAACTCTTGGTTCTGATGCCGCCGGCAGCTGGTGGCAGGTAATTATTTTCAGTTTTCTCCAGTGCGGCTTGATGATTTCCGTGACCCTTTCTTTTTTGCCCGAAGGCACGACCAATAATCTTTCACCCTTTGTTCAGCAAATGTTTTTATCTGATCCGGCGCGTTTCTGCTGGCTTGTTCTGCCGATTCTGATGATGGCGTTTGTTAAGGCAAGAAAAAAAGATGAATAAAAAATAAAACGTTTGCCGCCCGATAGGGCGGTTTTTTATTACGGGATTGCTATGGTAAAAAATATGCAAATGTCCAACAATCAAATAATCACCAAAATAAAAAAAGAGCTTGCCAAACACGTTGATCAAAAGTATAAGCAAGGCGCGAAAAATGTTTATAAAAGCGAAGTCAGGGTAATCGGCGCTCCCTTGCCGATCCAGAGAAAAATCGCCAGGGATTATTATCCAGAGATCAAGCACCTGGATAAAAAAGAAATATATCGATTGGCCGAAGAATTGCTTAAAACCAATTATTTTGAGATGATGACTATTGCTACCGATTGGGTTCGGAGGCAGAAAAAAGACTTTGCAAAATCAGATTTTAAAATATTTGAATCATGGATGAACAAATATATAAACAGTTGGGCGAATTGCGACGATTTCTGCAATCATATCCTTGCTGAATTCATTGCGATGTATCCGGAATTTATTAAAAATTTAAAGCAATGGGCCCGATCAGAAAACCGCTGGTTAAGAAGAGGGGCGGCCGTCACCTTGGTTGTGCCCGGAAGAAAGGGTGAATTTTTAAAAGATGCTCTGGAAATCGCAAAAATTCTTCTTAAAGATTCTGATGATATGGTGCAAAAAGGCTACGGCTGGATGCTCAAAGAAGCAAGCAAGGCGCATCCCGGAGAAATTTTTAATTTTATAATAAAAAATAAAAGCAAAATGCCGCGGACAGCACTGCGTTACTCAATTGAAAAGTATTCCCCGGCAAAAAAAGAGCTTGCCATGCAAAAATAATATGAAAAAATTTATCATTGCCATCTGCCTTTTTTCCTTCTTATTCACTTCAACCGCTTTTGCCCACCAGCCGCGCCTGGTTGGCGAGGGGGTTACCCAAATTGAAAATCCCGAAGTGTCCCAGGCATTTTATGGCGAGCTGAAGGGGGAAGAGGATAATTACCAGATTGTTTCTGATGTTCCGTTTAATTTGTATGTCGGGCTTTTGCTGCCTGATCTTCCCGATGTTGATAAAAATTTGTTTGTTGAAATATATCGCGAGGACGAGCACGGACATGAGGATGAGGAAGCCGACCATGAAGACACGCCTGATTTTTATTATTTATTAAACGGCGTCAGCTTTGACTGGACCCCTTATTATGAGGAATTTGGCGGAGATAATTATTTGCAGGGTCCGGAGCTCGGGGTTGCTGTCGAGGGGCAGGATTTGCCCAAGGGCGTTGCCGTTGCCCCGGGAATTTACAATATCCGCGTTTTTAGCCTGATTAATGAAGGAAGGTATGTTCTCGTTGTTGGGGAAAAAGAAGAGTTTCCCCTTGGCGAGATATGGCGCACAATAAAAACCCTGCCCACGCTTAAAAAAGATTTTTTTGAAAAACCGGCCTATACCGCTTACTTCAACCTGGTCGGTTTATTTATGCTGATATTTATTCTTATGGTCGCCGGCGTATTGGTCGCTATTATTTTGGTAGCCAGGCGGCTGATAAAGAAAAAAAAATAAATTATGACCCCCAAAGAGGCGGCTTTTAAATCATTAAAGGCCCTGGCAAAAACCACCCCGGCGATTTTAAGCGCGATTTTATTTATCGGCTTGATTTCGGCGATTATCCCGAAGAGTTTTTATGCCAAGCTTTTTATCGGCAATGTGATTTTTGATTCAGTTATCGGCGCGCTCGTCGGCAGCATCGCCGCGGGCAATCCGGTGACGAGTTATATCCTTGGCGGGGAGATGCTTGATCAGGGCGTCAGCCTGATTGCGGTAACCGCTTTTATTGTCGCCTGGGTGACTGTCGGCGTGGTCCAGCTTCCGGCCGAGGCGGTAATCCTGGGAAAAAGATTTTCCCTTTTCAGAAATTTGCTTGCCTTTGCCTCCGCGATTGCCGTCGCGTTAATTACCGCTTTAATTATGCCAATATTATGAAGGTTAGATTCAGACAAATTTCCACGGCGTGGTATTTTTTGGCAAGCGCGGTTTTTATTTACATAATATTGCTCATTTTTTATGATGAAATATTTTTTACCAGCCTGACTTTTGTTTATAATATTTTGATTAAAGTTTTGCCTTTTTTCGTTATCGCCTTTATTTTAATGGCCGTGGCAAATTATTTTATAACTCCCCAGCGCCTGCTTAAGCATTTTCGGGGGAGGGGCATCAAAAAATGGATTTTTATTATTGTCGGCGGAATTCTTTCTTCCGGACCGGTTTACATGTGGTACCCGCTCTTGGCTGATTTAAAAAAGAAAGGATTAAGTTACGGGCTTATTGCCTGCTTTCTTTACAGCAAGGCGATTAAGATACCGCTAATGCCGCTTTTAATCCTCTATTTCGGCTGGACTTATTTTACAGTACTAACCACGGTAATGATTTTATTTTCAATTATTCAGGGAATGCTAATTAATAAATTAATAAAAAATCAAGTATGAAAATTGCCATTGCTTCCGAGGGGCAAACCCTCGACTCGGAGATAAGCGATCTGGGCGGCCGAGCTCCATATTATCTCATTGTTGAAGACGGCGAGCTCATTGAGGCGGTAAAAAATCCCTTTGCCGTCGGCGGAGGCGGGGCCGGCTGGTCAGTCGCCCATATGCTCGCGGACAAGGAAGTGAACCTAGTTATTGCCGGAAAAATCGGACCGAATATGGCCCGGGCGCTTGAGGATAAGGGGATTGAGTATCAGGAAAAAAGCGGCCAGGCGGGCGGAGCGATCAGCCGGGAATAGATATTTATGTTTTTAAATTATTCGCGGACCGGGCAGGCGCTTGACGTCTCGCCCTGATTGGTGCTAAGTTGAATCAGCAAAGAAAATATCCTGCCTGGAGGGGAAAATGCCGGAAATCAAAGCGATTATCTTTGACTTTGGCAATGTGATTGCCACGTTTGACAACAATGTCTTTATTCAGCGTATTTCAGAATACACGGAAAAATCAGCAGAAGAGCTTACCAGGCTCATTTACCGCGAATCAGATCTGCCCCGCAGATTTGAGTGCGGCCTGATGACCGACGCGGAGTTTTATTACGCAATCAGGTTTCTTTGCCTCCTGGATATCCCGATGGATGACTTTATCCGGGCTTACACTGAAATTTTTACCCCGATTGAAGCGACCAATGATTTGATCGCGGCGCTCAAGAAAAAAGGATACAAGCTCGGCCTGCTGTCAAACACGAGCCACATGGATTTCACGTTTGGCATTAAGCGCATTCCCGCGTTCAATTATTTTTGCGCAGTAACTACTTCATTTGAAGTCGGGGCAATGAAGCCGTCAGGGCGCATCTATAGCGATGCCTTGAGAAAGATAGGAGAGCCGGCCGAAGCCTGCGTCTACATTGATGACATTGAAGAATACGTCGCTGCCGCTGAAAAGCTCGGCCTGCGCGGCATTCATTACATCGGGCACGATAACCTTATGGAGGATCTAAAAAAAATAGGAGTGGAAATATAAAAATCCCGCAAAGCGGGATTAAGAGCTAAACCTGGCTAGTCCAGGTTTTTTATATGGTTGATGCCGCGCCGGCGCGCTTCATCGCGGGCTCGCTGGAGAAAATTGTTCGGCTTTTGCAAATCAATCATCTCCGCCAGCTCAAAGATGGGATTTGGCGGCGGATTGATGCCGCCGAGGGTAAGCATTGCCGTGTATCCGTTATTATCCCGGTAAACGGCGATTGTTGCTTTAGTCAGTGCCACGACATCCTCCTCTGCTAAATAAGATTTAGCCCCATTGGCAGAAAATTATAACAAAAATTTTTTAAGAAGTCAACAGACAAAAAAACCGAAGCGTCTTGCTTCGGTTTCAATAAGCTCGTAATGAACTTATTTAATGAACTTTTATCTGTCTAGTTTGTGCACGTATGGAATACGGCGCTCGCGGGCTTCTTTTCTTGCCTTGGCCCGCAAAGAGGAAAATGTTTCCGGCGGCATAATGCCGCTCACGGAAAAAACAATGTTCGGCGGGTCTGATTCCGCCTTGCCCGGCAGAATCGTCACGGCCCAGTATTTTTCATCCTTTTTATAAACAATAATTTTGATAAGTGTCGGCTCTCCCACAGAGCACCTCCTTTCAATGTGCTATCAGGCGTTTCGTTCTTGGTATATTAATTTAGCAAAAGGCTGTTTTATTGTCAAGCCCCGGCAAAAAATAAAAAGACCAAGCAAATGCTTGGTCAAAAATCAGAAGCCGAGATGCCGGACATGGCCGATTCCTCGGTAGTCAGCCTCTTCCTTTACTCGCCGGCGAAAGGCGTGCAGGTCGTGAGCCGAGTCCATGATTTCTGTCCGGTGGAAAAGGTAGCCGTTCGGCCGGGGAGCGTCTCTCTCGTCGCCGCGGTCGTGCAGATGATACAGGGCGTAAAACCTGCCTTCATGCTCGCAAACGGTGATTGTTACCCGGCGGGCGGCACTGCCCTCGGGAATAACCCCGGAAATTTCAGAAACATCTAAATCAATGGATATTTCTTTTCCCATCGAACCCCTCCTTGGCGGTTATAATGTTCATTGATATTATTTAAACTTAGCACAAATGAATATTTTGTCAAGGATGGATTTTGTCAAAAAAAGACCAAGAAGGTGTAACTTTACATATGAAATAGTGTATTATAATATAGAAGCCTATGAATAAGCGCGATTTTAAGCGTTTTTACGATAAAAATTTTGAGCGAATCTACCGGTTTGTCTATTTCCGGGTAGGCGCGGATCACGAGTTGGCCGAGGATCTGGTTTCGGAAATTTTTCTTAAAGCTTTGGAAAAATTCCATACCTATGATCCTAAAATTTCCAGCGCTTCCTGGATTTACACGATTGCCAAAAATCATTTGGCAAACTTCTTCCGTTCAAAATATTTTCGCGACGTTGAGCCGCTTGAGGTAGAGGTTTGGTGGCAGGACGCGACCTGGGAGCTGATTGACGGGGAACGGGACAAAAAGGCTTTTTTCAAAATGCTTGGCACGCTTAATGAATTTGAACAAAAGCTGGTAACATTAAAGTATCTTGAGGGGTATAATTATCAGGAGATGTCCGAGATGATCGGCAAGCCAAAAGTAACGTTGCGCGTTGCCACCCACCGGGCAATAAACAAGTTAAAAAACTTAGCTCAAAAATATGAGCTTAAAGAAATTAATCAAAAATTTAAAAGCCGAAAGCCGGCCGGAAAAAAAATATAAAAAGGCCCTTTGGCAGCATCTTGATCATAAATTTGATCATATGTATCCGGCGGCCCGGCGAACGGTTCCGCGGTATGCTTTGGTTGCTGCGGTGGTTGTTTTTGTCCTGCTCGGCGTTGGCTCGGGCGCTTACGCCTATGATTCACCCGGGGTGATCGAGGGCCATCCCCTCCATTTTATAAAAGAGAATATTGAGAATCTGGAAGGCAAAATAAAATTTTCACCTGAGAAAAAAGCCGAATGGCACCTTAAGATGCAGGAGCGCCGCCTGCAGGAGGCAGAGTATTATGCCAGGAAAAAAAATGAATTTCGCAAACAGCTGCTCGAGCGGGGGATTAACGAGATGGGATTGAGCCTTGAGGAGATGCAGCGCATTTCAGAAAAGGAACAGCGCCAGTTGATGCTCCAGCATTTAAGCGATATGGAGAAAGCGCAGATTGAGATGCTGCAAAAAATTAAGCCCCAGCTTTCCCAGTATTCCCAGCAGGTGATTGAGCAGATGATTGCCGAACAGACCCGGCGCATGCACGAGCGCGTCGGCATGCTTGCCGAAGAGGACCAAAAACCGTTTGAGCCGATCAGGATGCGCCGCTTTCGCATTTTACCGGCCGGAATGCCGCCAATAGAAATTGAATCATCTTCCGGCACGATTATCACCGCCGAAATGCTGCCTCCGGGAAACGGCGACATGCAGATACGGTTAATCAGCTATTAATAAAAAAATTGGCCGGTTGTCGGCCAATTTTTTAATTGTAAATTATTCAGTCTCCAGCATAAATTCTTCAGTCGCCGGCCCCTCCTCTTCTTCAGGCGTTTCTACGATGAAAATATTTATCTGACTGGCCGTGTATTCTTCAGCGCTTTTTATATCAGTAAGGGATGCGGCGCTGATTGACTGGCCCGGTTCAAGCTCTTCAAAGCCGACCACTTCGGTGTAATAGCTTGTTGGCGGTTCGGGCAGTTCTTCTTCCGGCCCCAGCCCGGCAATAAGCGCGTCATATTCCTGCTGTTCTTCCAGAAATTCGTCAAGGTCTTTCTGTACCATTTTCATAATCAGAGTGCTCTCATTAACCGCGACCGTACGGAGAAGGGAACTGGTGTCAGCAAACGGATTGTCAGAATAAGGCTCCGCTTGAAAGGCAATTGTTTTGTTTATTTCATTGATGCCGGTGATCTCGCCGTAAAGTTCAAGCACTTCTTCTGGCTCGGGCGGAAAATAACCGCTTTCATCAACCAGCTCGCGGGCGTCATTCCAGGCAGCCTGGTATCCCTGTTGATAGGCCGCGTCCATGCTCTTCTGCCCCCAGAAAAGGCCAACCAAAAAAACGGCAATTAAGATTATCAGGCCGCAGATAATAAAAAGAAATATTCGCGATGAATTAAGGATTCTTTTTTCCATCATAATATTAGAATTTAAAATAATGAATTTGGAATATTGAACATTGAAATAATTAAGGCCGTTTCTTTTTGGTAAATTCTGTATTCAACGTTCTGCATTCTGCTCATATTATACCTGTTTTTATCATATTTGGTAAGAGGTATTTTATTATGCTATAATATAACAAAATTTAATAGTAAACGCTTATAAAAATTATGAGGATTTTTAACAAAAAAATGTTCTACTTTTGGTTATTATTACTCACGGTGCTGGGCGGCATTTTAGCTGTAAATCAGCTGATTATCGCCTGGACCGGCCCGACCGCGGCTCCGCCCGGCGACAACACGCCCGGCGTGATTTGGAATATCGGGGTCAGCGATCCTTCGCAAGCCGCTGAATTTAATATCAGCGGCAGCGGCAAGATCGGGGGCGACTTTTGGCTGAGCGACGGCGCGGCAATTCGAGCCACCGCGCCCGGCCGGACCCGGATCTGGTTTGGCAACTGGTATGACCCGGCGGCGGAATTCACCATGTCGGTGAGCGACGATATTGAGGCGCTCGGCTTTACTTCGGCCACGGAATTCTGCTTAAACAGCGACTGCATTACCAGCTGGCCGGTTTCTTCCGGCGGCGACATCACCGGCGTTAATGCCGGCACTGGTTTGACCGGCGGCGGCGCTTCGGGTGATGTTACAGTCAATGCCGATACGACATATTTGCAAAGACGGGTGAGCGGGAGCTGTGTTGCCGGTGAATCCATTAGGGTAATTAATGAAGACGGAACAGTTGTTTGTGAGCCTGACGATTTTGGCGAGGCAGGGGAAGGCGATATAACCGATGTTTTTGGCGGCGCCGGAGTTACCGTAACTAATCCAGCCGGCCCACAACCAACAGTTGATCTTCAAGAAGATTGGTGGCAGAGGCGGATTAACGGCGTCTGCCCGGTAGGAACCTCTATCCGTGTTATAAACCAAGATGGCACAATTGTTTGTGAACCAGCCGGTTCGGGCGATATTACTGCGGTGACGCCTTTTGTCGGCAGTGGCTTAACCGGTGGCGGGACAAGCGGAGACGTTAGCCTGAATATTGATTACGACGTAGTCCAGAAAAGAGTAACCGGCACCTGTCCGATCGGTTCTTCAATTAGCGCGATTTATAATAATGGAACCGTCGGCTGTGAAACTGATGACGGAATAATAAGGGTAAATGACGGTTTCGGAGTTTTAATTACCAATCCGACCGGTCCCCAGGTTACAGTTGCGGTTGATCCGACCGAACTACAGCGCCGCGTAACCGGCACTTGCGCTGCCGGTAGTTCAATCCGTATTATTGCTTCAGACGGTTCGGTTACCTGTGAGCCGGACGATGAAGGGGATGGCGACATTACCGATGTTTTGGTAAATCCCGGCCTTACGGTTACTGACAGCGCTGGACCAGCGCCACGCCTTGGCTTTAATGACGGCGTGATTCAGCGTCGCGTTAGCAATTGGTGCCCGGCCGGCGAGGCAATTAGGCAGATTAATACTGACGGCACTGTGATTTGCGAACCGGACGATCTTGGCTCTGGCGATATTACCGCGGTTAATGCGGGTACCAACCTGTCGGGTGGCGGCTCTTCCGGCGACGTTACTTTAAACGTTGTTGATTCTCCTACTTTTGCCGGCAGCGTCGGCGCCAATGGGCAGACGCCTAATTTAAATTATGGTATTCGCGCGCAGGGTCCATTAGCTGGTGGATATTTTCAAACAAGCGACGGCGCCAATTACTCATATATCGGTTGGAGCGGCTATGGCCTGGCCGGCACCGGTACCAACAGCGGCATTTTCGGCTCAGGCGGCAGCCGCGGCGGCACTTTTATTGGCGGCGCTTATGGCGTTTACGGCCAGGGCACGAGCTATGGCGGTTATTTTACTGACAGCAATTCTTCCGGATATGTTAATGCCGGCTATGGCGATTACGGCATCTGGGCCGGGGGCAATATCGCCGGCGGTCGTTTTGTAGATATCGATTCAGGAGAGCTTGCCTACCTTGCTTACAGCGGCTACGGAATCGTGGCATATGGAACCAACGCGGGAGGACTTTTCCAGGATGATAGTAGTGGGTTAATCGCCCGGGTTGCATATGAGACATACGGATTTTATACCACAGGCAACGCCTATATTGGCGGCACCTGTCTTGGCGGCGATACTTGTAATGAGGATGTTGCCGAATACATTGACGCCTATTCAAATGTTGAAGCCGGTGATGTTGTTGAAATCAGCAGTGACGGTCGGGCCAAGAAGTCAGACCGCTCCTACAGCACAACAGTTATCGGCGTTATTTCGACCCATCCGGCAATTATTTTCCCGGGCGGAAATGAGGGTGATGAGAAAAAAGCCAATCGCCAGCCTTTGGCCCTTACTGGAATTGTGCCGGTTAAGGTTTCTACCGAGAACGGCAATATCCAGGCCGGCGATCTGCTGACCAGTTCAAACACGCCCGGCCATGCCATGCGCTGCGGCGACAATGAAAAATGCGGCGGGGCGATTATTGGCAAGGCCCTTGAGCCGTTTGAGGGCAATACCGGCGTCATAAAAATGATTGTTACTTTGCAGTAATTTATGGCAAAACTCTATAACACGCTGACGCATAAAAAAGAAGAGTTTAAACCAATCAAGGACAAAAAGGTGGGGCTGTATACATGCGGTCCCACTGTTTATGATTACGCTCATCTGGGCAATCTGCGGACTTATATTTTTGAAGATATATTAAAGCGCGCCCTGGCTTTGGACGGCTATCGCGTCAAACACGTCATGAACGTGACTGATGTCGGCCACTTGGTTTCGGACGCTGATGAAGGCGAAGACAAAATGATGAAGGCCCTGCGCCGCGAAGGCCTGGAGCCGAATCTGCGTTCTCTTAAAAAACTGGCCAATAAATATTTTTTGATTTTTAAAAATGATCTGCGGCGGCTCAACATTATTGAACCAGACGTCTGGTGCAAGGCGACCGAGCACATTAAAGAGCAGATTGATTTGATACGCATTCTCAAAGACAAGGGCTATGCCTATGAAACCCCGGACGGAATTTATTTTGACACGACCCGGCTTGAGGATTACGGCAAGCTGACCGGCCAGCCGCGTGAAGAACTCGCGCCCGGCGCCCGGGTCAAGGTGCGCGAAGAAAAGAAAAATCCACTGGATTTCGCCCTTTGGATGAAGGCGGTCGGCCGCCACAAAAATCACGTTATGCAGTGGGAGAGCCCCTGGGGCAAAGGGTTTCCCGGATGGCATATTGAATGTTCGGCAATGAGCCGCAAATATCTGGGCCAGCCTTTTGATATTCACTGCGGCGGCATTGACCATATCCCGGTCCACCACACCAATGAAATCGCCCAAAGCGAGGCGGCCTACGGCGTGCCTTTGGCCAACTACTGGCTGCACGGAGAATTTTTAACCGTGCGTGAAGGAAAAATGGCCAAGTCCGCCGGCACATTTATTACCCTGCGCGATGTTATTAAAAAAGGATACGATCCGCTCGCTTTCCGCTATCTTTCCCTGACCGCGCATTACCGCTCAAAGCTAAACTTTACCTGGAATTCATTAACCGCGGCGCAGAATGCGTTGAATACCCTGCGCAATGAATCGCGTTACTGGTTAAAATCAAAAAAGCCGAATTCCGAATGGATGGAAAAATTCAAAGAAGCGATTAATGACGATCTGGACACGCCCAAAGCCCTGGCCCAGCTTTGGCTGGTTGTTAAATCTCGCGATGATAAGGAAAAGGCGGCAACAATTTTGGAATACGACAAAGTGCTCGGCTTGAGCCTGCATAAGTTCGTCAATAAAATTCCGCGCGTCCCGGGTAAAATTAAAAAGCTTGCCCAGGAGCGGGAAAAAGCCCGGGAGAAAAAAGAATGGGAAAAGGCCGACGAGATAAGAGAAAAGATTGAGCAGGAGGGTTATACGGTTGAAGATGCTTCCAAGGGGCCGCTGATCAAGATTAAAAATTAAATATCAAAAATCAAAAAAACGCGCCGTAAGGCCGTTTTTTGGTCTTTGGTTTACAATCTTTGGTTTATCCTAGTACCACTTCCGCCACTTGAAATATAACAGCATGGCAAAGGTTCCGCTAAGCATAATGCCGGCAATCATCCAAAACCCGTAGGGATGGTCAAAAAAGGGCATGCCGCCGAGAGTGTTCATGCCAAAGATTGCCGCAAGCAGGGTCAGCGGAAAGACAATCACGGCAAAAATCTGCAAATTTTTCATTATCTGGTTTGCCCGCAGGTTGATGAGCGATTGGTGCGTATCGTCAATCGCGCTGATTGCCTCAAGATAGCTTTCCAGGCTCTCGCGAATATCTTTGGTGTCTTCAAGGATATTATTTAAAGATTCGCCCAGCCGTTCATTGCCAAAAAATTCAGGCACCAGTTTAATCAATTTATTGATAATACTGCGGTGGAGGGCGGTATTGCTTTTAAATTCAACCGTGTTTGTTTTTAAGCGCATTATTTCAAAAGTAACCTTTTGGTTGTTCACTTCAAAAACGCGTTTTTCAATGCTGTCGATGTCCTGGCCGATATGAATAAGGATCGGATAGCAATAATGAAGAAGCCGACCGAGTATCTCGGCCATTGCCCGGCCGGCCGTGCCGCCAAGGCAGTAATTGCGCGCTTCCTCGTTTTCCCGGCACGAGGTATGCAGTTCGCGTATCGGGGTCAAAAGATTGTTATGCACCGTAACAATAAAATCTTTGCCAATAAAAAAATCAACCTCGGCGGAATCAATCTCCCTGGTCTTGCGGTCAAAAATCGGAAAAAGCAGAATCATAAAAATATAATTCTGCCTCTTGATAATTTTCGGCCGCTGCAGGGGAGGCAGGCAGTCCTTGATATCCTCTCCAAGCAGATTGAATCGTTCACGCACATCGGCCAGGGCGGTATCGCTCACCTTGGTAATATCAACCCAGGTAACGCCCGGCGTATCCAGAGTATGTACATGTTTTGGCATACGGTAATATTATACCATAAATTACAAATTACAAATTACAAATTCCAAAT
>Ga0180438_10004183_pt1 | contig 20969 bp, 15 predicted proteins | sample SS_ome_12_FD_132455 | JGI IMG/M metagenome (GOLD analysis project Ga0180438, IMG submission 132455) | Hypersaline lake sediment archaeal communities from the Salton Sea, California, USA - SS_3_D_2 metaG | ecosystem: Environmental > Aquatic > Non-marine Saline and Alkaline > Hypersaline >... | reverse complement strand
TTGTATCCCGGGGATGTATCCCTTTTCGATGACCTCATCGAGGTCCATCTTTTCTGCGATCGCCCGTTGTGCCAGTTGTACGGCTTCGTCTTTTTTTCCTTCTACGATCGCGATTTTAATCTCTTTCAAAAACTCTTCGTTGTTCATTATCCCTTATCTCCTCTCAGTATAATCTTTGATTTTAGACCTCCCGCTGGAAGGAGGTCAAGATGAATTCCTAGATTTTGTCCTCCTTCGACAGCGATCCCTGTTCGATTGAAGAATCATTTTTCAGCATCGATACAGACCATAGGGATCGTCAGTTCTAGCGTCCCCGCGCTATTCGAAAAATGGTTCAGGTTCTTTTCCAGTGCTGTGAAGACTTTCTTTCGATCTCGCTCAGGAATAAGCTGTTTCCAATCATCCAGAAAACCGGTCTTGATGAGAGCATGGCTGAAAAAAGCCGTGCCGTCCAGGAAACGAAGACAGAAAGAATCCTGATATACGCCCGTGATCTTGAAACCAGACCGTTCGAGCTGCCGACAGATCGTTTCCGCTGTCAATCTGTGTTCGATGTGTACCGTGAGATCGAGCATGAGATCTTCCTTGTGAAGCTCTTTCAGTGTCTGTTCGAAAGCGAGATAAAATGTATCCATGTGTCCTTGAGGATTCGTTGCCAGAACGATCTGGGCTCCAACTTTAGCCACTTTGAAACATTCTGTGAAGATTTTTTGGGGATCGTCGAAATTATTCACGCCCAAGTTGGATACGATGATGTCGAACGTATCGTCCGAGAAAGGCATGGACGATGCATCTCCCTCGATGAGCTGGACATTCTGGATCTTCAATATGTTCATCTTGTACCGGGTTCTTTCATGAGCGGCTTTGTGAGGATCGATTCCATATACAGTCGAAGATTTCCCCAGCCTTTGGGCCAATTCCAGCAATGGGAAACCCGAGCCGAAACCGATATCCAGCGCTTTGATCTTCGGCCTGAGCCGGATGTGATCGAGGAGCATCAAACCGAAGGGAGCTGACCACAGCGGGAAATCATCCTGTGCAGAAAGGAAAACAGCATCATCCATATTCGCTTCCGTGTCGAGCTGATCAGGCATGTCAAGATGATTTTTTCACGATCTCTGACATCCGTGCAATGTAGTCCGGGTTTGTCCCGCAGCATCCCCCGATGATATTTGCGCCGTTTTTTATGAGCTGAGGGATGAAGCTCAGATAGTCCTCCATGCCCTGAGAATAGGCGACCTCGCCTTCCCCGGAGAGCGAGGGTTTTCCCGCATTGGCTTGGGCGATGATCGGCAGCGAAGTTTTTTCCCGCATGATCTTTACCATCTCGCTCATCTCCTCGCTGTTCAGGGTGCAGTTGGAACCGACGACGGAAACGCCTTCCCGCTCCATTGTCTCCAGAAATTGGCCGACGCTGTTTCCCATCAGAGTGAAAAAACCTTTGGGATGATGGTTGAAGGTCATTGTCAAGAAGATCGGAAGATCCGAAGCCTTCCTCGCTCCTTTCAATGCGCTCAAGGCTTCGTTCAAGTCGTATTGTGTCTCGATCAGCAGGAAGTCTGCGCCTCCATCTGTCAGCCCCCGGGCCTGCTCAGCATAGGCATCTTCGAATTCTTCCTCGGAATATTCCCCGTGGGGTTTGAGGAATTTTCCTGTCGGTCCCATACTTCCCCCGAGATATCGTCCTGCCGGCTTTACCTCATTCGCAATGACTGCGGCTGCGCGGTTGAGTTCATAGCATTTATCCTCTAGGTCGTGAGAGCTGAGTTTGATGGTCGTTCCTCCGAAGCTGTTCGTCAGGACCGCGTCCGCCCCGGCATCGTAATAACTTTTGTGGATCTCTTTCACGATATCCGGTTTTTCCTCGTTCCAGGACTCAGGACAAGCCCCTTGAGGAAATCCTCTCTTGATAAGTTCCGTTCCGAATCCTCCATCGAGAAGGAGTCTTCTCTCTTTGAGGAGTTCGAGGATGGGATGTGCCATTTTGTCCTCCAATAGATAAGCATTTATTTTCTGATACACACACCGGTCAACGGATAAGCCATCGTTCGACCGATGGAAAAAGCCCTTTATTTGTATGGGGCAGAAACAGGGCTGCCGTGTATTCGTTGAAGTATCCCGGCTCTGTGTTCAATTCCAGATAAGTCATCATTTTTTCCAGTTCATTCACCCGCTCCACGTTATTTTCGGAGAGAAGGATGAGGTGTGCTCCCAGAAGAGATGTATTCCCCATATAAGTGAATTTGGTCCGCTCGAGGTCTGGAAACAGGCCGATACGAACCGCATTTTCGATGTCCAGATTTTGACCGAAACCGCCGGCGATATAAAACGATTCGATCCGATCGAAAGACAATCCCGCGTGTTTGAGCAGAAGTGCACAAGCAGAAAAAACAGCGGCCTTGGTGCGGATGAGATTGGCGATATCGTTCTCGGTGATAAAAAGATCTTTGCCCCAGAAGGTGCGGGCGCTCTTTTCCACAAGAAATCCTTCTCCCGCCTCCTTCTTCACGATCCGGTCACCGGCCTTTTCAGTGTTGAGCTTTCCGTGGCGGTCCACGAATCCATGAATGAACAATTCAGCGAGAAGGTCGATAAGACCGGAGCCGCACAATCCTTTCGGCTTGGCTCCCCCTATGACGGTGTATTCGACCGCTCCGTCCTCTCCGATCTTCAGCTTGTCGATCGCCCCTGTTGCGGCGGGCATGCCACAGCGGATTCCTCCTCCCTCGAACGCCGGTCCTGCCGAACAGGCACAGCTCATCAGCCATTCCTTATTGCCCAAAACCAATTCACCGTTTGTGCCGATATCGACAAAAACAGATATCTTTTCATCCGGGGAGACTAGAGGCGTACACAACAATCCCGCCAGTATATCTCCTCCGACATAACTCCCCACAGAGGGCGCACAGTGGATGCGCGCTTCTGCGTTCGTGTGGAGACAGAGATCCCGTGCCCGGAGAATGGGCACCCGGTTCATCGTCGGGACATAAGGCTCTTCACGGATGTAGCGGGGATCGAGCCCCAGAAGGAGATGAATCATCGTCGTGTTACCAGCAAGGGAGACAAAATAGATGTCCGAGACCGCTCCTCGGCTGGCTTTTATGGCATTATCCAGGAGATTGTTGATCGTGGATAGTATGGCTTTGTTCAGCTCCTGGAGGCGTTCGGGTTTTTGGGCATAATTGATGCGCGAGATAATATCCTCTCCACATCTGATCTGTTGATTGTAGCTCGAGGCGGTTCCCAAGATATTTCCTGTCTCCAGGTCGATCACCTGAAGCACGACCGTGGTCGTGCCGATATCACAGGCAATTCCGAGGAGCTTTTTATGGGAGGAGTGAGGAACGACGTCGAGAATAGTCCTTGACGGACCCTCGTTGAAAAGGATGACTTCGACCCGGCCCTCATTTTCTCGAATGTTCCGGGCAAGTTTTTTCAACACCGAATATTCGCAATGCACGGTATCAATAGTCATCGCTTTTTTTATCTCGTTCTCCAGTATCTTCAAATCACTGTATTTTGCATCGAGAGTGGAAGGGGGAAGGGTCAGAAACAACTTCTCGACAAGAGGGCTGAGTGTGAAATCGGCGATAAGATTTTCTTTGTGATCCCGGAGGATCTTCATATCGCTTCCGATCTTGAGGGATAGCTCCTCGAATTCGGGCAGCTGGACGGTGAGGTCCGATTCGATCTTTGTTTGACAGGCTAAAACGAATCCCTGTTCACGTAGATTCTCGGGGAGGAAGACAGAGGGTTTGATTGCGGCATGCCCTTGGATGACCTTGACGACACAATTCCCGCATGTTCCCTTGCCCCCGCAGGCCGCGTTCAGCGGGACTCTCGCTATCCGGCAGGCATCGAGCAGACAAGTTCCTGAGGGCACATCGATTCGGGCGCCGAATGGCTGAAATTCGACAGTCAGTTTCGAGCGCTCAGGATTGATTTTCGTTCGTTTCTTATTCAAAGATATTCGGGCTCCTGTGGGTGTCGGGAATCCTGTCTTTTTGTGCCGATTCCTATCATTCCTATAGTTGAGGGAAGCCGCACCGTAATCATGTCAGCTCCACATTTTTGACAAATGATGGAATATCGGATGCCTCTTGACAGCCCACGATAACTTCCCAGCCGGGAAGATTCTCCTCCAAGTCGCCGCTGATCTGAGCCACAAATCCGGGAATCACGATTTTCCTGGTTTTGACCTGCTGTTCCAGGCCGGCCTCTCGGATAAATTTTGCGATGGTTTCCCCGACAAATTTACCGGCTGCCCATGCCGTGAGCACGGATTGACCCTCTGTATCGCAAACGACAAGGTGGGCCGATATCCCGCTGTTTTCGATTTCGCCGGAAACGATAAAATAGGTCAAGGAAAAGTTTGTCGTGACAAAAACGGGTGATTCCGGAGTCGGCTCGCCGATGGGATAGACTTTGGGATCAACCTGGATGGGCTTCTGGGGATCTGTGTAAATGTTTTGCCGGAGTGTCAGAAGAGCATAAAACAGGGCCTTGTCATATTCCGGAAGCACGATGATGGAATCATATTTGCACAGCGAGATTGTGGCTCTGGCCAGGGCGTCATAAGTGTTTTCTGAAGTTATCTGTGTGAACAGCGGGTATCCGAAAGGTTTGAAACTCTTTTTCAGAGCGCTGCGCCTCAGGATAGTGTTGTTTTGGAGCAGAAGTCCTGTATTCGTGGTCTCCAAGTTGAGGATCAGATCTTGAACACCGGCTTGTTTTACTTTTTCCGCTCGAGAAGCCAGCGCGTCGAAAGATGAAGCAGTGAGCACGACAGGGCAACTGTGGATTTTAGCCAATTCCAAATCCGTTTGCGTGGCCTCTTGTCGGAAATAGATGGCAGGGCGTTCATCTTTGAGGAGCTCGACTCCCGCTTTTCTCTCTTCCTCGTCCGGACTATCGAGAACGACGGCCTTTCTCGATGACTGCTTTACGAGTTCAAGGATCTTGAGGAAAAGAGCCCTGTCTTGGGAATCCTGGGTGACCAGGAAGAGGTCGGGTTCGAGCTCTTCACCCACTCTTTCCACCTTGTATCCTTCGATCTCTTCGATCTTTTCTCTGAGCCGCTCTTCTCCTTCGGAAATCCTCAGCTGTATCCCGATTCCGGGCTGGTGAAAAAATGTTTTTTCATGGCGGAACAAAACCGTTTCGTTACCCACTTCCACCGGATTTTTTCGTCCGATCTTCACCAACCGGATCGGAGGCTCGCTTGCCGCTCCCAGGCTCGCTTTTGCTTCTTCGGAGGCATGGGGGCATTCGCTGAGTTCGGCTTTTTTCTGAGCGAGTTTCATGGCAAACGCCATACAGGTCGGAACGCCGCAATCGCCACAGTTCGTTTTCGGAAGCAGTTTGAAAATGTCCAATCCTGATAAGGCCATCGTCACTCTCCTCCCTTCGCTTCGAACATTTCCTCGATTTTCGATTTTACCGTGGCGATAGTTTGTGGATGGTACAGAATGAGTAAATCCGCGCCTGCGGCGATCAAACTCATAGCGGTGCCGATCTCCCAGTAGGCACCCCTGAGCGAAAGATCTCCCCAATCGGGGTAGTCTTTTTCCGGTGCGCGCGTTTCTTTCACGCGAAAACTCTCATACCCGGCATTGACGAGCATCGGAAAGGCCATCATACTGTCCCCGGCGAGAGCATCGATGCGGATCCTCTCCATGATCGAGTAGGTGTACTCTAACCCATATCCGAGGGCTCCGGTCAGGGGATCCATCACGATCTTTTCCCGGGGAAAGTTCATCTCTGTCAGGAGTATGTTCAGCTGCTTCGCAAGATTGACGTCGATGGGCGATTGGGCTACGATCGTGTGGCCGTAAGCAAGACATGCGGCTGCTATGGTTTTGTAATTGTCTTTCTCCACATAGCTGATAAGGCAATTTTCTCCGGCTGTCACTTCGCAGACTTTTTTCATCACTTCGTTGATCTTTTCATAATGGGAGTGTCCCGTGATGATGATCGGCACTCCGACGCTATCGAGCACCTGCCTGACGACATCAGCGGCTTCATCGGCACTTTTGTTTCCTTTTTCAGGATGTGTCCCATCGAGGCGGATGCTGATCATTTCCGCTCCATATTCCTGGACACATTTTCTGGCCATGTCTCCCGGATGATCGATGACATCCCCGAAATGATCGAGAAGGAGAGCGGGGTACTTTTCCGGTTTTCTATCGAAGACTTCCATCGCCACCCGAGGAGGGTAGGGATGGTTCCCTTCGAAAAAATGAAAAGGCAATGCTGTGCTGCCCCCGATTTTTGCCGTGTTGGTGCGCGTTCCTCCTTGATCTGAGGTCGCTCCGATCGTGACCTCGAGCACCTTACCTGTATTGGTTTCTTTTGGAGTTTCGAAATTCATGTGCTGTTTCGTCCTTTCATTTGTCTTTGGACCGATCAAAACAGAGGATCCATGGACAGAGCCGGATGGTTTTTCTGGGTTATGAATTCCAGGACCTCTTCTTCCGTCGTCGCCACCGTCTCGTCGGCGATTTTATCGCAGAAGTCCTCGATGCCGTTCTGTTTGCCGATCGCATGGAGTATCGGACCCAGCTCCTCTTTGAGATTCTTGTTCATCCAAACGATCCGGCTGCCTCCCCCCTCTGCACTGATGAATTTATTGCTGCCGATATACTGCTTGCTGTGTCCGATGAATCCTGGAGTTTGCACGCCGCCTCCCACAGTCCCTGCAAGAGTCGAAAATTTCATTCCGCTCGGAGTCATGCCCGGGAAATCCCTGTAAACGACCATGATTCCATTCGTCGAGGGCAGGATACAGGAGATGCACTCAAAACATCCGCAAGATGTCATGGGATCTTCGATCATGCTGTAGGCATTGAACCGCTCCAGGGTCTTGTGAGAGCTGTTGTAGACAAATGTGTTGATATTCTCCCACTGGCCCTTTATTTCATCCAGCGGGGATCCTTTTTTGATGGGCTGGTTGGGACCTGTGGGATTGATCTGATAAGCCGCTTTTCCGTCGAGCCAGTTGTATGCACCGCATAGGCCTGAACGCTCAGGCGTGATGATGCAGACGTGATTCGGGGCAAAAGACTGGCATAGAGTGCAGCTGTAAAATGTATCGACGGCCTCGTCTGTCATATCCGCAAGCCGGGCATCCCTCTCGAGATAGACCTTTCGGGCCGAAGCGATGAGTTCGAGGATATCCTTTTCCCCGGTATAGATCTTGACCTGGATCTTATCCACGATTTTTCCGTATTCTCCATGTATCTTCGCATGGATGATCGAGCCGAAATGCCGGAATTTGAAGCCTTTGGCCTTGGCCTCTTTGCTGATCCGGATCCAATTGATATCCCGCTGTCCCATATGGAAGACACCGTTCGCGCAGTTGATAAAGTCATGGATCTGGCGTTCCAGGATAGGCTCGAAATCAGGCTGCATTTCTCGTCCGGCGACTTCGACCCAGATGGCGAGAGGAATTTGCGCCTCTTCGTCGATATCATCGATTTCTGGACCGATCACTTCGATCTTCCCATCCTCGACTTCCTCCAAGCTCTCGGTCGTGAGATACTCGAACCCGGGGTTGGGCTGCCCAGCGAGTTCGACGTACATGTCGTCCTTTCGGACCCGTTCTCCCTGAAATGCGGGCCCGTAAGGGACAGGAATCGGAACCTTTGTGATGCTGATCTTCAGCCCTCTGACTTCGATGGCTTTGGCAACCATCTTGTCGTGGGAGACAGGAGAAACGACGTGCTCGTATGTGCATATCCCCGTGGGAAGGATTTGGTCGATATCTGTGTCGGCGATCGTGGGAAACCCGTAATTGATCGCGCCTGCTGCCTGGGCGTGTTTCTCGTCGTCTACAGGCCCGAGCGCAAGAACGAAAGCAAAAATCCTGTTTTTATTATAGCGCAGCACCCGTTCGAAATCTCCAGGCTGAGCACCCCCGAAGGAGAGTGCCGCACGTGTGGCGAACCCGAGCGCATGAACCGTAGCTGTGACATCGCTGCCGAACGGAATCAGACGGGTCTCCCATCCCATCTGGATGCCTTCCTCTCTAAGCTGTTGTGCCATGGATTTTCCTTCCGTTTCTGCGGACATGAAGACATAGAGATTTTTCTCTTGGAGTTCGCGCGCGATCTTGACGGCGATCTCATTTGTCGGACAGTAACCGACACAGGCGGCAAAACCGGGAGCTGTCCCGTCGACGAACTCGATTCCCCTCTCCCTCATGATCACATCGTTCGCAGCGCCCAGCCAGAGCTGGTCCTCCGTAGGGTTCGGTGCTGTGATATAGGGGAGGGGATCCAACGTGTATTTTATGGCCTCGATGATCTCGTCGGCAAAGAGGGTCGCCATGCCTGCATCCAGAGTCTGTCCAAGGTAGGGCAGCCATAAATTCTTCTCTGGAATATCAGGAAGAAGATTTTTTGCCTCGTCAAGGAGTTCTGTCAGACCTTTCAGGGTTTCTATTTTCAGTCCCAACATGCCGTAGGAAATAGGCAGATAATAACCCGTATTCGGGAATTCGACCTTTGTGTCCGCCCCTTTCTCATCGATCGCCTGCTGCAGCTCTTTCTCCGCACGGGCAACCAACTTGTGGGCTCCTCGAATAGCTCGTGTTGCGATGAGTTTTGACATCCGATCCCCTTTCTTGTTCCGTTAAATATCCAACCCTCTTCTCATTTCCATGTCATAAAGAACGCGTTCCTTAGCCTTGCTGATACCCAAGTTTTGTCTCTTTTTGTGGATGTGGTCGATGATCATTCCCGCCATTTTTCCTGGATCCGGCTCGACCCCCCACATCCCTCCGAAGATCTGTTCGGACTCTCTGAAGACATGTTCGCAAAAGACATCGCTGCCTGAGATGGGAAGGCCCACTCCGAATACAGTGAAGACGCCTGAGGAGACGAAGTACTGCCCGATCGAAATGGCTTTCTCGCTCATCCATTCGGGCGCTGCTCCTGCGACCGGGAGATCGCTGATGTCCTCGCCCAGGCCGCCTATCTTCACCATCTCGGACAGCGCGATCAAAATACGGCTGTTGTCCACACAGGACCCCGAATGAAGAACCGGGGGCATTCCTACCGCCGAACAGACCTCGGCAAGCCCTTTGCCCGCATATTTTTCCGCGGATTCAGGGATGAGTAAACCGGCCTTGGCACAGGCGATAGCCGAACATCCTGTTTGGACAACCAGGATATCGTTGGCGATGAGCTCTTCGACGAGACTGACATGGACCTGGTCATGAGTGACTTTGGGATTGCAGCAGCCTACGACTCCTGCCACGCCTTTGATCCGGCCGTTGATCACATTATCGTTGAGAGGTGTGTATGAGCCCCTGAATTTTCCGCCTAACATGTAGTTGATGGCCTCGTGACTGAAACCCGCGACCAGATCCATTTTTTCCTTTGGGATTTCGAATTTATCTCTTTTCGGGAAATTCAGGACCGCGATTTTGATGATCTCTTTGGCGGTTTGAAAGGCCTTTTCATGGGAAAAAGGGATGTGTTCGGCGCCTTCGATTTTGCCCTTTGGAGAGGTCGTGATAAGCTTCGTGTGGTGACACTTGCAGATTTCCGGCAAGGCCGGCATGATACACTGGACATCGACGATCATCGCTTCCACCGCTCCCGTGGCAATGGCCAGCTCTTGCTGGAGGATATTGCCGGCAATAGACAATCCATGCCGCAGTAGGATTTCGTTCGCTGTGCAGCAGATACCGCTCAGGTTGATTCCTGTGGCCCCCTTGGATCGAGCAAGCTCTAGAAGATCTTTATCCTGAGATGCATGGACCAGGGCTTCTGCCAGCACGGGCTCATGACCGTGGACGACGATATTCACATCCGTTTCCGAGAGCACGCCCAGATTCACCTGCCCCCGGATAGGGGAGGGCGTTCCGAAAAGGATATCCTGGAGTTCTGTCGCAACCATCGAACCGCCCCAGCCGTCAGCCAAAGCGGCTCTCGCTCCCTGGAGCATAATATTCCTGTGGTCCTGGTCCACTCCCATGCTCGTTCGGTGCATCACCTCGACGATTTCCCTGTCGATACCGCGGGGTACGATTCCCAAACCCCTCCATAAAGTTTGTCTTTTTTCAGGCGCCTTTCGAATAAAGGGCACTTCTCCTCCCTGGCTGCCGAAACAGGCCAGCGCTTTTTCCGCGACCTCCAGGGCGATTTCTTCTTTTTTCCGGCCGTCTATCGATACCCCGAAGACGCTGGCCACCTTTCTGAGCTTGTTCGCATCCGTTATCTTGTATCCCAAATCAGGAGATTGCGCGGCCAGAAGAAGTGTTTTTGCCACATCCCGCCCGTGGTCTGAATGGGCGGCAGCCCCTGCTGCGATCATCCGGGCAAAATTTCTTGCGACAATGACTTCGGCTGTGGACCCGCAGACTCCTCGCTGAGGACTTTTCCCTTTCGGATTGATGCGGCAGGGTCCCATGTAACAGTTGTGACAGCAGAGTCCGCTCTCCCCGTAACCGCACCGGGGTTTCTGCTGGTCCGACCGGTCCCAGACCGTTTCGATGCCTTCCTTCGCGTTTTTTTCTAACATTTGATGGACTGTTTTGTCTCTGCTTTTGTCATCCATGATTTATCGTCCCTTCTTGTGTTTCACTTTTCTATCAACAAATCCCAGGTCCCAGAAATTTTCGTCTTATGACGCTGGTTGCAGAAGAATATTCATCCACGCAGTACCCGGCTTACTTCGGCCAGCGTATGAAAGACTTTTTCCGAAAGTTCGACCGGGAGAGAACCTGTCCCGCAGCTCGGAGTCAGCAGGCATTTCTCCCAGATGAGATTTTCGTCGATTCCTTTATCCGCGAGATATTTTATCCTCTCCCTGAGTCTTTCGATCAATGAATCGGCCGTTTCCTCCACAATTTTTTTAGACGTGGGCACGATACCCCAGGCTAGAACGCCTCCATTCTCTAAAAACTCTTTTGTCCGGTCGGCGTAATAGGCGATGGTTTCTCCGAATTCGAAGGCGTCGAAGCTTATGATGTCCACGCCCGCATCGATCAGGATGGGCCACTCGGTGTTTCCACAACAATGAGTCCCTACAAGGGCACTGTCCGTGTGGACCGCATCCACGACTTCTTTCAAGTCATGAACCACATCCTGTCGCTGGACACTGACATAAGTCGAAGATCCGAAACCGGATAGAATGGGTTCATCGACAAAGCATATCTGACTGAAGCCGAAAGCACTGAATTTTTTCAAGAGCCATCGGGCTTTCATCGTGATTCCTTTTATGACGATATCCCTGTACACCTCATTATAGTAGAGGGCTCTCTTATTTTCATCGACGGTAGCCAGCCCGAACGTGACCGGACCTGTCACTTGGCTCTTAAAGAATTGTACGGAAGTAGGTTTGTTTTCCGTCAGCTTTTTTTCCATGGCGTAGATCCCGCGGCTGAATTCTTCAGATATCTTAAAATGATCCAAATTTTCTTCCATGAAGCGTTCATAGAATCCTTCCAGCTCAACGGTAGATTCTTCACCGGTGTTGAAATACATTTTCTCCTTTAAGTCGTCGATGACCACATTCGGAAATGACTCGCTGTACTGGGCCTCCATCTGTTCGCGGAAGTTGGCGTTCGGCAATTGAGGCCAAATGGGGATCTCCGGGATCGTTTCCAGGATCAGTTCGCAGGTTCTTTCGACATCTTTGTGGGGAAAACTCCCTATTCCGGTTGCCACACATTGAGGTTTAAATGGCATGTTCCACCTCTTTATATAAGATTTGGTACTCTTTTATTAAAAAGCAGATTTCTTTCAATATCTTGTACTCCTCTCTCAACAATTTGTAAAAAAATGCTATTTACGTTCTAATTATATGATACATCTGTAAAATTCGGCTTATCCCGGCTGTCTTAATCTCTTTACAGCTTGGTAAAGGACGTCATATTCTCTGCCCAGGCTTTCGTCCAGGAGTTCTATAAGAGGCCGCTGCGATTGATCGGACTTACGTATGATATCCCGATAGGATACCATACCCAGCATAAGATCTTGCGGGAATTGGCTTCGAATCCAGTTTTCCTGTGTTTTATCCTGGACTTTATTCCCGATGATGCCGAAAGACTCGATCTCGATGTCCTGAGCCAGCTTCATGATCGTTTTTGCAGAGGAAACGCTTCTGGATCCGGGTTCGACAACGATCAGCATGCTGTCTATCGAACGGGATGTCCCTCTTCCCAGGTGTTCGATGCCCGCTTCCATATCGACGATGACGACTTCATCGCGGTTGAGTATGATTTCGGACAACAGACTCCGGAGAAGCACGTTCTCAGGACACGCACACCCTGCTCCTCCCTTCTGGACAGCGCCCAGGACCAGGAGCTTTATGCCCTTGTATTCGAGACAATATGCATCGGGAATATCGCTGACTCGAGGATTCATTCTGAAAAGCTGACCGAATTGCCGTGGTTTCGCTCCGGTCCTTTCCGTCACGAGCTGACTTTGTTTCGAGATCGGAGTGATCGAGTTTGCATCGTCCTCAGGAATGCCGATTGCAGAAGCGAGATTGGCATCTGGGTCGGCATCCACGGCAAGGACATGGTGTCCATCTCTGGCGAATAAATGGGCTAAGATTCCCGCTATCGTTGTTTTCCCGGTTCCCCCTTTTCCAGTGACAGCAAACTTCATCGGGATCTCCGTCCTGTCTCTTTTTTATTGAGAAGGGTTCTCACCAGAGTCACCGCCGATTCCGCTTCCGGAGCATATCCGTCAGCACCGATCTCATCTGCAAATGTCTGCGTGATGGGAGCCCCCCCGATAATTATTTTAACGTCTTTCTTTAAACGAGCGGATTTGATCGTATCTATGACATCTCTCATGTAAGACATCGTTGTCGTGAGGAGCGCTGACATCCCCAGAATATCCGGCTTCTCTTTTTGGACCGCTTCGAGAAAGGTTTCCTTGGGAACATCGATGCCGATGTCGATGATATCGTAACCCTCCCTTTCCAAAGCGATACTCACGATCATTTTTCCGATATCATGAAGATCCCCTTCGACCGTGCCCAGGACAATTTTCCCGAATACGTATTTATCCTTTTTGTTTAGATATGGCTTGAGGGCATCCATCGCCGATTTCATGGCTCTCGATGCGATCAGAACTTCCGGGATGAATATTTCATTTGCCTTGAATTTTTTCCCGACCGCTTCCATTCCTTTAGTAAGGCCGGAGTTCAGAATGCTCTCAGGAGAAATATTCATGGAAAGGGCTTTTCTCAACAGTTCTTTAACTGCAGCAGAATCCCCGATCTCCAAGTTTTTTGATATCTCGGAAAGTATCTCCATTCTCTCAGCCCTAGAGGACAATTCACGCTGATCTGTCCTCATATGGTGTTCATTCTTGAATAATCTAGCATTTTACCGCACAGTTCGTCTAGCATTTTAAAAGAAAAATTTGTAAAATTATGCTAAACTAATACAAATAAAGAGAGACAATCATGAAGCTACAGAGAATCGTGCCGGAGACAAAGTTCCGAATGCTTTCAAACAAATACACGACTAAAACGGGATTGCCCCTCGTTCTCATAAATGCGAGCGGAGAAATCAGATACAGCGATAAAAAATGCACGGTTTGTGAACAAGCTCTGGCTGAGATGAACAGTGTTTTGATGAATAATTGCCGTTTGAGGATGTTGAAGGCGGTTGAAGAGGCTTTTCGGTGGGGTGAGGGATACATCACGAACTGCCCCCTTGGCCTGATCATGTTTGCCGTGCCTATTGTTCTTAATAAAAAACTCATAGGAGGATTTCTAAGCGGTTTTGCAATTTTTCCGGAAATGAAACGGGATTTTCTTGAGGAAATAACCCAGAACCTCAAAGGATTCTATGAAACAGTAGGGGAGTTAAAACTTCAAGATTTGAAATTCAAGATTTTTTCGCTCAAAAAGGTGAGGGAAAACGTTTCGTATCTTCTCGCAATTACCAGAAAATTCCAGATCAGTGATATGAATTTTCTTGCAGATAGAAAAGCCAAATACATCCAACAGTACAAAATTGCTAATTTCCTGGATGATCTTAAAAGAAACAGAGCTGATGTAGCAAGAAAGATTCTGGACAAACAGGAAGAGATCATCCAGAAAGTCAAACTCGGAGATAAAACTGGAGCCAGGGAGATACTCAACGAGTTTCTGGGAACGATTTTTTTTGAGAGCGGTATGAATTTTGAGATCATCAAAGTCCGGATCATCGAATTGGTTGTCATCATCTCTCGCACAGCTATCGAAGCAGGAGTGGATGCAAAAGACCTGATGGGCTTGAACTACTCTTATTTCATTGAGTTGAATAAGGCAACGGATTTAGATGAACTGCTGTTCAAACTGAATAATATCCTGACCAATTTTATCAACAGAGTCTCCGCTACGAAGGAAAAAAAGAAAAAGATCAAGATTAGAAAAATAACTGAATATATCAATCGGAACTTTACACGAAAGCTGACATCTGAAGAGGTAGCCAAATTCGGTGGCTTGAGCACGAGCAGGTGTCTCCACCTCTTCAAAGAGGAAACAGGGATGTCACTTTCTGAGTATATCAAGAAGCTCAGAGTTGATTATGGAAAATATCTGCTATTAAATACCGATATCAGCATTGCGGATTGTTCGATTGAGTCAGGTTTTTATGACCAGAGTCATTTTACGAAAACATTCAAGCAGGTGGAGAGAATAACCCCATCCCAGTATCGACGCAATTATAGGAAATGGGATTGGCACTCCATTGGATAAGCTCAATTGATCTAACCCGAGATCTTTTTTATTTTGAAAAGACCTTCTTTTTTGCCTCTGGAATATTTTGGAGCAGCTGATTGGTGAGAGCTTTTCCCACGGCCCATAGTCCATCCAGCTTGAGGTGTTGTTCTGCTGATCGGTCAAAAAGAAAGATCATTCGGGCGGGAAACTCCTCATCAGCGAGCCAGAGAATCAGCCTCACAGGAAGACGGGGGAAGAAAAAAAAATCAAAGGCACAATCACCTCCATCCACCTTTTTGCCACCGAGAGAAAGGGACAAGGAGGCAAAGCCATCAGGATTACGACCGAAGACCTTTTCCAGCTTATGGGTCGGCATCTTATGGGGTCCACGAAAAAAGAGAGGTCCTGAAGGGAATTGCGTCTCGGCTGTCCAATTTCCGATCAGAGGAAGATCTTTTGCTCCGATGAGATAGTTGAGAGCTGAAAGCTGTAGATAGAAGTCTGGAGATTGATCCGGGAATGGCTCAGAAAGCTCTACGCTTCTTTTTGCCGGGGAAATAGCGTAGTCTTTGTTGAGGATTCGTAAACGATACCTTTGGGTCTCCGGATCGTAGTCAGACAGGCTTCGTCGTTCAACGCCGTTGATATCCAGTCCTGAAAGCGTTTTCCAGAGGTCTTCACTGATCATGGAGATGCGAATTCCCAGAGGGAGATGTCTGCGCTATTTTTTATTTTTCTGATTATTAAAATATCCATTGCCCACGCACTCTTCCGCATAATCGCACCACTCGATGCATCCGAGATCGAGTTTTGGGTTGGGGACCCAAGCGTTGCAGTTTTTACAGCGTCTTCGGACATCGTCCTTGAAGAATTCTGTGGAGGCGTGGCAGAGCGGGCAGAGGACCTCGAAAATGTCTTCTTTTTTCCAGTAGCGTGTATCCTGTCCCGGACATTTCATCGTATCATTATCATATCTTTTCCCTTCTCCAATTGCAACGGAAACAGCAGGGTTGCATTTCCAAATCCTTACCAGTGGTGTCACAATTCCCAGTTCAAGGACGCTGTCTTTCCTTGGATTGCCAGTAGAGGAATGCAGGTATGCCGGCCATGAGGATAACGAGACCTATGAGAGATTGAAGGGGTTGAGCCCAGACAGTATTTAGAAAAACGCCGAGGTTAATCAAGACAAAAAGGATGGGCAGAAAGGGGTATCCCCAAGCCTTGTACGGCCGCGAGGTCTCTGGTCGTTTGAACCGCAGAATTATAACAGCCAAACCGGTCGCAGCCCAGAATATGACAAGCGCGAATACAACGTACTCGAAAAGGTCTTGATAAGTTCCGGATAAGCAGAGAAGGGACGACCAGATTCCCTGCCAGACGATGGCTTTCGTCGGGACCCTGTAACGGGGATGGACGTATCGCATGCTTTTGAAGAAACACCGGTCCTGGGCCATGGCGAAGAAAACTCGAGGACCATAAAGGATGGATGCACTCAGGCACCCGAAGATCGAGATCATGATCGTGGCCGATATGAATAAAGTCGCTGTCGGTCCGAAGAGCTGTGTGGACGCCAATTCTCCGATACGGGCGACCCCTTTCATCCGTTCGACGGGCAAGGCGGACACATAGACGATATTTACCAAAAAATAGATCAGCGTTACACTCAGAGTCCCCAGGATCAAACCCCGGGGAATGTTTTTTCCCGGATTTTTTATCTCTTCTGCAGCGCAGTTTATCCCATACCAGCCATCATAAGTCCAGAGAACGGCTATCAATGCCAGTCCGAAAAATTTGATACTGAAGGATAGGTCCCCGGCCAACAATCCCCCGACAGAGGTTGCACCAGCTTTAGACCCGAGTGTCAGCCCGAGGACGATCAAAACAGCCACCGCCGCAATTCGCAAAAATGTGAAAATATTCTGAACGACGATGCCGCTCTTGATGCCAATATAGTTGATGGCAGACAAAAATAAGATAGCTGCCACAGCAATCATCTGACCTGAAGATATGGAAAAATCAAAGCCCAAAAAATGGGATTTTAAAAGATAGGTCCTGGTCGATAAAGCCGGGACAAAGTATCCAAAGTATTCCGCAAATCCGACGGCGAGAGCAGCAACTCCTCCACACTCTATGACCCAGAAAAAGCCCCATCCATAGAGAAATCCTGCCCAAGGACCGTATGCTTCCCGTAAATAGATGTATTGCCCTCCTGCCCGGGGATACATGGCACCCAGCTCCGCAAATGCCAGGGCTCCGCTCATGGCGAAAAAACCGCCCAGCAGCCACACAATCAGGATCATGAGAGGTGATGGGAGATACTCGGCGATAAAACCGGTTGTCATAAAAATTCCCGAACCAACGATGCCCCCGATAACCAAAAAAGTCGAATCCAGAAGGTTCATTTTCCGCAAGAGCTGAGGGGAATCTTGTGTCGTTTGGCCGTTCATCTTTTACTCCACATCGCGGGCCTCGTTATATCAGAGGAGTCTTTGGAAGTCAATTTGCTGATCGAAAAGATAATAATTTCAATTCGTGTAAACCTGGTTCTGAATTTTTAATGTACGAAATCAGGAAAGAAAATAGGACAAAATTCGATTCTAGGACTTTCCTCAAATCAAGAGCGCTCCAGAAAAAATTCAGCCGATCCAAAAGACCCAAGAGGAGCGTATTGCTTATTCGTCCCGAGATTCCGGGATCGGTGGCAAATCATTCCAGTTCAGGATGGTGTTCCAGACCAGTCGGAAGTCCGAGAGGGTCAGGTATCGGTGGATCGGATCGAAGTCGAAGGCGACCATGCGTCCCTTGCCGCTGGGAATGTCCAGGATGGCAGGTTTGCCCATGATCTCACCCGCTCCGTTGATCCCGCCGCACAAAACGAGCGATTTTGTCGCGTTTTCGGCTTTGTCCGGAACATCGCCGCTTTTCTCCTTTTCGTCATCAGTGGGAATCTTCGTGCCCCATTGGAGAACGATTCGTCCCTCGTCAGCGCGACGCACACGATACAGGGGGCGATCCTCCCGAAAGGCAGAGGTGATTTCGGGATAGCCGTAGGCAAGCGGGTGATCCGGCCGCCGGAATCGCACCTGAAGCTCGCTGCCCGGTGTGTAGACATTTCTTACACGGGCACGGCCTACGTTCCTGGCGATACCACCATCTAGAGGCAACTCAGAGGCGCCGCCGAGCGTCACCAACACACCGCCGTCGCGAACGAAGTCTTCGATGTGCTGGATTCCCTGCCAAGTGAGTCCCCCCGTGATGTCTTCCGAGGAAGTGGGAAACCCGAGGTTCGGATGTTCCTCGGTCCTGGTGTAGGCGAGCGGGCTGTGCGTCGGGTCGATTCCGTTGATGATGCTTTTGAGACCGTCATCGGTATTCGGGAAGACGATGACATCGAATCGCCTGGCGAGCCCGCCGGCACGGATGTCCTCGTCCATGATGAGCGTGTAGGGAACCTTCTCATCGTCGAACACCATGCGCAACCAGCCTGCCGACTGTGTATCGTTCCAGGTTTGGAGTAGAGCCAAACGGGGAAGATCGATTGGGTGGCGAGAAACTTCGGGTGCCGCCGGCACGGCGACAACATCGATACTCAGCGAACCCGCTACGTTTTCAAGAGCCGGTCGCAGTCCTGGCTGGTCGGCGATGACCCAGGAGCCGGCCGGGTACTCGGTGCCATCGATTGAAAAGGGCTTCTCTGCGGCCTCCACTTCGAAATCGGCGAGACGTACACGAGCAGCGAGAAGCGCCTCCTGGCCGGTGTCTTTGATGAGGTAGAAACCTTTAGCACCCTTTATCTTTCCGGAGTAAGCGATGTCCTCCGTCAAGAGCTCGGCTTCGATATCTTTCACGGCTTCATCCTCGATGGCCGACACTTCGACACCCAGGGTAAACGGAAGTGCCCATCCCACGTCGTCGTAAGGCTTGTAAGGCGTCTTGTCTACTGGAAACTTCTGGGCGATCAAGAGATCGTGAGCGTAGCCACGATAAGGTTGATCCAAACGCACCAGGTAGGTTCCTGCTGCGAATTTGCCCTCTTCTAACTCGAAGGCATCGCGGCACCGTCTGACCTCGATCCCGTGAGAGCGCAGGAGGTTCACCATGACAGCCAGCATCCTCCGGTCCCGCTGCTCCTCCGGTATGGCGACCGCATAGGGAGGTTCGGTTTCCCCCTTTTTGATCGCGTTGCGGCCGCGCCGCCAAAAATTTCGCATCATATCATCGGCATGAAGTGCCGTGTACTGAAGCGCCGAAAGAACGCAGGTCTGTTGATAGTTGACATTGTTACGGAGAGACCACTCGAATGTCTTAGGGGGCGGCCAGGTTCGGTACCACTCCGCCTCGGTGACCGGTTTCCCGAGGTACTGGCGCTGCGTGTCGAGACGCCGGTGCACAGTTTCGGCGGTGGCGTTTCCGAAGGTCTCGTATCCCCGACCGATGGCATTGTGATTGTTGGCCACGGAATCGGCGTAGATATGCGCCCAGCCTTCCCCAAAACCCCATGTCCAGACACCGGGCATGCCTAAAGAGTTCATCGTCGCAACCTCGTGGAAGGCAATGGCGTGCCACTCTGTGGTTGTGATAGGATCGAGGTTTATGTTGTAGGGCCCGGTGCCGGTCCAGATGCAAAGCAGTGGTATCGATTCATGAAGATCGTGAACGACGACGGGATGCCATTCCAAAAAAGTGTCTTGTGTCGCCCGGGTCAAAGCCAGTTTTCGCTGGATTCCATCGCGGTTGTTATCGTGGAAAACGTACTTCCCCCAGTAAGGAGGCGATCGAGGAGGGAGACGGTCGAAATCCGTCTTCCCTTTGAGGTGTCGGTAAAACCAATCGACCGCTCGGTCTCGTCCGTCCGGTTCGGCGACAGGAATTATCATAACCACCGCGGCGTCCCGTATCGATTTGATCATGGGGGTTTCTGAGACCGCCAGACGGTAGGTGAGTTCCATGAGCATTTCCGGGCTTCCCGTCTCTGTGGAGTGGAGTCCACCGATGAGCATGTAGAAGGGCTTTTGCTCTGCAACGATCTTCTCCATCACGGTCTCGTCCGTCCGCCGGGGATCGGCGAGCGCTGCCATGGCCTCGCGCGCATTGTCGAGCTTGTTCAGGCTGTCCCCATCTCCCACGATGACCAGGAGGATGTCGCGGCCCTCTTCGGTGCGGCCGATGACTTCGACCCGAACCCGGTCAGAAGTAGCTGCCAGGGCACGATAGTAGGCGTAGATTTGTTCGGTATTTGACAGCTCTCCCGGAGCACCGGCAATGTGTCCCAGGTGGTCGGTCGGCGAAGGAATTGTCGGGTGTTCGGGGACGTAAGAAACCCACGGCGAGAGGAAGCGCTCTTCAGTCGTCGCTTCGGCGATGGCCGCTTGCGAGCCCTTTTCGGGAGTGTCCGGGGCCTGAGCTAAACCCAAGCCTGCCGTCACGAGAACGAAAGTAAAAAATGCGATTGCACGAATAAACATCCTCACCTCCTGCAATTCTCCAGGCAAAGCCCGGCCAATCTTACGATGCAAAACAGCGTCTAAGAAATTTGGATTTCCTCCTGGGGTTTCTGGCCACTGAATGCCCTTATTTTCCAATTTTATCCCTCCGCTCTATCTAAATTTTCCTATTTAAAATTAAATTCTGCGGTACCTTCAATCCAAAGGAGGCAGATCGAAGCCCAACCGCTGGGCATCGTCCTTCATGATGCTCATCAAAGCTTTCAGAGAATCATCGGGCAGTGGTTCCACTGTGTGGGAATTCGTGATCCTCTCCACTTCCTCGCACGCCCGGTCCCAGGCGCTCTTTTTCCCCTGGCTCTTCCAGACATCATATGTATCTCGGTCGATCACCGGACCCGGCCGGTCCATTTCTTTGCGAAACCACCGAAGCGTCTCTTCTGAGGCCAAAAAATGTTGACCGTTGTAAATATCCCCGTACAGGTCGCCGCCCAGTCGATCTCCCCGGGCTTCGATCCCCCGGGCCATCCGGAGAGCCATGCCGCAGATCTCGTTATCCAGCACGAGCTTTTCCAGGCTCTGACAGCTCTCGAAATTCAACATCCCCACACCGGAGATGGCGTTCGCACCTGCCAGAGCCGCAACGAGAGCTCCCATTCCTGTCTCCAACCCCGCCTGCCCGTCGACGATCTTGGCGTCGGAAAGTCCCAAATAAGAATGAGTGGGAAATCCCAGGTGTTTCCCGATCTGGACATAAGCGGCATTGATCATCATCGTCTCCATGGCGCCCATGGGTGTCGTTCCTTTCCGCATATCGAAGGCCGCAGGAGAACCGCCGAAGATGATGGGCGA